>ENA-ORMN01000793-ORMN01000793.1-human-gut-metagenome-genome-assembly--contig:-NODE-793-length-34462-cov-7.361583_pt1 | contig 34462 bp, 29 predicted proteins | sample MGYA00242102_ERZ508993 | MGnify/ENA primary metagenome ERZ508993 (study PRJEB26280, sample SAMEA2338770) | human gut metagenome | biome: human gut; feature: human-associated habitat; material: faeces...
GCCGCCAGCCAAAGTTGCGGCTTCCACGACTATTCCGCCTTCTATCGCCTTTATAAAAAACGCTTCGGTAGCTCCCCCACCGAAATCATACGGGAGATCGAAAAAACTCCGTGACCCTCGCCCGCCTTTGCGCCGTACCGCCCCACCCCACCTCTGCACCGCATCGCCATTATGCCGTCATGCCACCATGTATTCCGATTGCGCAACCACATCACCACTGTCTAACCACCATACCACTGCCTTAAAACCATACCGCTGTCGTCAACCGTTACACTGCTGTCTCATTGCCATACCGCTGTCTTCCCCGCCAAGCGCCGCCATGTTGACGCCACCCTCACCGCACCGACGATATACCATTGCGCCGGGATATATTTGCCCACGATGTTGTTTTTTGTCTTGACAAATCGCCCAAAACCTGCTATAATAAAGCAGTGCCGGGGTGTGGCGCAGTTGGTAGTGCGCGACGTTTGGGAGCGTGTGACCGCCTCATGAGCCGAACGCCGAAAGCTCGCAAAATCTTCGTTTTTCTCGTGTTTTCTCGCTTTTCCGCCGCCGTGTTCTTCGGCAAAAAACTTTTGACCACAGATTTGACCACTTACGGATTTGACCGCAAAAATCGAATATCGGGATGTAGGGTAACGGTCACCCACCAGTTTTGGGAACTGGCCCAAGCAGGTTCAACTCCTGTCATCCCGACCAATCTGCGGCTTTTTGACCGCAATCGAAGCTGCAAAGAGAAATCTTTGCAGCTTTATTTTTTGAGGAGACATTAATGGAGCTGTGTTTCACAAAACCAAATAAAATGATTTGGGTCGTCGCACAAATAGACTTGCCAATCGTTCGCCGCACTTATGATATGCGAAAGCTCCATCCATAGAATGTACTGCCGCACAGGCTCGATTTTGTCAAGTTCCTCGCGCATTTTATATCTGTTGAACAGTAGTGTGGAACGAGACATATCTTCACGACTGGCATATGTGTCCAAAAAAGCATCGATGTGTTCATCATCTTCCATGTTCGCCATACATCCGATAACCGCATAATGCTGGTCTTTGGGACACACGCTGAATACTTCTTCTGCCAAAAGTCGCATTTCCTCAAGAACATTTTTGTCTTGAAACAAGCGAACCTTCCAAATTTCGTTGTACATTCCCCAAAACCAATATTGTTGATAATCCTTGAGATTACGTCGTATTTCCCGCATTATCTCAACGGTTTCCTGAACATCCTTTGCACGAACGGCAATTTCGAACGATTTTTGAAGCTCCGAACAGCGTTTTTCCTTTTCTTCTTCCGTAACTCCAAGCAACGCGTCTACAGACGTTTCAAAAAATGATGCGATCATGGGCAGCATCTCAATGTCGGGATAAGTAGCACCTATTTCCCAGCGGGAAATTGCCTGCGGAGATGTCCCGAACTTTTCAGCCAATTGTTCCTGCGTAAGATTCATACGCCGGCGGTTCAGACGTATTTGATTTCCCAGATTCAATTTCATACCATATCTCCATTCTGTCAGTATTTGCGCAAATCCTATGTTTTACCGGCGACAATAGTATACCGTATTTTACGAGCACGATCAAGCGCACAGTTTGTGAGATTTTTTCTCAATATGTGAGAGAAGTAAGTTCGGCCTCGGCAAATTTCCATGACGGCAGAAAAGCGGCTTGTGCAACAGTCGGAGCACAAGCCGCTTTATTTTATAGGAAACTTTTTATTTGCCGTTTTTGCTGTCATTTTTCGACTTGCGGTTGCGCCGTTTTGTTTTTGTTGCTTCGTAGCTGACGTTGGTAAGAAATTCAACGGTGCCGTCCGCGGCGTCGGAAAGCAATACCGAAATCCAATGAAGCTTATTCATGTGGTACGCAGGATAGACGCCGTCCTCCTTGCTAAACGAGCCGAACATCTCAACGGGCAATTTCAGATTGACGATATCAACCGTTCTGTCGCTGTCAAAGCCGAATTTTCTCATTGATACTTTCATAATAAGGGCAAACCATTTGCGATTGTCGCCGTGGCGCAGAACCGCCGTTTCAAAGTCATCTTCAAACGGATAGTCCGGCTCTGTGCAGAGCGCCGAAGCGCAATACTCCAGAAATGCTTCTCTTGTCATAGATACCTCCGATTGCCGACCGATACGGAACGGCTTGCATGATATTTGCTTCAATTATAGCATTGTCACCGCTTTTTTTCAATAGAAAACGATTGTTGCGTTTTTGTGCGGAGAGTTATTGTCTTTTGTCTGTCGGTGTGATATAATGAAAATACGATCGACATATTTTACATAAAACGAGAGGGGCTTTGCCGACAGATATGAAAATAAAAAACATTGCATTTGCCATCACCGCAATTCTTGTATCAACAATGCTTTTGACCTCGTGCGTTTTGATTCCTCCGGATTTCACCTCCGACACGCAAAAAAGCACGGCAACGGAAACAACGGATGATGCAAAAACCGTCATTCTGCCGCAGGCAGACAGTGGAATATACGGACAGCGTGCTTCAGAAATTATCGACGGAGCGATAAAGGACGCAACAGTCATTCTCCGTGCTTATCCCGTCGCCGATGTATCCTCCGGCGCTCCGAAGCAAACGCCTCGTCGGGAGAGCTTGTCCGCATCCGTGCGCGGCATTTATGATATGCTGCTTGACGCCGTCGCGTCTGTCGACGCATATGAATGGAACTCCCTTGCATACGGAGAAACGGCGTTTTCGGATTTTATGGAGGCAGATGAGGCATTGAGAGCCGACTATCCGGAATTCAGAGCATACTATTATCCCGATGTTTCGGGCAACGTCTATCGCCCGATTTATTTTCTCCCGGGGAGCTCCTATGATTATCCAACCGATGATAAAAAAGAAATCACAGCCCGCATGGCGCTTTTTGAAGCTGTTTCAAAGCGCATAATCGACTGTATGCCGAGCGGTCTTTCTGATTTCGGGAAATATTGCTATTTAGCCGCCGTGATAACCGGACGCTGCGAGTATGACGGCTCGCTTTCAACGTCGGGCTTGCCGTATCCCGCTTATAACGCGCTTATAAACGGAAGCGCGGTATGCAGCGGTTATACCTCCGCACTTGAACATCTTTGCGGCAAGGCGGGACTTTTCTGCAATCGTGCCGACGGAACAAAGGACGGCGGCAATCACGCCTGGAACAGGATTTGTCTTGACGGCAACTTCTATTACTGTGACCTCACCGCCGCGGACGCGGAGGTGCCGTATTCTCATGCATGGTTGGGATGCATTGCAATAACAGCCGATCGTGCAAGGAGGGAAAATTACAAACCGTTCAGAGAAAATATGATGGCAACCGGAACCGTCGAGTTCAGATAAACCGTCTTTCGGAAGTCCGGACTGCAAAAAAGAAATACGAATAAATATCAACCCACGGAAAGGGAGGATGTTTATTCGTTTTTTTTATTGCGATTTTTGTTTCATTGTATCACATTCGCAGGCGAAAGACAAGCGCATATACGGCGGATGCGAAAAAATCGGATGGCGACGGCGTGAATGTTGACGTGATTTGTGTCGAAAAACGTCTTGCGGGCGTAAAATGTGATAACGGATATATTCGGAGGCGGAGATGGTTTTTTATAAATATCACGGTTGCGGAAACGATTTTGTATTGATTGACGAAATCAAAAATGCGGATTACAGGTCTCTTGCCGACAGGCTCTGCTTTGCAGACGGGAACTTTGAGAATATCATAGCAACCGGTCACGCCTGCGATGATCAACTCGTCATCCGTGACGAGCATGGAGTCGGAGTCGTAATCGCATCCGTTAAGCCTTTGCTGAATATTGCTTTCAATCGCATTCACGCAAATAATATTGGGAGTGAGATTAAAATAGCGCAGAAGGTCATAGCAGTGTGCGTTCTGCGCGAGGTAGAGGTTGCCCATGGTGATGTGAGGACTGCGGGCGCAGAGCACCATTTCACCGTGAGCAAAACCCGTGGTGCAGACCTGTCCGTCCCATATCTTATTCTTAACCCGCACTTTCTTTTCGGTCGCCGTAAGGTCATGGTCGGCAGTCTCTTCCACGCTGACCGCATCTGTTTCAAAGGTGCTGACGGCATCCGGCATGATGAGAATCGCCTTTTTCGGCAACCGAATAGTGCCTTCAATGCTGCTCATTGTCAGGGAAAGGTACGCCTGCCACGATGCCTGATCAGTCACATCCTCAGCCGACAGCCCACAAGCACTCCACTTCATCATGTCGGCATACAGCGGCTCGGCAATGAACATGCACCGCCCGTCACGGCTTGCTCCGGCACTGCGCTTGTATTTATAGCAAGCTACTGTACCTTTTTTCAGATTTACAAGACATCTGTCTTTGCCGTCGAACGCTATCATCGGCAAGCCTTTGAACCGCTTATTGCCGCCGTGCGGCATTTTGCCGTTTGTACAATGCTTTTTAAGTCTATCTTGCCATATCCGCTGTCTATAAGCAACGCCGTTCGTTTCCGATAAGCAAATTCATTTTAACAGGACCGAACGCACCCCATTCCGAAATCCGATAGGTATTTTCCGCTAACTTTTTCACTGCCATTTCAGTCTACCATAAATTCATATTCGCCTGCCGTGAGCGTTTTTTCGCCGCTCGGTAAGACTACTTTTGCCGTTGTGTTGGCGGGGACGGAAATCGTGTAAATCGTTTTGCCGCCCTCACGCCGCCAGTCGCTTTTGACTTTTCCGTAAACGCTTTTGTATTCGCATTTTGCAAATGTAAAGTGTCCGCCGACCTTCGGGGCTATCGTAAATTTATTTTCGCCCGACACTTGAATTCCGCACATTTCGGAAACGACCCATTCCAGAACCGCGCCCTTTGAATAGTGGTCGAGCGATGCAATACCGCCCTGCGCCTGCGTTCCTTCCCAACTTTCCCAAATGGTGTTGGCATTCATCTTCGGCATAAACAGCCAGCCGGGCATCTGTTCGTTTTCGAGAAGCCTGTACGCATATTCCACGTCGATATCTTCCAGAACATAAAGGATAAACGGCGTGGACAAAAATCCAGTGCCGAGCCGCCAATCGTAGTGTTCAAGTGCGGTAATCAGGCGTTTTTTTGCAAATTCGGCTTGCTTTTCATTCAAAAGCCCCATGTAAAGCGGTCGGACGAGCTTTGCCTGTCTGTCGGTATCAAGTGAAAACTTCGGACATTCTATCAGTTTGCCGTAGCCGATTTTCGCCTTTTCGGCGTATTCCGAAAAGCGTTTTTTATCGTCCTGCTTGCCCAAAACTTCGGCTATTTCAGCCATTGTTTGTAACAGATAAACGATATATGCCGTTGTTTCTTCGGGATGCGGACACGCAAAATCACGAAAGCCCGTAATATGCACTTCGGTAGGCTCTGCCCACTCGCCGTAAGACTGACCGTAGTTGGAAATGTATTTCCTATATTTTCGATCAATTCCCGTTCGGACTGCCGTCGGATACCATTTGCCGAGCGTTTTGATTTTGAAATCGGCATACTGTTTCATTGCGGCGTAGCTGTTTTCAAGAATCTTTTGATCGCCGTAGCGCTTGTAAATGCGATACGGAATCAGAACGCCCGCGTCCGACCAGCCCGCCGAGCCGTCCATAAAGTCCATATAAAAGTCGACTCCGCCCTTGGGGGTAATCTGACGGAATTTCCCGTTTTTGCGTTGCCCGTCAATCATATCGGAAACATACTTCCGCGCAAACGGTGCATAATTGAATAGATACGATGCCGTATTGCAGAAGATCTGCGCGTCGCCAGTCCAGCCGTGACGTTCTCGCGTCGGGCAATCTGTTGGAACGTCGGCGTGGTTGTTTTTCGCCGACCAGCGCGTTGCTTCCACAAGTCTGTTCAAAAGCTCGTTGTTGCTGTCGAATGAAAGCGTTTCCTCCATATCTGAGCAGACCGAGACAGCCGTAAAATCTTCCTTTTTCCACTCGACATCGGATTCAATCAAAACATACTGAAACCCGAAAATCGCAAATTTCGTCTTGTATTCGTTCGAGCCGTCCTTACAGTAGTACTCGATTTGCTGCAACGGCGTCACTCTCGTGCGTTTTTTGTTGGCGCACTGAAAATTCTTTTGCGTAAATTCGCCGTTTTCGTCGAACATTTCACCGAAGCGGAGTTTGATTTTCTGCCCCTTCTTCGCCATTACGGCAAACGAAATATATCCCGCGATGTTCTGCCCGAAGTCGAGGACTTTTGCGCCGTCCGGCGTGGTAATAACGTTTACAGAGGCAAATCTCTCGTGCTCGGTAACGGGAACATTATTCGATGAAACGGGCGTAACGTCGCACTTTGTTTCCTTTGCAAAGCCGCCGTATGAAGGCTCGCGCCACGCCTCGACTATCTCGCCGTCCTTGTTGTCGGCAAAGCGGATTTTGCCGTCGTTCGACCACGCCCATGTCTGATCTGTGCCGATGACCGCTTTGTTTCCGCTCTTATCCGTGATTTCAAGCTGGGCATATAATTTCGTCTGTGTACCGTATTGGTTGCGAAGTCCCCATGCGCCGCACGAACCGCGGTACCATCCGTCGGCAAGCTCAACCGTAATTACGTTTTCACCGTTTTCAAGCAGTTCGGTAACGTCATAAGTCTGTAACTGAATCCGCTTTGTGTAATCGGTATGCCCAGGTGCGAGCACGAAATTACCGACGTGTTTGCCGTTGACCAACGCCTCATACAGTCCGCAGGCGGTGATATACAGCCTTGCTTTCGCAACATTGTGCGCGGAAAACTCTTTTTTGAAGCAGTCGACCGGATAACGCCTTTTCGGGTTTACGCGGTAGTTGCCGCTAATCCATTTTGCGGCAAAATCGCCGGCTGAAAGGAGTCCCGTTTCAAAAAACGCTGTTTCGGAAGGTTCGCCATCTGAGTCGGTTTCGTCCCAAAGCGTAACACTCCATTCCACACGCTGGCGGCTCGCAAGGTAATTCGGGTAATCCGCGTGCATACTTTCCGAGGTAATCTTTCCGCTGTCCCAGACAATCTGTTCGTCGGTTTTTGCAACAATACGGTATGCGGTCTGCTTTGTGCCGCCCTCGCAGTTCCAGAAAAGGCGGGGATGCCTGATGTCAATGCCGATCGGATTTATCAGATATTCGGTTTTCAGATTTATCGCTTTCATTGCTCACTCTCCTTTTGCCGCAAGTTCGGCTTGAATTTTTGCGCGGTACGCTTCACCCGCGGCAAGCTCACGTTGCCATGCGGCTTCCTCTGCCTCGGCGCGTTTTGCTTCCTTTTGCTCTTTCTTCAGCCGGTCTTCCGGAGACATAGCGACAAGCCTTGCATCTTTGCGAGCCTTTGCTTTTTCGGCTTTCGCTTTTTCCTTTTCTTCGGCAAGGCGCTTCTTTTTTTCCGCCTTTGCCGCTTTTTCCGCTGCCGCCTTTTGATAGTCGGCAAGTTCCTTTTCAAAATCCAGCCCCTTTGCTGCGCATTTTTCCTTCAACGCCGCTTCAAAGGCAATTTCGTTTTCGTGCAGATACTTTGCTTCCTCCTCAGCCGCGCGGACTTCGGGCGCAACCCATTCCTCTCCGCGTGCCGCCGCTTCCGCCTGCTGATATTCTCTGATCTTTGCCTGCTTGCGGGATAGCGTTTTTTCAACGGACAGGAAAATCAGAAGAACGGCAAGGATGATGCCGGTGATCGTTTCAAGTCCCACAAACGAGAAGGTGATCATATTTTTGACCGCCTGCGACTGCTGCGCGGCAACGGTCACCCCGTCCACCAGCTTCGGGGCAACATATCCGGCTTTGGAGATCAGCGCATTGAAAAGACTGGTTGCAACACCGACGGTTGCCACAGCGAGAATATTATATATTGACATTGCCACTCCGTCCGAGCGCACACCGCTTTTCCATTCGAGGTGATCAAGCCCGTCGGCAAAAAGCGCCATAAACACGTAAGCACAGGGAAGTCCGCCGATATTTTTGATAAACTGACCGATGAGGACAATCGCCATATTCGTCGGCACCGACCAACAGATGGCACTGCCGAGCGCATAGAGGATAAATCCCGCAAGCGTCACATTCCGCTTGCCGAATTTCTTTGCCAGCGGCCACACGGCAAAAATGCCGATGCCCATGGGAATTCCGCCGATGACGGAAATCATCGTCTGCGTGACGCCGTCGTTATAAGTGCCGAGGACATAGTTGCAATAATAAACAAGACCGATGTTTTTCAGCGACGTACCGAGGGTATAGATGAAGAAATAGACAAACATGAGAATCATGTATTTGTCGGTCAGAACTATTTTCAGTTGCGTCAGAAAAGGCAGCTTTTTTTCTTCCGTGCCGGACTGCTCCTCTGTCACGCGCTCTTTGGTAAAGTAATATTCAAGGAGCGTCAGCGGCAGGGAAAGGATGGAAAGAACGCTCATCACGAGGATCCATTTGGTCTGATCCACGCCGAGCATCGGCATGACTACCATCGGAAAGATCAATGCCACGATGATGCCGCTCATCATAATGGTGGAAATCTGATTGAATACAGAAAGTCCTCCTCGCTGGATTGTGTTTCGTGTCGAAAGCGGGCACATCAGGTTGTGCGACATATTGTAAATAGTATATGCAAAAGAATAGAACAGATTATAGGAAAGCATGACCCAGATGACCTGAACCGTCTCGCCCGCGTTCGGAACGGTGAAAAGCAGAATTCCAGTCAGCGCAACGAGCGGAGCCGAGAGAAGCAGCCAAGGGCGCGCCTTGCCTTGCTTTGTTTTCGTGCGGTCGATGATATAGCCCATAATGACATTTGTGATTGCGTCTATAATTTTGGAGACAAGCGGGAACACAACAAGAAACGCACCGCCCCAGACGGTTGTCAGCTTCAGAACATCGGTATAATAGACGTTCAGATAGGTTGCAAGCACGGCGTTGAGCAGGAGTGCGCCGCAGGGACCGAGCAGATACCCGAGCCATTTTTCTTTGCCTGTGACATTCTGCGAGTGTACGCGGCTGTCAAACAGCTTTGCAGATAGCATTTCGTTTTTCATTTTTCGTCCGCTCCTTTGATTTTATATGATTTGCACATCGCGGCAATTCCGCGGAAAAAGTGACCGTTTCCGAACTGCACGAAGCCCTCCGCAATGTTCCACGGCATGGATTTTCCCGCCGAAAGGGAAAGCGTGCGCACACAGTTGGTATCAAAAATCCGTTGCAGGAAGATAGCGCCCTTGATCCGGTTGTCGCGCTCCGTGCCTCGCGGCATTTTTTTCGCCTTTTTCAGCTGACGCTTTGCGACCCCGCACACGGCGTTATAAAGAATTCTGCCCATAAAGGTCTTTTGGAAGTCGCAGAAGCGGCTTTCCATGGTCAGGGGCAATACGGGCGGCTCTTCGGGAAGCGGTGTACCGAGCAAATCGGCAAATTCGGTGTTTCCGATGCGCGCGGCACCCTTCATTTTTTCGCTGATACCGTCCGGATAAGGAGACATTGCTGTCACGCCATCCGTCACCGTCAGCGAGGCGGTCAGGCGGATATCCTCGCTCGATGTACCGACTTCAATTGTATATTCTCCGTTTTCAAGCGTCCATGCGTTCTCTTTGACGTTCCAAAAAGAAAGCTCCGACAAAGCAAACGAGAGGGTAACGACTTTTTCTTCGCCTGTTTTCAGATATACCTTTGCAAAGGCGCGAAGCTCACTTTCCGGCTTGAAAACGGCAGAATCTTCATTATTTTTCACATAAAGCTGGACAACCTCCGCACCGTCGCGGTTGCCTGTATTGCGAACGGTCAGAGTCGCTGTGACGACGCCGTTTTCCTTTGCGACAGTAAGATTTTTGTATTCAAAATCCGTGTAGGACAGTCCGAAGCCGAACGGGAATGCGGGTTTGACCTTTGCTGTTTTCGCATAGCGGTAGCCGACGAAAACGCTCTCCTTGTAAAACTCGTTTGCTTTTTTGCTGTATTCTTCGCCGTAAGGAACATCGGCATAGCTCTTGTACCAGGTCTCCGCCAGCTTTCCCGACGGATTGGCTTCGCCGAAAAGCAGTCTCGCCCCCGCTTCGCCGCCGCATTGCCCCGGCAGATAAAGGTTCAGAATCGCGTTGACACCGTCTGCAAACGGAAGCTCCACAGGGGAACCGCCCGAAAGCACAATGACAATCTTTTTGCCCGTTTTTATCAAAGCATTGACCAGTTCCAGCTGATCGTCCGGAAGGCGCATATGCGCTCTGTCCCCTCCCTCGCTCTCCGCAAGGTCGGTAAGACCGAGATAGAGAAGAACGGTATCATATTTTTTCGCAAGGGCAACCGCTTCCGCAATCGGGGTTACTTCCGCAGGGTCGACCCCCGCGCTGTACCCGCGCGCATACCCGTATTTTATCCCGCGCGCATCGAAAGCGTCTTTGTGCGAAACGACCTTTGTCGGCGAGATCATCGAACTGCCGGAGCCCTGATAGCGCATTTTTTCAAACAGCTCGCCGATGACACAAAGCGGCTTTGTGCTGTCAAGCGGCAGCGTTCCGTCGTTCTTCATCAGCACCGCGCTGTCCGCCGCAACGCAAGCGGCAAGTTCCGCGTGACCCTCAAGGTCAAACGATTCCGTTTTTGATGCGGTTGCAAACTTCTCGGTCGCCGCAAGGATGCGGGTTACGCAGGCATTGGCTTCGTCCCCGGAAAGGCTACCGTCCCGAAGCGCATCATAGACCTTTTTCAGGCTGACCGCCGTATCCCCCGGCATTTCGAGATCCTCTCTGGCTCGGATTCCGGCAATGCGGTCATGCGTGCCGCCCCAGTCGCTCATCACGATCCCGTCAAAGCCCCATTCCGTGCGAAGGACATCGGTCAGAAGCCACTTGTTTTCGGATGCGAACGTGCCGTTGATCCGGTTATAGGACGACATGACCGCTCCCGGCTTTCCTTCCTTCACAGCTGTTTCAAACGGTTTCAGATAAATCTCCCGCATTGCCCGTTCGTCCGCAACGGAGTTGCCGACAAAACGGAAGTTTTCCTGATTGTTGAGCGCAAAGTGCTTGAGGCAGGCACTCACGCCCATGGACTGCACGCCGCGCACGAACGCCGCACCGAATTTCCCCGCAAGAAGCGGATCCTCACTGTAATATTCAAAATTTCTGCCGCAAAGCGGATTGCGCTTGATGTTCAGTCCGGGGCCGAGAAGCATATGCACCCCGTAATACCGGCACTCCTCACCGATTGCACGCCCGATTTTTTCGGCATTTTCGGGATTCCAAGAGGACGCCACGCATGCCGCCGTCGGAAATGCGGTTGCAGGCTCGCTTTCGGAGACGCCATTGTCCCCGCTGCCGATCTGCTTGCGCAGTCCGTGCGGTCCGTCCGCCATAGCAAGAGGCGGAATGCCCAGCCGCGGAACTCCGTGTGTGTACATAAAGTCCGTTCCCTGCAAAAGGGCGGATTTTTCTTTTTTTGTAAGTTCGGAAGCCTTATTTTTCATAGATAGACCCCTCCCGATTTTATTCTGCTATCATTATATCATCCGGCGGCATTTTTGTATTGCATTATTGTATTGATTGTGGTATAATTGTATTGAATCGAGGTGACGGAGATGAAAAACATCGATCTGGAGTATCTGTGTTCGGTGATTGCGGGGCTTTCGGGCATTCCCGTGCGGATTTTTGAAGGAGATGAGCGCGTTTTCTATTCCTTTGTCGGCAGGCTTCCGCGCGATCCTATGGAAATCTGCAAAAGCGAAATTTTTGCCATAGAAAAGAATATCGGTTACTATATGACTGCACAGTTTCAGTATTACGGTGTGGTAAAGTGCGGAAAAACAAGGATCGTAATGGGACCAACAAGACAGGTGACGGTCAGCGATGCGGAATTGCGCTCGCTTGCGTTTCTTGCCGATGTTCCGCCCGACGACACCGATGATTTTGTCGCCGGAATGAAAAGCATTGTCCCCATGCCGCTGGAGAGCGTGATGCAAACGCTCTGCGCCGTCAATTACATTCTCAACGGAGAAAAGGTCTCGCTTGCCGACCTGACGATTTATGACGAATTGCAAACAAACCTTTCTTCGCAAATGGTAGCTGAAAAAACAGATGTCCTGACAGAGTATCCGACAGATTTGCATAATACGATGTCCCTCGAACAAACGCTGATGAGCATGATTCGCAAGGGCGATACCGCGGCGCTTTCGGAATGGGCAAAAAATGCGCCCCCTATCCGTGGCGGAGTCATCGCCTTTGACCAGTTGCGCCAGATGAAGAATATGTTTATAGTGTCCGTCACGCTTGCCTCGCGTGCCGCGATCAGAGGAGGAATGGATGCGGATGACGCGCTGATGCTCTCCGACAGATACATCCAACGCTGCGAGCTGATGAACACAGCGGAAGAAATCACAAATCTGCAATTTCATATGATCTCGGATTATACCGCGCGTGTTGAACGCCTGCATATCGGAAGCGATCCGTCGCAACTTGTCACCGCTGTATCAAACTATATTCAGCACCACCTCTCCGAGCCGATCACAACAAAGCAGATCGCCGTTTCGCTTTATATAAGCCGCACGCATCTGTCTGCCCGTTTTCACAGAGAAACCGGCACAACCCTTTCAGACTACATTCTGAAAGAAAAAACGGAGGAGGCAAAACGCCTGCTCCGTTATACCGACAAATCTCTTGCGGCAATCTCCGCCTATCTCGGTTTTTCCTCACAAAGTCATTTTTCAAGAACCTTCCGTAAATGCGCAGGGATCACGCCCGGCGAATACCGCACAAAGCACGCGGGGCATTGAGAGATTCCTGCTTGACCCGACGGCTGTTTCGTGATGTGCCGACGGGAATCCGAACCCGTTTTCTTTGCCTACTGCACCGCAAATTTTAAGGGCTGACCTCGGTCAGCCCTCGCTTTTTATTCGCCAATCATGAACTGTTCGTCTCTCCTGTCGAGGCGGCGATATTTGTATTCGTCATCGCCACACCCTTGAAGCACAATCACATCATCGGTATATCGTTTTATTGTCCACGCAAGACCTCGTTGGGTCATGGTGCATTTTCCAGGCTCGCATTGCTCAGTTGGTATTTCGATATTTTTCGCTTCATATGAAAAATCACATGAGAATCGGCAATATTTTTCGCTGTTGTCCTTGTAATTGCGTATTCTGAAATACTGCCCGCCGGAAAATAACCCGATGTCAAATACAATGTTGTATGACGCGCCGCAATATATATTGGTATCCGCCGGTCTTACAGAAAAAATGTACTCTGTTTTACCCGTGCAAAGATAAAAATTGAACCAATCTACGCTCGCCCGATAGCTGTCCGCCATTCTCCAAAGTGTCAGGCATTTGGGAATCCCCGCTTCCTTTACTTTGGGGAGCGGTTTTCCGCTGTGATCGACATAAAATTTTTCAAGGCGTCGCATGGTTCGCACCGCACTTGTGTCATAAGTTTCCCCGAGCATTGTGCCAAATCGGTCGCAGTTTGAAATTACGGTATCGCTGCCTTTGAGAAAGTAAGCATATTCCGTTATGTTTTCCGCTTGATTGCGCTCGCAAACCGCGACCAAGCGTTTTTTACTTTCGTAACCGGTATACAGCTTAGTCCCCAATATGCTTTTGTCGGGTGAACAATAATATTTCAGCGCATATTTTTCAGTTTCGACAATCTCGGCATTTGACGAACGATATACGCCGCAGGCAAACACCTCTGTTTCGGTATCAAACGTGCTGATCCCGTCCTTGAGAATAGAGTCGGTTGTTACAGAAAACAATTTGCTGATGAGTACGATTTTTGCAAGCTCCGGATATGATTGATCGAGCTCCCACCGTGAAACTGTCTGTCTTGTCGTTCCGAGCTTCTCGCCGAATTCTTCCTGCGAAAGTCCAAGCTCCAGACGTATTTGTTGAATTCTTTGCCCCATTGTCATAGCATTATACCTCCTGTATGGTGTGATATAATTATACCAACTCTGTCTATTGTTTGTCTACCAAACGGGCATGGAAGTTTGTCACGCACCGCGTGACAGCATTTTTATTATACCATTATATTCGCTTTTTTCAAGATATATCTGAATAATCAAAGCACGAAAATATTGTTTATTATTTTCCCGCCTTGATTTCCGCAATCTCCTTTTTCATCTCTGCAATCAGCACCTTGAGCTTTTCCTCGCATTCCTCCCGCGTGGTGGCGTAGATGTTCTTTGCGATTCGTTTGCCGTTCACGCGTGGGGAGAACCTGCCCTCATAGAGGTGGTCGTTTATCATCGTCACGCAACCCGTACCGGGCTTGCGTATCTTGCCCTTGTACGGCTCAAATTTCGGCTCTGTCGGCTGATTGTCCGCTTCACTGTCACTTGCCTTGTCTGTTGCGGTCGGCTCGGGAATGGGCGTGTCAGCCCCCGCAATCTCGCGGTCAATCCTTGCCGCCGCCTGCTGTTGCATGGTGTCGGTGATATGGCTATAAATATTGAGCGTGGTTTCCGCGCTGACATGTCCTATCATGGCGGACAGCGTTTTGATGTCCATGCCGTTTTCCAGCGCCATGGTGGCAAAGGTATGGCGGAGATCATGAAACCGCACCCGCTTGCAGTTTGCGCGTTCCAGTATCTTCTGAAACCGATGATAGACCGCCGAAGGGTGTCGCGGTTGCGTGAGGTCAAGCGGGGACGGAAAAATCCACTCGCTGTCGGTTCGCGTTTTCAGCTCTGCCAGTAGTTCTGTCATTTCGGGCGGCAACAGAATCATGCGGTTGGAGGATTTTGTTTTCGGTGTGGAGATCAGCACCTTTCCGTTGACCTTCAGCACCTGCCGCGAGATGTGAAGCTCGCCTGTTTTCAGATTCAGATCCCGCCATTTCAGCGCGAGGATTTCGCCCCGACGCATGCCGGTGGTCAGTTCCAGAAGGAATAGCTCGTAATATCCCTCCTCTCTTGCCTGTATGAGAAACCGCGTGATTTCCGGCGGAGTCAGCACCTGCATTTCCTTTGCCTTTTTCGGCGGCAGCTTGCACCCGATGGCGGGATTGATGCGGATCAGCCCTTCGTTCACCGCCTTTTCAAGTGCCGTGCGGCAGGTCGTGTGGCAGGAGCGAACCATGCGGTCGGACAGTCCTTCTCCGAATTTATCGACATGCTTTTTTCGTCCGCTCTTTTTGAGCTGTGCGTAAAACTGTTGCAGGTCGTTCTGCGTCAGCTTGTTCAGCGGGATGTTGCCGATAGACGGGATAATGTGCGTATAAATCCTTACCGAATAGCACGCCTGCGTGGTCGGGCGGAGCTTGGGTGCGGAATAATTCTGATACCAGAAGTCAATCCAGTCGCTAAGCGGCATGTCCGGCTTGATTTTCTCGCTCCGCCGTCCGCATTCCTCCCGCAGTTTCGCCAGCTTTTCCTGACACTCGGTCTTGGTGTGTGCCGTTACATTTTTCGTTTTGGCGTAGCCGTTTTCCTTGTAGCCGACGACAATTCTGCCTTCCCACCGCCCGTCCTTGCGTTGAAAGACACTGCCGTCGCCTTGCTTTTTCTTTGCCATTTACTCGTCCTCCAATTTCAGTTTTTTGACCATGCCGCCGACAATCGCGGCGGCGTTTTTCTGCATGTCACCCGTCACGTGGGTATAGGTGTCAAGCGTGAAGCTCGCGTTTGTGTGTCCGAGAATGCCCGAAAGCGTTTTCGGATCGACTCCGCCTTTTGTCGCATGGGTGGCAAAGGTGTGCCGCAGGTCATGAAAGCGGATTCGCGGCAACTCCGCATTTTTGAGGATCGTGTGCAGTTTTTGGTATGCCGCTGCCGGATTCATCGGCAGGTTGGGGTTACACGGATTGTAGAATACCCACTCATTCAGCGCGTTTTCCTTGCGTTTGGCAAGCAGTGCGGCAAGGGTCGGTGGCAGGACAATTGTCCGTTTGCCCGCGCCCGTTTTGGTTTCACCGATCTGAATTTTGCCGTTTGTGACGGCGGAGAGCGACCGTTCCACCCGCAATCGACGGTTTTCAAAGTCGATGTCGCTCCATTTCAGCCCGCAGATCTCGCCGCGACGCAGTCCCGTCATACATTCCGTATAGAAAAAATCCCGCCAATCGGGGTAGGCTTCGATCATGCCGAGAAATTTCTCAAGCTGACCGTCATCCAGCACCTGCTTGCCGGGATAATTTGGCTTCGGCACGGTTGTGCCGTTTGTGGGATTGCGCACGATGAGACGTTCCTTCACCGCCGCGTCAAGGGCTTCGTGAAGCATCATGTGGATGCCGCGGACCATGCTGTCGGCAAGCGTTTTGCCCTTGATTGGGTCTTCGCGAACGCGCCCCTCCTTTTTGAGCTTGTTGTAAAGTTTCTGAATATCCGCCGTTGTCAGCGATGTCAGCGGCTTTTTGCCGAGGTGGGGCTTGATATAGTGGTTCACAATCATGCGGTAGCTCTGCATGGCGCTTTCCCGCAGAGTGAAGATCATATATTCGTCCAGCCACTTGTCAAGCCACTCGCCGAGCGTCATGCGGCTGTCCTCGCAGAGATCGACATCGCGGTAGGTTTCAATCGCGCGGTGCAATTTGTCGAGCGTTTCTTTTTGCGTTTTGCCGAACACCGATTTGTGCATCGGCGTTCCGTCGTTTTTGTGACCGATCACAATGCGCGCTTCCCAGCGTCCGTCCGAACGCTTGCGCACCATGCCGTCACCTTGCGGTCTTCGTTTTGCCATTGTTATTCTTCCTTTCGTAAGTTTTTTTCGCCCACTGCAAAGATACCACAGGTTCGAGTGAATATCCAGCGGTCGGGCGAAGAGTTATCAATTTGTTATCAATCACATCTGCATCACTACACCGTCGCGCTTTGCCTGTTCCTCGCGACGTTGTCTACGGCTGATGACGGGTTCGCCGGACGGCGCTTGAATTTCTTCCGCGCGTTCGTCGATGATATTTGCGGCGTAATAAAAAAGATCGCACAGACCCGTGAAGATCTGTGCGTTCAGCCCGCTTTGAATATTTCGGATTGCCTCCTGCGCAGGCGCGTAGTTTTCCTCGGCAGCGGAAGTCAAGAGTTCCATGCCATGCTCCCAATCATCGCGCGTGTAGCAGTAAAACAGCCCGACCTGCGTGCGCGCCCAGAGGTCAAGCCCGGCGGCTTTTTCAAGATGAGCAAGCCCCTGTTCGGTCTGCCCGTTCTCATAATACAACTTGCCGATCTCATACTCCGCCGCAGTGCAGCCGTGTTCCGCCGCACGCATGAGGTACGACAGCTTCACATTCGGCATCCGTTTGTCGGTCTGCATGGCGAGCTCATACTCTGCGTAGGCGTGATTTTTGTCCGCAGCCATGCGCAGATATTTCATTTTGTCGCCCGGCTTTTCGGTAAATTTTCCGTCGCGGTAGCCCTTGTAAATCAGATACATCGCCGCGGCACTCCCTTTGTCGGCGGCGATTTTCCACAAATATTCCGCCTCGTCTGCGTCATCTTCCTTTTCGTAATAATGCCGACCGAGCGCGATCAAGGCATCGACATCACCGAAATCGGCGCGGATTTCAAGGAGCTTCAGGTCTTCCTCCGGCATTTTTCCTTCGGGCATTTCACGCAAAGGTTGCCGCGGCAAAGACAGAATTTCCGCCGCCGCACGCACCACTTCGTTGCGGACAGATTTGAATTCTTTGTTCTCCTCAAGCGGAATTTTATCCGGCATGGCATCGGTATAGGTGCGGTACGCCTCGCACTGACAGCGATACCACAGGTCATACAGCTCCGCGATTTTCCCGTTTTCCGAGAGCAGTTTCACGATTTCATTCGTGAGCTGCTTTGCGGAATTATTCAGATAGCCATAGACCTTTTTGCCCTTGTGCGAAGAAATTTTTCCGCAGAGGAGCGCGAATTTCTGATAGAGCTCGGGAGAAATTTCATTCCCACCTGCACGAATTTGTGCGGTCAGCTCCCGCATCTTTGCACGGAAAGTTTCCTTCAGATCGTCCCGCGCCTGCGTTTGCCCGCGATAAACCGACAGCAGTTCCTGACGGAAAATGTCCGATGCCATCACCTTTTTGATGTCGTGAATCCCCGCCTGCGAGAGATACGGCTCGCGCGGATTCTGCGACCACACCATTATATGCGCGTGCGGATTGGTTTCCTTGTTGTGGTACGCCGCATACCAACGAAGATTTTCAGGCGCGATATGCATCGCTTTTGCAATATCGTTGCGGCGGGAACGGAGCAGATGCATCCACTGCGCGGCAGAATTATAGCCGAGCCGTTCGGCATCCTCCCGCTTCAATGAGAAGATAAGTGCCCACACATTTCCGGAATGATTGTCAATCTCTTGGCTGACTTTCGCAAGGTCAACGCTCACGCCTTCGTCCGAGAACAGCCCGCAGGAGCCTTTGCGCTGACCGATATAGTTCACCATGCCGCCGCGCAATAGCTCTACGCCTTCGCGCGTTGCGATATATTCCGCGTAACCGCCGCGACCTCTTCCGTCCTCGGTTTTGTGGCCTTGCTTGTAATACGGTGCTTTCAAAATCAGTTTTGCCATAAAAATTACCTCTTTGTATTCAATATTTCATCCGTGCGGATGGTTCCGTTGGTTTCTTTGACCTCGCGCACCGAGTCGTTACGCATATTGTCAATCTCTGCGGGACTGAACTCAAAGCAGTCCGCGACCGCGTGCGCGAGCAGATTCTGATCGACCGCCAGCTTGAAAAGCAATCGGGCAAGCCGTTCTTCACTGTCCCGCACCTTGGCGGAAATGACCGACTCCAGCGCAGGCGTGAGAAACTTCACCGAGTTATTCCGCCGCAGATATTCCAGATAAAAATCAATGGCATCGCGGATAAAATCGTTCCGTGATGCCATTTTGAGTGTTTCGGAGAACCTGTCGCAGTCCTCCCATTGATCGACGCGAAGCCTGACGCCTTTCGACGGCATCGCGTCATTTTGCTTTTCTTTTGTCATAATTTCAACCTTTCTGTTTTCGTTGTCCTACGGCTCGAGACACGAAAAAAGCCCGATTTCCCAAGGGATTTTCATGTTTGAGACCCGCAGGCAGTCTTTTTCGGCATACGCGAGACACAGTTGCTATTTTTGCAAAATCGTAAAAGCCCCCGTATTTCGCCATAAAATCCCCGCTCGGCGTTGCCGTGCTGTGTGAATTGCCGCATCCGAGACACGGCTTTATCCTGCTAAAAAAATAGGGGCTTTGAAAGCCCCCATTTCAGCGGTATACGGTTCAATTACTGTTGCGTTCACCGTATCAAACTCTGTTGTATCTCGTCTGCTCATCGAGCCACTCGAGGAGTCTGTCACGGGGGATAATGGTTCGCCCCTGAACGATCTTGAGCTTGGGGAAATTGTCCTCACGCACCAGCTCGTAAGCGCTGGCACGGGAGATACCGAGAAGGCCTGCCACTTCCATTACGGTGAGGAACATGGGAAGCTCATCTCGGTTCTTATACATCGACTGCTTCATTGAATCTACCTCCTTTCGTTGAGAATAAAAAAGGAGTGCCGAGATTTTTCTCGACACTCATAGGTGTGTTGTTTTTGTTATTTGATCAGCAGATGTCCGTGAGGAAAACCGTAGATATCTTCCGTGCGGTATCCTTCGGGAACGCTTTCGGGATCGACTCGGACAAGGTCGTAAGGCTGGAAGCCATCAACCATTTTGATCTTGGAAAGCAGCCTGCGGTTGTCCTCATAGAGCAGGCTTGCGAAGAGCAGATACCGCACCGACTTGATATCGTATTTCGATTTGTCAGGATGGTCGATCTCCGAGAGAAGCATGCAGAGGATATGGTCGTTTGCCACGTTCTTGGAGACGATTTTGAGGCAGGCTTGGTAGACCTCGTTTGCCTCATCGCAGAGGATGAGCTTCTCGTCATCGTCGGCATCCTTCATGGCAGTTTGCATCGCCGTGATCTTGGTGTGAGCCTCCTTGACCGCCTTTATAATATTCTGCTTCTTTCGGGTATCGTTTGCGCCTGCATCGCTTGCATCCAACTCGAAGAGCTCGGACAGAGAGAGCGTCCTTGTGTAAGCTGCTCTGCCGGGGAATGTGGCTACCGCATCGTGAACGAAGGACATAGGGGCTTCAAGCGTAGCCGTGTTTTCGCCAACGTCCGCGCTCTCATCTCCCACGATGAATTTATAAAACGCAGGGAGATTACCGCCATTCTTCTTTTTGAAGTTCTGACGGTAATGGCGCAGGCGTGAGAGCACCTTGGTGGAATCGGCAGAATACAAACGCTTCGCCTTATCGATCTCCATGCCCGACATGACGGCGAGGACGCAGATGTCACGGTAGATATCCAAGGGATGGTATTCGCTCTCTCCTGTCACATAGGCTTCCCAAAGTAAACAGTTGAGGAACTGCGAGAGATTGACGATCTCTCCGATCTTATTCTTTGCGATGGTCTGGTCGAGCCCCGCAAGGCTCTTTGGCATGTTGACGTAATCGGTCTTGCCGACAGGCTCTGCCTTGCATACGGGGACTTTGAGAATATCGTATGCGTTGACCACACCGTTTACGATCCATTCGTTATTGGTGACGAGCATAGAGTCGGAGTCGTAATCGCAACCGTTGAGCCTCTGCTGGATATTGCTTTCAATCGCATTCACGCAAATGATGTTGGGCGTGAGATTGAAGTATCGCAACAGGTCATAGCAATGCACGTTCTTTGCAAGGTAGAGGTTGCCCATGGTGATGTGAGGACTGCGGGCGCACAGCACCATCTCGCCGTGAGCAAAGCCCGTGGTGCATACCTGTCCGTCTTCAAGGGAATAGGAGAAGGTCGGCTCGTAGCTCTCGTCGGTGAGTGCCACAAGGAATTCGTAAGCGTTGCCGAACAACACCTGATAGTTACCGCAGACGGCAACTCGTCCTTTTCTCAGCCTTATCTTGAAATACTTTGTGGTATCGCTTCGGAAGGATTTGTAGAACTCGGTCCGCTCGAACAGCGGCGTGCGGCAAGTCATATCCAGCACCGTATCCCGACGGTACTTGGCAAGGTCGGGAAGTTCCTGTTCCGCAATGGTGGCGTGGTCGGTGGTCATGTTGATCTGATAACGCAGAACGGGAGATCTGTCCAGCATATCCTGCAGATAGCGGAAGGACGGTTCAAGGAGCTTGCCGATGCCCTCACGGGTAAGCCCGAGGGTATTGAGAAGCTGATAGTTGGTGTACGCCATATCTCCGTGCATCAAGGGAGCATCGTGGTCGGCTTTGACCACACCGAATACGGAGTTGTTCTTACCCTCATAGAGCGCGTCAAGGAAGCGCTTGCACTTTTCCTCGAAGGACATATCCTTGGGCATGAATTTGAGATACTTGACGCTGCTCTCGGTGATGACCAGCTTGACGTCCTTGATATCTCTCGCCGTGGTGTAGCCAGCGAGCTGGCTGACGTACTTGATATCGTTATCAAAGAACCAGTCCTGCAGGTTGGTGTTAAAGGCGCAGGTCTTGAAGAAACGGTTACGCAGAAGCATCATGCCGCGTCCACCGTATCCGTTCTCGTTGAATACCTCGGCTTCCAGCAGAGCCTCGCCGTCCCAGATGACGTTTTCAATCTCGGTTTCTTCTTCCTCTGCTCTGAGGTCGTGAGCGTCGTTTTCCTTGACGCATACCACATTCTCGGTAAAACGGCTGACTCTGTCACGGATGATGAGGATAGATTTCTTGGGGAGCCTGATCGTGCTTTCGATACTGCTGAGTGTCAGTGCGATATACGCCTGCCAAGAGGCTTGGTCGGAGGCGGTATCGGCAGAGAGGTCGCAGGAGCTCCATGCCATCATATCCGCATACAGCGGCTCGGCAATGAAAAGACAACGACCGTCACGGCTCGCTCCCGCGCTTCGCTTGTAGCGAACGTAGTGGATGCCGTCGATATCGAAGCCATGTGTGTAGAGATGCTCACGGATATCCTGACAGGTGAAGGCGGTGGGAATGACCTTGTCGCTTCTGCGATAGGTAAGAGACTCTGCATCATAAACGAAATACCTGCCGAGAATGTCATCCGAGACCGGATGCTCAACGGGAGCATATCCGCCCTTATCTCTGTAGGACACCTCGATGGCAACAAGCGTCGGTCTGCCGTTTTCGGTACGGATGCAGACGTGGTCTTCCATATCCGCATCGATCACTGTATAGCCGTTCCGGACATAGCGGTTGCCGCAGGACTCAAACACCTTGACTGCCCGTTCAAAGGAGACGTTGACAATGGCACGGCAGTAATTGTGATCGCCTTCAAGATAAGGGTAGCCGATTTCATCCTCGTGACGCTCGTATATCTCCGCAAGTTTCAGCGTGTCCAGACTCTCATCAAGCACGCCGCGAAAAGCACCCGGATTGGGCTTGCCGTTCTTGAGGGCGGTAAATCCCTCGTTTTTATACAGCACGCTGCCCTCAAGGGACATGATCCGCATACTCTCATACTTTTCTTTTTTCGTCGCCATCGTAACACCTCCTTCTTCTGTGATGCTTCTATTTTACCATATTTTGCGACTTTTTTCAAGGAACTCTTTGTGAATTCCGGGCGGAGAAATCTGTCCTTCAAAGATTTCGGACAAAGGGGAAAGGGAAAAAATCAGTGAATCAAAACGACCCACTGAAATTCTCGACTCTCGCCGAGCCTCTTTCTTTGACTACAGAGGCGTAATATTTGCGACTTTAGATGAGTGGATGCGCCACTACTGTGAATTATTCAAAGCGACATTTTGTCGCTTTGATAGCGGTATTCATGCCCTCAAAATGAGGGCATGAAGCGTAACTCCGATATTACGGTTCGTTTTCAAGTCCTCAAAATGAGGACTTGCTGTTTATCTCTAACCGCAATCGAACTGAGTATCTCTACCATTTATCCGAAATCACATTTTTGCACCAAACGGTACAAAAGGCTTGATTTTCAAGGCTTTTTGGCGTTTTTGAGCCGTTCTCACGGAAGGCTGATAAAGAAAACTGTAAATTCGAGACTCAAAAATGCAAATCTATGTTTGAGGTTTGGTTGGGTACATTTCATACTCACAAACCACTTTTGCGGCGAATGCCTCTTCTTTGTCTTCAGTAGGTCAATATTTGGTTTTCGGTAGTTCGGATCTGTCCGTTGGAAGAAATGAGTTTTTCGTATTTACTGTTTGAAGCGGATCCAAACTGATGTGGCAGTTCGAATCTATCCAAACTGTAAAAGCATCATTTTAGGATTGTCCTTGTTTTCGGTAGGGGACGGAGTGTGGTGGTTCAAATCTGTCTACAGTTTTGGCTCTGTGGGGAAATTGAAATGAAATCGTGCTTTGCACGATGAAATCCGGGAAAGTTCGGATGAAATCTTCGGCGTGCCGCCTCAGATGAAATTAAATCCGCCGCCTTCTCCTGCCGAAAGGCAGATTTCATCGCGAAGCGATTTCATCCACCAAAGGTGGATTTCTTCCGCCGGCGGCGGATTTCGTTGCAAAAAGCACCTGCTCGCGCAGGTGCTTTTTGCTGTGATGTGTGTCCGATTCAGATGCAAAACCGTGACGCTACAAAATAGATGTACGGATCATCAAGCGAGGCTATCAAAACAATAGCATATAGTGTTGTTCCGTTAATTATAATACAAGCGACGGTGCGGAATATACTCTTGCCGCAAGTTCCTGGTTGAGCATATACAGACTCTTGGGATCTGAACCGAAAAGCTCCATTTTGGATATCAGATCATTGGCATTGGTCTCCTCTTCGCCCTGCTCCTTTACGAACCAGTCAAGGAACTGCATCGTGCGGAAATCCTTTGCTTCGTATGCCTCGGCGTAGATGTTGTGGATCAGCGAGGTAACATACTTCTCGTGATCAAGTCCCGCCTTCAAGACGTCCATATGGCAAGAGAAAGCATTGTCGGGCTTGTCGATAGCTTCAAGCGTCACCTTCTGATTTTCATTCTGCAGGTACTGATAAAAGAGCATTGCATGGTCGCGCTCTTCCTGCGCCTGAATCTTATACCAGTTGGCAAAGCCGTCAAGACCTGCATCCTCAAAATAATTCGAGAAATCGAGGTAGAGATATGCGGAATAGAATTCTTTGTTGATCTGCTGATTTAACAGCTCATGTACTTTTGCGTTCATTTTAATTTTCCTCCATGTTGATTTTTCTCTATGTTAAATTTCCGATTTCCACAAGCCGTGGAGATTGCAATATGCATATGCGGCAACGGGCTTTTCATCAGCGAGAGCAAATGTCACTTCAGGCACTTTGCCCACTTCAAGGCACTTGCGCTGACCACCCTTGGTGGTTTGTAGATATACCCACAGGATGCTATGCTCCTCGACCATGGGGTGCTCCACTGAGCCGATGACGACCTTTACGTTGTTTCCTTCAACGGTGACTACGGGAATGTGCTTTTCGTGGCTTGCCTCAACCGTTCCGGGTTCAAGCTTTGTCATTTTCTGCCCGCAACACATCATAGGTACCCCTGCATCGTGAATCATACCGATAAGGTTGCCGCAATGTTCGCAAATATAGAATTTATTGTTGTCACACATATGGATAGTTCCTCCCTAAATCAATAGTTTTCTTTTCTTACTTCAAAATAAGCCTGCGGGTGGTTGCATACGGGGCAGACCTCGGGTGCCTTAACACCGACAACGATGTGTCCGCAGTTGCGGCATTCCCAAACGGTTACGCCTGACTTTTCAAATACCGCTTTCGTCTCAACATTTTTCAGAAGTGCACGGTATCTTTCCTCGTGCGCCTTTTCAATAGCGGCAACTCCACGGAACTGTGCGGCAAGAGCGGTAAAGCCTTCTTCTTCTGCCTCACGAGCCATTCTCTCGTACATGTCGGTCCACTCTGCGTTCTCACCCTCCGCGGCATGGAGCAGGTTTTCCGCCGTGTCGCCAAGCTCACCCAGAGCCTTGAACCACAGCTTTGCGTGTTCCTTTTCATTCTCTGCGGTCTGAAGGAAAAGTGCGGCGATCTGCTCGTATCCTGCCTTCTTTGCTACGCTTGCGAAGTATGTATACTTGTTTCTTGCCTGAGATTCGCCGGAAAATGCTTCCCATAGATTCTTTTCGGTCTTTGTGCCTGCGTAAGGGTTCTTGGGAGCTTCTTCAACTTTTACGAACTTTTCCTTGGGTTGCTTGCAGACGGGACACTTTTCGGGTGCTTCGTCTCCTTCGTGAACATAACCGCAAACGCTGCATTTCCATTTAGCCATTGTTTTTACCTCTTTCTTTTCTGTATTTTCATAAAATTTTATGGTTGTAAGTAATGAGTCCACCACATCGGCGGGGATACCAGGATAAGTGTTAACGAGTTCCAAAAATTCCTTTGTATTTGCACTCTGAGGAAGCATATAGCCTGCCTCGCGGCAAAGATCCTCTGCCATCAGTCTTGACGATTTTGCAACAGCTTTTGACAGAGCATCAGGCAGTTGTGAAGCGATATTTTCGGCTTCTGACTTACTTTGGACAAGCGCACGCAGTGCCTCGACTACTTTGTCTTCTTTAGGTTGCTGAGGAGGAAGCTCCTTCGGCATCATGGAGATCGCACCCGAGGGACAGGCATCTGCACACGCACCGCAACCTATGCATTTATTTACATCAATAATGCTGTTTTCCGTGTCGGTAGCGCCCGACGGACAGACATAGAGGCAAAGGCAATCCTTGGTGCAAAGTCTTAAGTTTCTTACTGCATATTTATACGCCATTATTTTGCCCCCCTTCGACCTTTTCAAACTTCCACGACGGCACCTTGCATACCGGACACATTGCAGGCGGTTCATCGCCTACAAAAACAAATCCGCAGATCGTGCAGACATACACGCCCGTGCCCTCGAGCATCTTTTCTCCCTCCGCCTGATAGCGAACAAGAAGGGACTGCAACATTCTCGTCACCTTTTCTGCCCACACCTGGCAGCGAAGCGCACCACGGTCGGGTTGCTCGCCTGCCACGGCATTTCCGTAAGGGAAACCTACCGAGAGGTCTTTGTCAAGCAATTCAAGAAACTTTTCGGCGCTTGCCTCACTTACAGGCTCTGCTTTGGAGCGAAAAAACTCCGCCAGTTTTCTGAAGTTTTCGCTTTCTTTCGGCATATACTGCTTTTCACAGCCTCTTGCGAGGTTAGAGCAGATAATACTCATTTCCATGGGGGAGAGTTCTTTTTCAAAATGCGGCTTTTCGAGATTGATTTCCGTCCTGTCGGCAGCGTCCTCTTTCAATTTGAATGCATCCTTGCCGGCACCGCAAATCGGGCACTTGAAATCGTCGGGTAGTTCTCCGTCGGTTTTATGCACATATCCGCATACAGAACAAATGTATTCTTTCATCAGTTCGCCTCCTTTTTCTATATCGTATCACATACAGAAATATGATTCCGTGATGTTATCACATTAACGGTTACCGCAATTTCCTTTTCCGCAGCCGTGGCTTTTGCAAGCATGAGACGCATCACTGCGTTCATGATCGTGGTGATTGCACTTTACATCGGGATCATAACTTAGGTTGTCGGCAAGGTATGCGTCAACTGCCGCATCAGCGTTGCCGGAAACACCGCCAAACAGCTTGATACCACATTCGGCAAGTGCCATCTGTGCACCGCCTCCGATGCCGCCGCAGATCAGGATATCCGCATGCAAAGAGCGGAGAATATCGGCAAGCGCGCCGTGCCCCTGACCGTTGGTGTAGATGATGCGGCTATCCATCACCTTACCGTCTTGAACATCGTAAATCTTAAACCGCTCGGTATGTCCGAAGTGCTGATAAATGTCGCCATTTTCGTATGTTACTGCAATTCGCATGACATCTTCTCCTTTATCCATTTTATACTCCGCTTGAAATTGTCGTTTGAGGCATGATTTTTTATAGCAAAATTCCGAATTCCCGTTACAGAGATAAAAATCGCCACCCTCTATTCTCAGAGAACGGCCGAGAACCAAGGCATCAGCTATTTTTCTTCTTGCCGTTTCGTAAATCTTTTGTACCGTCGTTCTTCCAACTCCGAGCTGTGTCCCGCAATCTTCCTAGCTGAGTCCTTCTTTGTCGACCAGGCGAATCGTCTCATATTCGTCTACTGTCAAAATGACGTGTTCACCCAAGGTCTCTCCCATGGTAAAGAATTCGAGAGTCTCAGGAAAGCGGCACACTCTGCGACATTTTGTCGGTCTTGACAAGATCATTCCCTCCCTTATCATTGTAACGATATTATAGCAAATTTTTCGGCATATGTCAATAACTTTGGAAGAAATTATTGACATATGCCGAAATTATGGTATACTATTGTTACCATCCCGGGAGGTGCAAACGATGGATATCTCAACTTATTTTCCGATCTGGAACAAATTGAATGCAAATGAACAGCAGGCATTGTCTGCAAATGTCAGGGAGTTGCACTACCATAAAGGCGACTTGATACAAACAGGCGGCGACTGCATGGGACTTGTTCTTGTAGCTTCGGGACAGCTTCGTGCCTACACCATTTCAGAGGACGGCAGGGAGATCACCATGTATCGCCTGTTTGAGCGTGATATTTGCCTTTTTTCTGCTTCTTGCATGATGCACAGCATTCAGTTTGACATTACTTTATCCGCTGAAAAGGATACCGATGTCATACTCATTCCCTCGGATATTTACCGTGGCATTATGGAAAACTGTGCACCGCTTGCCAATTACACGAACGAAGTTATGGCAAGTCGATTTTCGGATGTAATGTGGCTTATAGACCAAATCATGTGGAAGACCTTTGACAAACGCCTTGCGAATTTTCTTTTGAACGAAGTCAACATAGAAGGCTCAAACATACTGAAAATCACCCATGAAGAAATCGGCAATCACATGGGTAGCCCCCGTGAGGTCGTAACACGGATGCTTAGGTATTTCGTGAACGAGGGGGCGGTCAGGCTGTCACGCGGGACAGTGGAAATCGTTGATGAAAGCAAACTTGCAAACCTTGCGGGAGGATAAATTATGGAGCTTGTATTACTAACCGCCCTCGGTGTGGGCGGTGCTACCGTTATCGGTGCGCTGATCGGTTTTATTTTCAAAAACATATCGCATAAATTTTCGGATATCGTTCTGTCGTTCGCCGCGGGCGTGATGCTTGCCGCGGCGGTACTTGGGCTGATCGTTCCGTCTCTTGAATACGGCGGGAAATACGGAATACTTATCACGGTTGCAGGTATTTTTGTCGGCGCTGTCTGCCTCAATCTCATCGACAAGTTAGTGCCGCACTTACATAAGATCGTCGGTGTCGAACCCGAATCGCACCACAATGCAAATCTGAGCAAGGTTCTGCTGTTTGTTTTGGCGATCGCCATACATAATCTGCCGGAAGGCATCGCCGCCGGGGTAGGCTTCGGCTCGGGCGATACGACGCAGGCACTGATCATTGCAGGTGGTATTGCTCTGCAGAACATTCCCGAAGGCATGGTGATCATAGCGCCCATGCTTGCGGCAGGGATTAGCCCTCGCAAGACCTTCATTCTCGCCATGATCACGGGACTCGTTGAGGTTGTGGGCACGCTGATCGGCTATTTTGCCGTCAGTATATCCACTGCGATTTTGCCCTTTGCGCTCGCATTTGCGGGAGGAACGATGCTCTATGTCATCAGCGACGAAATGATACCCGAAACCCACGCACACGGGAGCGAGCGAGGTGCGACCTATGCTTTGCTTATAGGCTTTTGCGTCATGCTTGTCACGGATGTGTTGTTGGGATAGAAGAAAAGCGCCAAGATTTCTGGAATGGATTTCCGGGCGCTTTTCTCATTACACCGTTTACTTCTCCTGTCAGATCTCCATTCCGCAAGGAGTGGATTTTTTATTTAGTGCTTTCTCCTGATGCACCGCATCGTAGAAGCGGAAGCCGCCTGCAAAGTTGTAGCAGTCTAAACCGTTGCCTGCAAGAATTCGGGTTGCAATATAGCTTCTCAGACCGCTTTGACAGATGACATACACAGGCTTGCTGCTGTCAAGCTCTGATAGGCGTTCACGAAGCTCGTCGACAGGAATATTGATAAATCCCTCCACGTGGCCTCTGCTGTATTCCGTCGGTGTGCGCGTATCGAGAAATGTAACGTTCTCATCTCGTTGCAGACTCTCAGTATCCTCGTAGTACCACTGCTTTACCACGCCGTTTTTGATGTTCTCTACAATATAGCCTGCCATGTTCACGGGGTCCTTTGCCGAGGAATAAGGCGGAGCGTAAGCAAGGTCGAGTTCCGCAAGTTCGTAAGCTTTCATTCCGGCACGGATAGCGGTTGCAATGACATCGATCCGCTTGTCAACACCGTCAAAGCCAACGATCTGAGCACCGAGCAAACGGTAGGTGTCTTTTTCAAACAGTACCTTCATGGTCATCATCTTGCCGCCGGGATAATATCCGGCATGGCTCATGGGAGAAAGAATGACCTTGTCGGTAGAAAGCCCGAGTGCCTTCGCTGTTTTTTCATTTATGCCGGTAGAGGCGGCGGTCATGTCGAAAAGCTTTATAACTGAGCTGCCCTGTCCGCCCCGGTAACGACTGTCAATGCCGCAAATATTGTCAGCGGCGATTCTGCCCTGCTTATTGGCAGGACCGGCAAGGGAGATCAGAGCGTCTGTATCGGTTACAAAATTCCTGATCTGAACTGCATCGCCGACAGCATAAATGTCGGTAACGGAGGTTTCCATTCGGTCGTTCACCACGATACTGCCCTTGATACCGAGTTCAAGACCTGCATCCTTTGCGAGCGTGGTTTCCGGAGCAACGCCGATCGCCATTACGACCATATTGGCGTGGAGCGTAGGAGAATTTTTTAGTTTCACACAAATGCCGTCATCAGTGTCGGCAAAGCCTTCAACGAACCTGCCGAGCATAAGATTAACGCCGTTTTTGCGTAGCTCTGCATGGATGAAGGATGCCATATCGCTGTCAAAAGGAGCCATGAGCTGGTCGGCGGCTTCAACGAGTGTGACATCTATCCCAAGCTCACGGAGATTTTCCGCAACTTCGATTCCGATAAACCCTCCGCCGACAACAACTGCGGATTTTGGATATTTCTCATTTATAAATTTCTTGATTTTCAGCGTGTCCTCAACCGTGCGGAGCGTGAATATCTTATCGCTGTCAATGCCTTCAAAGTTCGGCTTGATCGGCTTTGCACCGGGCGATAATATGAGCTTATCATAGGTTTCGGTGAAAACTGTACCGTTCTCAATATTTTTTACGGTGACCATTTTGCTTTCGGGGTGAAGTGCCGTTACCTCATGGCGCACATTCATTTTGACACGGAAACGCTTATAAAAGCTCTCCGGTGTCTGCAAGGTCAAGTCACCCTCATCCTCAATCGTTCCGCCGATGTAATACGGAAGTCCGCAGTTGGCGTAAGAAATAAAACCGGAACGCTCAAAGACTACGATTTCAGCTTTCTCGTCAAGCCTGCGTATTCTTGCCGCCGCAGTCGCGCCGCCGGCAACACCGCCTATTATTACAACTTTCATCTATCTCACGACCTTTCCTCGGTACGACAGAATGCCGCCGATATCCTCTACATTTGTGTATCCCATTCTTTTCAGGATGCTTGTTGCCTGTGCGCTTCGTGCGCCGCTTCTGCAATGTACGAAAAGCGGTGTGCTTTTATCTTTTATGATTGACTCTACTTGCTCTATGCTTTGTAGGGGAATATTTTTGCTTCCCTCAATATGCCCCTCGGAATATTCCTCCCGTGTACGAACATCCAAAAGCACCGCTCCTTCGGTGGAAAGAAAACTTCTCACACCGCTGTTTATATCTTTTGTTTGCAAAAAACTGAAAAATCCCATATCACACCTCACAGCATAGCAAGGATCTGTTCCTTCGGTCGGGCACCCACCGCTTGATTGACGATCTTGCCGTCCTTCATGATCACAAGGGTTGGAATGCTGTACACGTCGAACGCTTCGGCAAGCTCCCTTTCCTGATCAACATTTATCTTGCCCACCTTAATATCCTTTCTTTCCTCTGCGATTTCATCTACAATAGGACTGACCATCCGGCATGGACCGCACCAATCCGCATAAAAATCGAGAAGTACGGGCTTGTCGGAATTTTTCACTTCATTTTGAAAATTATCTTTATTGATTTTGATAACTGACATTTTTATGTCCTCCTTGTTTGATCTACACCCGAAGTATACCGCAATTCTTCTGCTTCTTCCGTGATGTTGTTACATATGATCAAAAAGTGGTAATAACACAAACTGCATCTCATTCTCCGTCTTTGACGGGGACTATACAATTATGTTGTATGTTGATGGAATTTTGATTTTTGTCAGTCTCACTATTTTGATATTTCGATGTATCTGAATATTTGATTATTCACGATTGCTTACATCAATGTGGTTTACTTGTCGGTTTTTTTGTGTTATAATAAACCTATCGATAAGAATCTGGCGAGGTGAGAATATGGCAATGTGGAATCCGTGGAAAGGTTGCAAAAAGTGTAGCGACGGTTGCCGTTATTGCTATATCTACAAGGGCAATGCAAAGCGCGGAGTTGATACAAGTATTATTGAAAAAACAAAGGACTTTGCCAAGCCCACAGAACGCTTGAAGAATGGCAATTACAAAATGAAATCGGGGATTGTATATACCTGTTTTTCTACCGATTTTCTGATTGAGGAAGCAGATGCTTGGCGTCACGAATGCTGGCAGATGATCAAGGAGCGCAAGGATTGCACATTTCTGTTTCTTACAAAGCGCATTGACAGATTTATGGACTGCATCCCCGATGATTGGGGTGACGGCTATGAAAACGTGGTCGTTTGCTGTACGGTTGAGAACCAAAAGAACGCAGATTACAAGCTCGGAATTTTTGTAAAGCTTCCGATTAAACATAAGTGTATAACGGCTCAGCCGCTGATCGAAGCCATCAACATGGAACGATATCTTGAAGGTATTGAGCTTGTGGTAGTCGGAGGTGAATCAGATGCGAATGCAAGACCGCTTGATTACAATTGGGTGCTTGATATCAGAGAGCAATGCATCAAGAAAAACGTGCCTTTCGAATTCAGACAATGTGGAACGCATTTTATCAAGAACGGCAAGTATTATAGAATACAGACAAAGGATCTGTGCGATCAAGCAAGAAAAGCTGATATTGACTTCAAGCCTAATAATTAATCAAATTCCAATTTGACGGAGATCAGGTATGGCAAGTAGCAAAGAATATTTGAATTTTGTTTTAGAACAATGTAACGGACTTACAGCTCGTGCTATGATGGGAGAATATGTGCTTTATTACGGTGGCAAGGTTGTTGGCGGTATCTACGATAACCGCCTGCTCGTCAAGCCTACACCTTCTGCGGTTGTATTGATGCCCGAAGCACCGCGCGAACTCCCATACGAAGGTGCAAAAGAAATGCTCCTTGTAATCCTATAGGTAGAAATCTTTTAATTGCTCTTGGTTGTAAATGCTCGATGAGACGAATTGGTGACGTATATACGCGGATGGATGCCATTTATTCTTCTCCAGCCGGGTCTTTTGGCGCTGTTGAAATTGAATTTGGAAGAGACACACTTGATGCTTCACGAGGCATACTTGATGATATTGCGGTTTTGAACACAAGATATGGCGTTAACAAAAGCAATAACAAAGCTCTTGTGATATGCCTTCACTTACCAAATGCTCGCCAAGGATATTGGCAAGTGGTCAAGGATGTGAGTAATGTTGAGCATATCAAAATAGGTACTGTTACAATAGGTGCGCTAATGCTGCTTTTGTGGAATGGTTGTAAGTTAGAACCTGAAAGAAATCTCTACTATATTGATTATGATAATATGAATCTTCGTCAGGCAATTTGTTATCAATTGGATTGTGAAGATATCGATGTCAGTACAAAGGAACTCGGTATTTTTGAGCCAAACAAATGATAAGTGTTGAATAGAGTTGACAAGTGTTAAAAATCATGCTATACTATACAGTGTAGACGAAATTTAGCACAAAGGATGGTTATCACGTGGGATGCCTTGGATGCGCCAATCCGCGCTGCATGCAACTTGATGAGTCAGAAATAGATTGCGACGCAATAAGTGGCTTTCCAAGTGACAAAACTGCTGCCGCATGCCCTGTCGACGCAATGTCTTGGGATAAAGATAATGATATACCACAGATATAATACTCAATCTTGTTTTCGGTTAGGAAGTTCATGCTTTTAGCAGCCTGTTTCAGATTATGGATTTTTGCCCACCGTTCATAGCCCGCCGACTGTTGGGCTTTGATACTGTTTTCAAGATCGACGACAAGCCGGATTTTCTTATCTTCCCGCAGCGTTTTTGTTTTGGCAACATACACGCCCTTGATACGCTCCTTTATCGCTTCTTCCGTATAGGCCGCGCCGAGCGTCTTTGTGCGGGTAAACCGTTCCTGTCCGGCAGCGCGAAAGGAAATGTATTTGCCCTGTTTGATTTCATACCCCATTTCCTGCAAGCGGCGCAGCAGTTCGTCAAAATCTTTCACTTGGGGAATGAGAGTATCTATCGCCGTTTTCAGCTTTGCTTTGTAGCTTGTCCCTTGCTTTTCGGCGGTGTATTCTGCATAGCTTTTTCCCTTGTCCTGTCCCGGTACGACGACGGATAGCCCATGCTCTTTACATATCCTGTCGCTGGTGCGCCGGATAAAGTGATAGCTTTGCTTGTTGGAATGGTACTTTTTGTAGTCAACGAAGCTAACCGCGTTGAAAATCAAGTGATTATGCAGATGGTCTTTATCGACGTGAGTTGTCAAAACAAACTCATACTTGCCGCCTAATACCGCCCCGGCAAGTTCCATGCCGATTTTGTGCGCTTCTTCCGGTGTGGTTTCTCCCACCGCAAAGGATTGTATCAAGTGCCGCCCTAAATGTGTGCCGCGATCTCCGGCAGCTTCCCGCGTCCATGCAAACTCAATATCGGCGGTTTCCAGCCCGCAGCCGAAAGAGGACGCAAGCAGCTTCCCGTCTGTCTTTTCGGGATTTAAGATATAGTCTATCGCAGCCTTTAAGGTTGATTTAATAGGGTGCGTCTTTGTAACCGCCATATCTCGTCCACCGCCTTTTTAATGTCCTCTATATCCTGCCTGTAAACCGTCCCCGTCGCATTGGCGCGTTTTGCAATTTGGTTGATGTTCCGGCTCACCGCTTGCAGTTCCCGGATATATGCTTTTGTGTCGCTTCGGTCAACGACAAGAATATACCCGTCTATCGCCATTTTACGGAAGTATGCCCCATACTGCTTTATGGGAAGCTGCTTCATCTTCTCGTCGATCAGCCGCTTTTCTTCTTCCGTAACGTAAAACTTCATCTGTATATTTCTCTTTCGGTTTTCCATTTCCGCACCGCCTTTCGGTATAAGGGTTTGGGATTATCCCAACAAGCATTTTCCGCAAACGGGTACTCGTTTGCTGTGCTTGCTATCTACTCCATACCCCCACCGAAAGGCGGTATTTGTTGCGCGTTCCTTTGATTTTGGACGCAAAAAAAGATTGCAGCCGCCATGCGCTGCAATCTCCCGATTTCTCATATTGTGAGGTTAATCCTCTGCTTTTTCGACTTCCGTTATCTCCCTTGCTGTTGCGGTTACAATCCGTATGCCTTTATCGCTCATACCGTCCAGCAGCGCGTCAA
>ENA-ORMN01000800-ORMN01000800.1-human-gut-metagenome-genome-assembly--contig:-NODE-800-length-34263-cov-5.070861_pt1 | contig 34263 bp, 30 predicted proteins | sample MGYA00242102_ERZ508993 | MGnify/ENA primary metagenome ERZ508993 (study PRJEB26280, sample SAMEA2338770) | human gut metagenome | biome: human gut; feature: human-associated habitat; material: faeces...
AGAGTCTGTGCCATAGCCTGCGTACTTATAAAGGTTAGCATTGCCAAAAAGAGCTTTTTCATAAATGTGTAAAGTTAGAATGTGGAATATTTTCTTTTATTTTGCAATATATTAATTTTTATTATTTTTTATGCAATCAAACACTTGATTATATCTAGTAATTTTTTATAATTTTCTATATAACAACTTGTTTCTGCTTATAATCTGACACCAAAAAACAGCGCCCTGCTCTGTTAAAATAAGGCGCTGTTCTTATAGTTTTATAATATAAAAATATCTTAGTCTATTTTCAAAATGAGCTGCAGGATACGTTTTGCACAGGTTTCCATTTCTTCTCTGGATAATGCCCCCGCCTCTTTTGCCTGCATCAGTCTGTCCGGATATCCGCATGCCATCTTCAGGTCGTTTCCGGCTTTTACCTCTTTGTAATGTTCCCCGAAGGTCCACCAGTCTGTGGTTACCATACCGTCAAACTTCCATTCTCCGCGTAGGATTCCATCAATGAGTTCTTTGTTTTCGGATGCCCGGTGTCCGTTTACAATGTTGTAGGCGGTCATGATGCACCACGGATGTGCCTCTTTTACAATGATTTCAAATGCTTTTAGGTAAATTTCCCTTACCGCTCTCTCGGAAACTCTCGAATCGCTGTTTTTGCGGTTTGTCTCTTTGTTATTTAACGCAAAATGTTTGACCGTGGCCGCGATATGCCGGGACTGGATTCCCTTTACCATAGCACCCGCCAGTTTTCCTGTCAGGAGCGGGTCTTCGGAATAATACTCAAAGTTACGGCCACAGAGAGGGCTTCGGTGAATGTTGACAGCCGGTGTCAGCCATACGGAAATATTGTTTTCTTCTACTTCTTTTCCTCCGGCTTCGCCTACCCGGTAAACAAGGTCCGGATTCCAGGTGGATGCCAGCAGTGTAGCACATGGCCATGCCGTTGTATTGACACCGCACTGCGGTTCGATACGCAATCCCGCCGGTCCGTCCGCCGTAGTGATGGTCGGAATGGCATATTCCGGCATATTTCCGATCCCAAAGGTGTTGGACACTCCGGTATTTGGCTGTCCACCGAGCAGATGTGCCAGTTCCTCGTCGGTCATCTGTGCCAGAAATTCATCGAGACTCATTTTTCCTTCCGCCACTTCCGTAAACGGACGGATTCCCTCTTTGTATCTCCACTTCCACAGGCAGACAGGCTCTATTACTCTCGTCTTTGGTGTCAGTCCGTCAAGCGGTTCTTTCGCCTCGAACGAAATGGCACAGGCATCGGTATCGACCGGCTCTGTCTGCGGCAGTTCCTCAAATGTGCCGTCAGATAACATACGTTTCTTTAACACGGACGGAACAAGTTTTGATGTGAGCTGTTCTACGATTTTGTCTTCTTCCAGTGTGTATACAAAATCTGCCTGCATGGTCTGTTCCACAGATGTTCCCACATAGAAAGTATAATCGCCTTTTTCCAGTACATAGGCGGATTTTTTTATTTTTCCGAGGTCATCATAGGAAGCCTGCTTATCCATGGAAATCTCAAAGGAAAGCAGCTGTGTTTCTCCCGGCTGCAGAAGCCTTGTCTTCTCAAAGGCACAGAGACTTTTGTCTGCTTTGCCAAGCAGTCCCTGCGGTGCATGCAGATAAATCTGTACCACTTCTTTTCCCGCATATTTTCCGGTATTGACTACGTTTACCTGTATGGATACCAGTCCTCCCTTCTCCGAGATACTGCGTATCTCCCACGCAAAACGGGTGTAGGACAGTCCAAATCCGAAGCAGTAGTTTACCTTCGACCTGGCCTGTGGTATGGTTTCAAAATAACGGTATCCCACATAGATATCTTCCGTGTAATCTACATAATCGTCAGATTCATGGAACGATTCGGTAGATGGATAATCTTCCAGGGACTTTGCAAAGGTATCTGCAAGTTTTCCGGACGGATTGCCGATGCCGCAGAGAAGCTCTGCCGCTGCACTTCCGCCTTCCATACCGCCCTGCCATGCCATCAGTACGGAGGATATCCTGTCATTCTCCGCAAACCAGCAGGAATCCACCATTCCGCCGACATTGAGTACGGCGATTACTTTCGGGAAACAGGATGTTACCTGCTCCACCATGGCTTTTTCTTCCTCTGTCAGATAGAAATCACTCTTTCCTTTGCGGTCCCATCCTTCCCCGGAAAAACGGCAGATGGAAATGATTGCCGTGTCCGTATAATTTCTTGCCGTCTGACAGAGTTCATCCGGAAGTTCCGGCTCTACAGTCATTCCCGGTGCTATTTTATTTTCATACTGTTCTTCCACATTTTTCCGGTAAAAGGAAGCAAGTTCCTCACAGACACTCACTCTGTCCTTTAACTCCAGAAATCCCTCATAGAGATTCTTTACATAGGATACGGTCACATCTCCGCTTCCGCCGCCACCTTTGACATAGTCAAACGTTGCCTTGCCAAACAGTGCCACCTTGCTGCCTTTCTCCAGCGGCAGCAGATTCTGCTCATTTTTCAGCAGAACCATACCTTCCTTCGCCGCTTCCTTCGACAACTCCCTATGCTCCTTCGATGCTGTTACCCTTGTTCCGTTTTCTCCGAGCGGAACACCCGGCTGATACAATGCTCTCTGCCACTTTACCATAATGCTTTCTCCTTCTGTTCTCTTTTCTTTTTCTCTATTTTTCTTTACTCCACAGGTAGCAGTATGCCTGTGTTCTGGCTGCAAATCTCTGTGTCTTTAAAAGTTCCCGGACTTCTTCCCTGGTGTACCATGCCGCCTCGATTTCTTCTACCGTGGATGTGCTTGCATGAAATTCTCCTCTTGCCCTTCCTGTAATGCATACGTTTAATTCATTGGAGAATCCCACAGCACTGTAACTCAATCCGATTTTGTCTTCTATCTCATACAGTTCGAGACCTGTTTCTTCCCACAATTCCCGCTTTGCACTTTCTTCCGGTTGTTCTCCTTCGTCTATGAGTCCTGCCGGAAAATTGTATACAAAACAGCCGGGGGCAAGACGAAATTCTTTGTTTAAGAGGATTTTATCCCCGGTCTCATCCAATGCAATAATAACGACTGCATCCGGGCTGTCCCCATGAAGTTCCTCATAATTCGTCAGGTGATTGTTTCTGCTTATCATCTCATAGACTTTTTCTTTTTTATCCACGGTTTCATAGGTCAAATCATATCTTGTAATGAATTTGCCTTCTTCTTTTTTTGTTATTTTCTTAAATCTCATTGCTTTGTCTTCTTTCCGTTTTTTATTCCTTTATCACACCGCTTTTTCGTGCCGCTTCTGCGACTGCCGCAGCAACTGTTTTTCCTACCCGTTCATCAAATGCCGCCGGAATTACATAATCTTCCCTTAACCCGCTCTCCGGTATGAGACCTGCTATCGCCTCAGCCGCCGCAATCTTCATCTCATCATTTATTTCTCTGGCATGCACATCGAACACTCCGCGGAAGATCCCCGGAAATGCCAGCACGTTGTTAATCTGGTTCGGATAATCGCTCCGCCCGGTTGCAACAACTCTTACCCCCGCCGCTTTTGCTGTTTCCGGATTTATCTCCGGCACCGGGTTGGCACACGCGAACACAACCGCATTTTCCGCCATGGTCTCCGCCATTTCTTTTGTCAGGACATCCGGCGCACTGACACCGATAAATACATCTGCCTGCTTTATGACATCTTCCAGTTTTCCTCTTTTTCCGGAATGGTTGGTAATCTCTGCGATTTCTTCTTTTACCGGATTCATGTTTTCTGCACGGCCTTTGTAGATTGCACCTGCCCGGTCGCAGAGAATAATATCGCCCACTCCATAGCGGAACAGAAGCTTTGTGATGGCAATGGCAGCAGCCCCTGCCCCATTTACTGTCACCCGGATATCTTCTGCCCGTTTCTTTACCAGTTTCAGTGCATTGATGAGTCCTGCCAGCGTTACCACGGCTGTCCCATGCTGGTCATCGTGAAAGACCGGGATATCGCAGCGCTCCTTCAGCTTTTTCTCGATTTCAAAGCATCTTGGTGCAGAAATATCCTCCAGATTAATTCCTCCAAAACTGCCGGATATCAGAGTTATGGTATTTACAATCTCATCCACATCTTTGCTGCGGATACAGAGTGGAAATGCATCCACACCGCCAAAAGATTTGAACAGTACACATTTGCCCTCCATAACCGGCATAGCGGCCTCCGGACCGATATCTCCCAGTCCCAGCACTGCCGTTCCGTCTGTTACCACCAGGCAGAGATTCCATCTTCTGGTAAGCTCATACGATTTACGGATATCTTTCTGTATCTCCAGGCAGGGTGCTGCCACCCCCGGTGTGTACGCAAGTGACAAATCTTCGCTGTTCCTGACCGGAACTGCGGACACAACCTCTATTTTCCCCTTCGCTTCATAGTGCATTTTCAGGCTGTCTTTTGCATAATCATGTTTATCCAGTGCCATTGGAATACCCCCATTATTATGAAATTTTTCAGGCAATTAACCTTATGTTTCACATTATCACATTCATTTTGTGCTGTCAAGGGGTGAAATATTGACAATAGATTTCAGATTTGTTATACTGATTTTATCAATTATCGTTCATTTTATAATCAGTTGTTTAAAGGAGGACTGCCTATGAAACAACACAGAATCTATTTATTCATTACCATCTTTATCTTTTGTACCTGTTTTGTTGTTTTTCTGGAAACGCATACATTTTATGACGGTCTGACTGACACTACTGATACTCACTTTGAACGTTCCGAAGTCTGCCTGTTAGACACTTCCGGATTAAATCCCTTAATTCCAGCATCTTCCACAGTGACTTCCGATTTAGAACATATGATTACGGAATCCACCAGTTCTTTTGACTATGATTCCATTCTTCTTACTGAAGTTACACCTTCTTATCTGAAAGACTCAGAGTCACTTCATTTTTACACTTGTAATTATATTAAAGATTGCGGTTCTGATGGAGTCGACTGTAACCAGGCATTGTTTCTTGAATATAAGGGACATCTCCTAAATCCCGGTTATCCTAATCGGACGAATTTTAATCCAGACTATCACACAGTTGACTTTCAAAGTGCTGCAATTTTAAGCCTTGATAATACGGCACATCCTGAACTTTTCTTTACCTGTGCATATGACGGATTTTTGTATCTTTGTATTGTTTCTTCTTTGCCCCTTTTTTACAATTGAGCTGTAAATTTACTGAGGAATCAAAAAATAAAGTCCTTCTATTCCTCAAAAGGAGCAGATAGCACCATCATCATACCAGATAAAATCATTATACTAGAATAAATCTCATTCAAATTAAAGCAGGCCATGCTCAAAGCTAAAAAGACAAAAATAGAACAAATACCCAGCTGTAAATTCTTTATTTTTCCCTTTTTATCTTTCTTTAACTTAATCATTATAAAGCCTATATCTAATAACATATAGAGAACTAAATCTGATATAAATAAAATAATACTAAAATCTTTTTCAAAACATATTGCTAAAATAATATTATATAATCCTAAAATTACCGCATATACTCGGGTTAATTTAGCATCCCAAATCACATGTGGTATCTTCCATTTATAGGTAGACCAAACAAGTAAAAAACAACCCGAAAATAATATCATTATTCTATTTATTTCCATATTCCACTCCTTCTGTTTATTTCATCACATAGAACCACCAGTATGAAAAAATATAATACACTTCACTATTATTCATCTCTATTGGCATGAGTAATTCTATATCAATCTCATCACCTTCCACACCGTAAGTAGCTGTAGCAGGACTTCCAGCTCTCTCTGCACCAGACTTTTGAATATAGATTTCCATTTCTTTACCTATGCCTTCAAGCTCTGCCTGTCTTACTTTTCCTCTATAACTAAGAACATTATCTATGTCCAATTTCTGATTTTCCTTAATGTCTATCATATTTCCTCCGATAATAAAAAAGTTGCAACGATATCTTACATATCACTGCAACCGAACTATCTACACATTTCTGTTTTAGACTCCTAGCTTTGCGTCCTCATATTCCTATAAGTTTGCCATTTGTTATATTCATCTAATTTACATATTTGATTTATCACTAATTTGTATATTTGTCAATAACAATTTTTTTATATATTTTTAATTTTGTAAATTAATGTGTTTGGTCATACATTAATTTTACATCAACTGCCAGTAACTTTCGAGTTCTGACAGTTATTTTTTGCAAAAAAAGAAGCTGCACACTAATTCTTAGTGCGACAGCCCCCTTTTACTATGTTATCTATTATACATTGATTTCTGCAGTAAGTCCCAGAACATCTTTGTTTTCTTCCAGAATCGGTGCGATTTCCCCTGCAAGGAATTCTTCCACCTGTTCTTTGGAACGTCCCACATAGTTTGCAGGATTCATGGTCTTCTGAAGATCTTCCAGACTAAGTCCGAAGGATTCATCATTTGCGATTAACTCTAAGAGGTTATTGTCAAGACCGTTCTGTTTTACATTCTTTCCTGCTTCCATGGAAAGCTGTCTGATCTTTTCATGCAGCTCCTGACGATCTCCACCGGCTTTTACGGCATCCATCATGATGTTTTCGGTCGCCATGAATGGGAGTTCGCTCATCAGACGCTTTGTGATAACTTTGTCATATACGACAAGTCCGTCTACGACATTCAAATATAAATCAAGGATTCCGTCGATGGCAAGGAACGCTTCCGGAATACTTAAACGCTTGTTTGCGGAGTCATCCAGGGTTCTCTCAAACCACTGTGTTGCGGATGTGATGGCCGGATTTAACGCATCGATCATGACATATCTTGCGAGGGAAGCGATTCTTTCACTTCTCATCGGATTTCTCTTGTATGCCATTGCAGAAGATCCAATCTGGTTTTTCTCAAATGGTTCTTCGATTTCTTTTAAATGCTGCAATAAACGGATATCGTTTGAGAACTTATGTGCGCTTGCAGCTATGCCTGCCAGCAGGTTTGCCACTCTGGTATCCATCTTTCTGGAATAGGTCTGTCCGGATACCGGGAAGCATTTCTTAAAGCCCATTTTCTCAGCGATCTTCTCATCTACTTTTCTTACTCTATCCTGGTCTCCCTCAAAGAGTTCCATAAAGCTTGCCTGTGTACCGGTTGTTCCTTTACAGCCGAGAAGCATCATGCCGTCCAGGATATAGCATAAATCTTCATAGTCCATCTTCAGTTCCATCAGCCAGAGGGTTGCCCTCTTTCCAACGGTTGTCGGCTGTGCCGGCTGGAAATGTGTAAATGCAAGGGTTGGCTGTGCCTTGTATTTGTCAGCAAATTTTGATAATTCATTGATGACATTGACCAGTTTCTTCTTTACCAGCTTTAAGGCTTCTGTCATAACGATGATATCAGTATTATCACCTACATAACAGCTGGTTGCACCCAGATGGATGATTCCCTTTGCTTTCGGACACTGCACACCATAGGCATACACATGACTCATAACATCATGACGCACCAGTTTTTCTCTTTCCTTTGCCACATCATAATTGATATCATCTTTATGTGCTTTCAGTTCCTCAATCTGCTCTTCTGTTATATCCAGTCCGAGTTCTTTTTCTGTCTCTGCAAGTGCAATCCATAATCTTCTCCATGTGCGAAATTTCATATCAGGAGAGAAGATATACTGCATCTCCTTACTTGCATATCTTTCTGATAATGGACTTACATATTTATCGTACATTTCTACCTCATTTCCGCGCAATCATTATTTCACGCAATTAATTTTCTCTATTGTTCTGTTTTCCGGCTGCTGTTATTTCTGATATTCTCCGCGGATGTCCTCTGTCGGCGGTTCCATCGGATATTTTCCGTTGAAACATCCGGTACAGATATCCAGTCCGTTCACCATCTCTTTTAAACGCTCTATCTTCAGATATCCGAGGGAATCTGCTCCGATTACTTCCCGGATTTCTTCAATGGTACGGTTGTGTGCTATCAGCTGCTCTCTGGATGGAATATCCGTTCCAAAGTAACATTCACTCAAAAATGGTGGGGAAGAAATCCTTACATGTACTTCTGTCGCTCCGGCTTCCCTGAGCATGTTTACGATTCTTCCGCTGGTTGTTCCACGGACGATGGAATCATCTATCATAATGACTCTTTTTCCTTTTACCGCTTCCTGAAGTACATTTAACTTCACACGGACACTGGATTCCCTATTGCTCTGCTTTGGCTTAATAAAAGTACGTCCTACATATCCGTTCTTTACAAATGCCGTTCCATATGGAATACCGGATTCCAGGGAATAGCCGAGTGCTGCCGCATTTCCGGATTCCGGAACACCGACCACCACATCTGCCTCTACCGGACAGTCTTTTGCCAGATATCTTCCTGCCATGATTCTTGAATGATATACGGATGTACCATCTATAATGCTGTCCGGCCTTGCAAAATAAATATATTCAAACACACATCTTGCTTCCTGTTCTTTCGGAAGACACAAAGACTTATCGGATGCGATGCCGTTTTCCGTAATCGTAACGATCTCTCCCGGCTCTACATCCCGCACAAACTCTGCATCCACAGTATCTAATGCACAGGATTCCGATGCAAGGATATAGGCATTATCTCTCTTTCCAATACATAATGGCTTAAATCCGAACGGATCTCTCGCACCGATTAATTTTCTCGGACTCATGACAATCAGAGAGTACGCACCTTTGATCTTGTGCATGGCAAGGCGGACTGCTTCCTCCACACTGTGGGTATTCACTCTTTCTCTTGCAATATGGTATGCAATAACTTCCGAGTCGATGGTTGTCTGGAAAATAGCTCCTGTTCTTTCCAGTTCTCTGCGAAGTTCCAGTGCGTTAATCAGGTTTCCGTTGTGTGCAAGTCCCAGTGTACCCTTTATATAATTTAACAGCAATGGCTGGGCATTTTCCCTTGTACTGCTTCCTGCGGTAGAATACCTTACATGTCCGATCCCGATATTTCCTTTTAATTTCTCCAGATCTTCCTGTGTGAAAACTTCATTTACAAGTCCCATGCCTTTTAACAGACTTGCCTTTCCCTTTGGTCCGTTTGTATCGCTTACTGCGATTCCACAACTTTCCTGGCCTCTGTGCTGTAATGCAAACAGACCGTAATAGATTGTTGACGCAACATCGTTTCCGTCAAAATCATAGACACCAAACACACCACATTCTTCGTGTAAGCTGTCATCAAATTCTTCCTGTACATGTATGCTTTCCATGTGAACCTCCATGTCTTTATGCCTTCTGCCGTCTGTGGGCAGAAATGTGTATATGATTCAACAATTAAAACCAGTTAATCTTATCATAAGAATACCTAAAAAACAAGACTATTCTGAAAAATCGCCCTGATTTTATTTCATTTTATACTCAATGGCAGCCACCTTTTTATCCCGGATATCAATGCATAAAATGGTATTTCCACGGATATATTCCATCATGGTTCCGCTCATTTCATAATCCGATCCGTATACATCCATAACCTTTGCATACTCCATATTGATCCGGATTCCCTCTGTGGTTGCCACGGCATCATTTTTGAAATAAATGTCCGTAATTATTTTTTTACCGTCAATCTCATTTGCAGTCAGTGTAAGGTTGTGGTAATAATAAAACATATCCAGTCCTTCGACCGCACAGCTTGCTGCTTCAAAATATTCGTAATCTTCTCCCAGAATTGCCACCGCATCCTCTATTTCCTGCCCGATGTATATTTTCTTTCCATCTGCTTCGTAATAATACGGTTCTTCCTGTGTTGTATTTCCCACTGAATCCTTCTTTTGTGTTTTTTCCGCCGCACATGCCATAAAACACATGGCCAGCAGCACTAATAAAAATAGAACCGGTATTTTTCTGTGCTTCATTCCGACTATTCCTCCTTTTCCCTGTCATATCTCTGTTTCATCTCATCATAATATCGGGCATACTCCGGATCTGTCCTGTAATCGGTCAGTCCGTAATGCTCTGTCAGTTCTTTTCCAAACCAGACGGATAGCTTTTCCGCACCACTGACATTCAGATGTAATCCGGCATCATAGGTGTCCGTCCGATAATCAATTCCGGCTTCTTCCGTATATTCTAACATATTATAATACGCAAGACCATACTTCTGTGCATATTCCTGAATCTGGCTGTCCCACTGCGGATACCAGTACGGATACAGGCTCGGTGCTTTGATTAAAATAAGTGTAATGCCTTCTTCCCTGCATAACTGTCTTATCCCATCCAGATATTCATAACAGCGGTCAGAAAATCGGTAGTCCGCCATCGGTCTGCCTTCCGGAACAACCTCTGCCGGCTTTACCCCCGTCTGCATAAGATACCCGTTATAAGAAATACTATTTTTACGAAAAAGGTATCTGAAATCTTCTTTTGTCAGTTCACTCCATCTGGAATGATACCGGAAAAACGGCAGAAGATAGGTAATCATGCTTTCCTCTTCCGTCATGGATGCCTTTACCGCCTCCACCTTTACATCTGACCATTCCATACCGTCTAAGGTCATCCTGTTATATGCTTCGCTTACTGCCTGATCGTACTGCATGGATAAGACATTGAACACAACCACTTCCGGCTTTTCTTTTCTTAACGTATCCTTCAGCAGATAATAGGACTGCCAGATGGTCTGGCTGGCACTTCCCCTGATAAAGCTGGTGATTCCATAGTTTTCCCACAGGGTTACAGGAGAAAAATTCTCATATACTTCACAGTCCCCGATAAATACCACTTCATGGTTTAAGGAGTCCTTATCGTATTCCGCAATCAAAGCTCCCTCTTTCATACTTTCCATGTATTTCGGCATAAACAATGCCTGAAAAAACAGAAACAGGACTATAGTTACAAAGATTCCCAAAAGCAGCACCACCGCTTTCTTTCTATGACTCATTTTTATACCTCATTATAAATAAACTGTCTGGCATCGTAACCGATTCCATAGCTGCCAAAGATCAGTACTGCAAATAACGTAAGAATACAGAGGGTACATTTTCGCACAGGAGAAAAACCGTCATACCACTGCTGCAGATTTTCTTTCTTTTTTCTTTTTCCAACAAGATACATCAGCAATATTCCGACAGCCAGTACGATATAATCTGCCAGTTTCATACCGGACACGAGCAGATCGGATGGCAGGATACGAACCGGATCTGTAAACATACGGATAAACATCTTTATGGTAAGTCCGACATCTTTATAACAGTCCGTCATTCTTAATGCACAGACCAGCAGAAATGTCCGTACCGCCTGAAAATATCCGTATAACATATTTTCCTTCAATCCCGGATATCTTTTGTGAAAATGATCATAGACCTCTTTTAATTCCCTCGAAGCCAGTATGACCGCACAGTTTGCAAGCCCCCATACAATAAAATGAAGCTGCCTGCCATGCCACAGTCCGGTTACAAACCATGCGGCAAAAGAAGCCAGATACACGGGAACTCTTTTTCCGGCTGATGGTGATTTCTTTTTTACTGTTTTTGCCAGTCTGCAGGTCAGACGGCTCACGGACAACGGATAGAAGATATAGTTTTTAATCCATTCTCCGAGGGAAATATGCCATCTTCTCCAGTATTCACCAAGATTTTTCGAGGTAAACGGAACATTAAAATTTTCCGGAAATTCCATTCCGAGAAACTGTGCAATTCCCAGTGTTATATCAATTCCACCGGTAAAATCCGCATAGAGCTGTACGGCATAAAACAACATACCAAGAAGCACCCACAGTCCGGTATATTCTGCGGGATTGTCGATAATTACCTGTACCACGGGAACGATGCGGTCTGCCACGGCGAGTTTCTTAAAATATCCCCACAGGATTCTCTGGATGGCAAAACAGGCCCGGTTCATCTGAAAGCGATGTGTCTGCAGAATTTTCTCCATATTATCGTACAGGGTAACCGGTCCCTGCACCAGCAGGGGAAAGAAGGAAACCGCCGTAACCAGCTGCAGCGGATTAGCGATCCATTTTGTATGTTTCCGGTATACTTCTGTCTGGTAAGAAATCGTCATCAATCCATAATATGCCAGTCCGAACGGCATATTGTCACAGAACAGCTTGAAATATAATATAATTCCAACCTGAAAAAACAGAGACAACAGAAAAATCTGCCGCCTCTGCTTCTTATTCTGACATCTGTTTATTACCGCTGAAAATATCCATGTTATACCTGTCATAAAGAACAGCAGAACTGCTGCTTTTCCATTTCCACTCAAAAACAGTACATTACATACCAGTAAAACGATCCACTGCACCCTGCCCGGAACCAGATAATATATCAATCCCAGGAAAAACAACAGTACAGGAAATTCAAACGATGTAAATAACATTTCTTATTCCCCGTTCTGCAGTCTTTCAACCAATGCATAAAGCGAGGATGCACTATTAAAGTTCTCCGGAGTAATACAGTCCGCCGGTATTGTAATATCGTAAGCATCCGAGATATCACTGATCAGTGAAACAATATCAAATGAATCGAGTATATCATCGTCTATCAGAGTTTCACAGCTTTCAAAGTCAATTTCAGGATGCATGCCCTGTAAAATTTCTAATAATTCTTCCATATTTTCTACCTTACTTTCTTAACTTAGTATAACTCTTTTAACCGCTTTCTGTCCGTCTTTCCATTTAAAGTAAGCGGAAGTTCTTCCAGTCTGTAAATCCCGGACGGAAGCATATAGGACGGAAGCTTTTCCTTTAACTTTTTCTTCAATTCCCCTGGCTGCAACAGACCTGTGTAATATAATACAATTTTCCGGTCTTTTTCGCTATAAATGCAGGCACAGCTGAATACATTTTCGATTCTTCCCGTTACTGTTTCGATTTCGCCGAGTTCAATCCGGTGTCCCATGTGTTTGATCTGATTGTCTTTCCGCGACACAAACACCAGTTCACCATTCTGATATCTGCCGATATCTCCGGTTCTGTATACCATCTCCGGATAGTGCTTCTGCAGAGGATTCTGCACAAACACAGTGCTGCTTTTTTCCTGGTCCGCATAATACCCCATGGTAACGCAAGTTCCGCGGATAATGATTTCCCCCTGCTCCTCTTCGTTCTCCGGAGAAATCAGGTATTCGCCGTTCTCCTTCTCTCCAAGCAGAAATATCCCGGTATTCGGAAATGCCCTGCCGATGGGAATGACTTCATCTTCCCTGATTTCCCGGCTGACACGATAATACGCAGACATTCCGGTACATTCCGTCGGTCCGTACAGATTAATGTACTCTGCCGGTACATTTTCCGCCCAGATTCGAAACTGTGCCGTCTGAAACACTTCACTTCCAAATGCAATGGTCCGCAAATATCCCGGTTTTACAGCCTCAAAAGTATTGAGTGCGGAAATCATGGTCAGTGCCGGTGTTACCCAGCATATGGTATTGATCTTCTGCTCATTCAGGAAATTTACCAGTTCCACCGGAAAGCGGAACTTCTTCCTCGGTATCAGCACCGTCTTTGCTCCATATTTTAAGGTTGGATAGATTTCTTTCAGACACGCATCCACATAGAAGGGGGCCTGGTTTCCAAATACCGTATCTCCGGAAATATGAAGTATCTCTGACAACTGTTCAATATAGTCGATGACCGACCGGTGATTTGCGACAACACCTTTGGGAACTCCGGTAGAACCGGAGGTAAACACGGTGTATGCCGGATCAGTATCCACATGCTGTTCTCTGATTGCGGTAAGCAGTCCCGGCTTTTCCTCAGCCCGGCAGAGCCGTTGATATTCCAGAACGTGTCCGGTTTCTTTCGTATCTTTCTCACAGATGCACCAGGCATCCGGCATCATCCGGAAGATATTCTTTCTTCTTTCCTCGGGCATCTCTTTGTCCACCGGAACATAATATCCCCCGGCATACAAAACTCCAAGAAAAGCAGTTATTTCTTCCGGACTCTTCTGCATGTATACAATGACCGGTTTCCGCCTGACTTCTTTTTCCGCCAGAAAAGATCCGATTCTTCTTGCCTGTTCATAGATGCTGCCAAATGTCATACTGCCGTTTTCCCCGGCAAATGCCGTTTTATCGGCATGTGTCTTTATGGTTTCCTCTAAATATCCGAGTAAATTCGTCATGAAAATGCTCCTATTGCATTATGTATTTTTCCTGCGGGGTGGCAGGATATCCGGTATGGTCAAAGGTATAATAGCTGTCCCCGACCTGTGCGGTGTAAGCCTCGATATCGGTATCCCTCGCCATAAATCCGTCAAAATATACTTTACGTCTTGTAGCATCAAAATGATACCAGCCGCTTCCGGTATTGACCATCAGCCAGTAATGCTCCGCACTGCCTCCAAGCCTTTGTACGTCCATGGTCTGGATTCCGAGCCGGTTAAGCAGTATCTTGCATACGGAAAAATAGGTAAAACAGTCGCCCTTTAAATCCTGAAGTCCGCGGTATGCCTCTGCTTCCCAGTCTGATTTATCAGAAGTTCCGGTATACTGTATATTACTGTAGGCATAATTATATACGGCATATGCCTTTCTGGACAGACTCATGCTGTCATCCGTAATCGCTGCAAGCACTTCATCGGCTTTCTCATTCAGCCGTTCCTCTGTTGCACTTATTTTCTTCAGGGTAAATACTACGGTCTGGACGGACTGGTTTCCTGACTGGTCATTTGCACTGTAAGTTACTTCATAGCTTCCCGGCACATCGGTCTGGACGGCATGATTGTCAACATAGACTTCACAGTCACCATCCACTTCGTCCCATGCGGTAACTCCTTCCAAATAGGAAATATTTTCGCCGATATAGTATTCTCGATCCAATGCACCTGAAATCTGCGGCGGATCGGTATCTTCGATTACCTGCACCTGTGTGGTCAGCTCCGTGACATTCTCTCCCTCATCCGTAAAAGTCAGTATCACCGGATAAGTACCCAGTGTACCGGTATCAAGAATCCCCTTGAGGCCTGCCGTTACATCCGTGGTATCGATAATGGTCTGTGCGGCGGATGCCGGGTCAAAGGTATGTTTCTGATATACCACTATATTGTCTTTCAGCACAACCTCGGGTGGCTGTACATCGACCACAGTGATCGTCCCCTCATATTCCACATTCTGATACAGAAGGCGGATGTCATATTCCCCGACATGGTTTAATACAATCGGTTTGTATTTGAATGATACCTGCGAAGCATCGATTCCATTGACCAGAATCTGGGATAACTGAATTTCCTGCCCTGTCGCATCCAGCTTCAGGTTATTTTTTATAATACTTACCCGCAGAAGTGCCTTTTTGACTGTCTTTCTGCCCTGCGAATCGACCGCCTCGATCTCTACTTCCTGTCCTCCGGGTGTGGAAAAATCAGGAGGGGTTAAATAATGCACACTTGCATTCTGCGCCGAACATTCCGTGACAAACGTCCATGCGTTGACTTCTTCATTCAGTTCAACCGTGACACTGTGCAGTGTCAGTTCCGGTCCACGCATAGTCTGTGCACAAAAAATGAGAAACAGCAGTATGGAGCCTGTAACTGCACTGAGAATAAAAATAATACATAATTTTTTTTTCATGTTTTATCTTGATAAAATATCCTTTAACAACTGGTTGACAATTCCAGGATTTGCTTTTCCTTTTGCTGCCTTCATGGTCTGGCCTACCAGAAATCCGATTGCCTTTTCCTTACCATTCTTATAATCTTCTACGGACTGTGGGTTTGCTGCCACGACTTCTTCTACAATCTTCTGGATCTCATCTTCATTGCTTTCCATCTTTAAGCCGTGTTCCTCCACATATTTCTCCGGATTTACATCCTCTTCAAATACATGGGCAAATACTTCTTTTGCCACATTTCCGTTGATCACGCCTTTTTCTACCAATGTGATGACACCGGCAAGATTTTCCGGAGAGAAGCTGATTTCATCCGGATCCATGCCCTTGTCCTTTAACAGACGCATGGTTTCTCCCATCAGGTAATTACTTACCTTCTTTGGATTCTTACAGATCTCGCTTGCCTTTTCAAAAATATCTGCCATCTTTTTATACTGGGTGATGATATCGGCATCGTATTCCGGAAGCTTGTATTCTTCTATATATCTTGCCTTCTTTTCATCACGGAATTCCGGCTGTCTTTCCTTTACGGCTTCAAGCCATTCATCGCTGATGACGATCGGTACAAGATCCGGTTCCGGGAAGTAACGGTAATCCTGTGCATCTTCTTTGGAACGCATTGCATAGGAATATTCCTTGTTATCATCCCATCTTCTGGTTTCCTGGATGACTTCTTTTCCTTCTTCGATAAGGTCTATCTGACGCTCTCTTTCGTTTTCAATCGCTCTTGCAATCGCCTTGAATGAATTTAAGTTCTTCATCTCTGTTCTTGTTCCGAACTTCTCTGCTCCGACTTCCCTTACGGAAAGATTTACATCGGCTCTCATTGAACCTTCGTTGAGCTTACAGTCGGAAGCACCAAGATACTGAATGATCATTCTTAATTTTTCAAGATATGCGATAACTTCTTCTGCGGAACGCATATCCGGCTCGGATACGATCTCGATGAGAGGTACACCGGAACGGTTGAAATCTACCAGGGAACAGTCGGACCATTCATCATGCACGAGTTTTCCGGCATCTTCTTCCATATGAATCTCATGGATTCCGATGCTTTTCTTTCCGTTCTCTGTCTCGATCTCTACCTTTCCATCCCGGCAGATTGGCAGATATAACTGTGAAATCTGGTAGTTCTGCGGGTTATCCGGATAGAAATAATTCTTACGGTCAAATTTGCAATACTGGGTTATCTTACAGTTTGTAGCGAGTCCGACTGCCATGGCATATTCCACAACCTGCTTGTTTAAGACAGGAAGGGAACCCGGCATACCGGTGCAGACCGGACAGGTATGTGTATTCGGAGCTCCTCCAAATTCAGTTGAGCAGGAGCAGAATATTTTAGTTTTTGTGGCAAGTTCTACATGAACTTCAAGACCAATGACTGTTTCGTACTGTTTCATCTTATATCTCCATTTCTTCGCTGATTAATCTCTTGCCTTTGCAGCCGTACTTCTTTCGTAGGTTCTGGTCTGTTCAAAGGCATATGCTGCACGAATAATATTCTTTTCTTTAAAGCAGTCCCCGATTAACTGCAGTCCAATCGGAAGTCCTTTACGGTCTGTTCCGCATGGTACGGATATTCCCGGAAGTCCTGCAAGATTCACGGATATTGTATAGATATCTCCCAGATACATTTTGATCGGATCCTGAAGACTCTTTCCTATCTCAGGTGCTGTTGTCGGTGCTGCCGGTCCAAGGATAACATCGTATTTCTCAAATGCTTTGTCAAATTCCTTCTTGATCAGTGCTTTGGTACGGAGTGCTTTCAAATAATATGCATCATAGTATCCGCTGCTGAGTACGAAAGAACCAAGCATGATTCTTCTCTTTACTTCTGCCCCGAAGCCTTCGGAACGTGTCTTTTTGTACATATTGTGCAATCCGTCATAATCCGGTGTTCTGTAGCCGTATTTTACACCGTCGAACCGGGCAAGATTTGAGCTGGCTTCCGCAGACGCGATAACGTAATATGCCGGAATTGCATAATCCACCAGCCCCAGGTCGAATTCCTCTACGAGCGCACCTTTTTCTTCCAGCACTTTTGCTGCCGCAAGTACTGCTTCCTTTACTTCATGGTCAAGTCCTTCGCCCAGATAGGTCTTTGGAATGCCAATTCTCATTCCCTTTACATCATCTTTTAATGCAGAGGTAAAATCATAATCTTCTCTCTTAACGGAGGTGGAATCCTTCGGATCGTAAGATGCTATGGTTTCCAGAATGGTTGCACAGTCCGTTACATCTTTTGCAACCGGTCCGATCTGATCAAGGGATGAACCATAGGCGATCAGGCCGTATCTGCTGACCGTTCCGTAAGTCGGTTTGATTCCGGTTACACCGCAGAAAGAACTCGGCTGACGGATCGAACCGCCGGTATCAGACCCCAGTGCGTAGCTGCATTCCTCTGCTGCCACGGCTGCACAGGAGCCACCGGAAGAACCTCCCGGAACATGATTCTCATTCCATGGATTTCTGGTCACTCCATAGGCAGAAGTCTCCGTTGTACTTCCCATGGCGAATTCGTCCATGTTAGTCTTTCCGATGATAACTGCGCCTGCCTTTTCCAGATTTATAACAGCTTCCGCCGTATAAACCGGATAAAAATTTCCAAGGATCTTTGAACTGCATGTGGTCAGCATATCTTTGGTACACATATTATCCTTAATTGCCACAGGCACACCTGCCAGCGGGCTGTCCAGTTCGCCTGCATCAATCAGCTTCTGTACTTCATCCGCACGTTTTAACGCACCTTCCCTGTCCACAGTTACATAACTGTTATATGTTCCGTCCAGGCTCTCGATCTGATCCAGTGCTGCCATCACGGCTTCCCTTACCGTTACTTTTTTTGCCTTAATTTCTTTTCCCAGCTCTACCGCTGTAAGACTCATTAAACTCATGCCATACCTCTCTTTTCTAGTCTACCGTCTTCGGAACTACAAAGCTTCCGTCTTTTTCTTCCGGTGCATTCTTCAGGATATTCTCCCTGTCATCGCCATTTACAACCACATCCTCACGAAATACATTCTGTACCGGAAATACATGCGACATCGGCTCTACACCTGTTGTATCAAGTTCATTTAATTTATCAATATAGTCCAGCATGCTGCCCATATCCTTCTTTGCTTTCTCTTTCTCTTCTTCACTTAATTCAAGTTTTGCAAGAATACCTACATATTCTATCGTTTCATCTGATATAATATTTGCCATTTCAACCTCCTGTTGGTATAAATTCATAACTAATTGCGAAACTCACAATCTATGCCTACTGTATATGCAAATATTTAAGTGTTTCGCAATTACCTATTATAATTCAACTCTTGTATCATATCATACTACCTGTCTGTTTTCAACGAAAATCACATCCTATTCCAATCCTTTGATCGCCTCAATGGTAAGATGGTATTTCTCCTTTACTTTTTCAAACTGTACTTCTTTTCCTTCTGTCTGCTCCTGACCTCGCAGCTCCTCCGTAAGTGCTACACTGACCTCGCAGAGTTCATCAAAACCGAGATTCAGACACACCCCTTTTAAGGTATGCGCTGCCCGGAAAGCTTCCTGTCCGTCATTTCTCCCCATCGCATCTTCGAGTTTCTGATAACTTGTATCATTCAGAAACTTTAATGCAAACTTCTGAATCATCACATCACTTCCAAGTCTCCCCAGAACAGCTGTATAATCCGAACCCATTTTCTCATAACATTCTTTTACAGTCATTGTCCTACCTCTTTCTTCTTTATCATTAACAAATGTATTTTCTTATTACTTCTACCAGTTTCTGCTCGTCTAACGGCTTTGACAGATGTTCATTCATTCCTGCTTCCCGGCTTTGTTCGATATCATCTGAAAATGCATTTGCCGTCATGGCGATAATCGGTATCTCTGCCGCATCTTTTCTTTCCATGCCGCGGATGGTTTTCGCCGCAATCAGTCCGTTCATCACCGGCATCATAATATCCATAAGAATCAGATCAAATTCACCCTGCTGGGATTGTTCAAACAGTTCCACTGCCTGCTGCCCATTCCATGCACATACCACCTGTACATTTGCATTTGCCAGCATAAATTCCGCAATTTCCATATTCAGGTCATTATCCTCGACAAGGAGAACTCTTGTACCGGCGATAGATTTTTCAGGTGTTTTTTCCTTTTTCTCTTGTTCCGGTATGGTCGAGGATATTTTTAACTTCATCGTTACGATAAAGACGGTGCCGATTCCTTTTTCACTGGAAAATTCTATTTTTCCACCCATCTGCTCCACGAGTTCTTTTACGATGGCAAGTCCAAGCCCCGTACCGGCATATCTGGTTCGTGCCTCCGACTGCTCCTGGGCAAACGGATCAAATACATGCTTCTGGAATTCACGGCTCATTCCGATACCGGTATCGACGCAGGTAAACTTTATCTCACTCCATATGCCGTCATTGGAAAGCTCCTGACAGGACACCTCTACAAAACCTTTTTCTCTGTTATATTTTACGGCATTGCTCATAATATTCTGTATAATCTGTCTGAAATGCAATGGGCTGCCCACAAACCAGTCATGTATGCCCTGATATGGATTCAATACAAATGCCACACCGGCTTCCACCGCCTGCGTATCAATGATATCCGCCGTTTCCTGCAGCAGTTCCGTCATATTGAACAGTCTGTTTTCCAGTTTAATCTCGCCGGATTCCAGTTTATTCATATCCAGCACATCATTTACCAGATCCAGTAAAAATCCAGAAGCCCGAAGTATCTTTTCATTACATTCTCTCTGCTTCTGCATATTTCCAAGATGATGATTACTGATGGAAACCATACCCCGTATTCCATTGATCGGAGTTCTGATATCATGGCTCATTCTTCTCAGGAAGTCCGTCTTTACGGCATTGGCCCGCTGTTCCTGCTCCATGGCATAACGCAGTCTCTGCCTGCCGTCAAGTTCTCTCTTCTTCTCTTCACTGATATCCCGGTTTACAAGCAATATCGTAACCACATTGCCGCTCTCATCCCTGGTCTGTGGAATAATCATGGAAGAATACCACTTTCCGTCCTTTAGCATGAAATCATATTCCAGACTGTTTTTCTGTCCCAGCCGTTCCCTCATTGTGGTCAGATCTGCAAATTTCCTGTAGTTTTCCCAAAATTTCGGTGCAATGCTGTTTTTTACCACTGCTTGTAACATTTCCTCTGCATCATAGGATTCTTTCAGATAGATCTGCATATCCTCTGACAATTTAATCGGTTCCCACTCTCTTTTGTCTATCTGAATAAGAATATTAGAAGTATAAATACTGCTGATTGCCCGAATGGTCCTGACCTGGCTCTGTATCTTATTCATATCTGCCCTTGCCATCCGAAAACGTATCATGACCAGAAGAAACCAGAAGAAAATAATAAATGTGGCCGTATATCCCATCATAGCTGTCCGCTCATTAAATACCCTGTTCTGTGGAAAAAATGCGTACAACTGGTAGTTCTTATAGGCGCAGCAGCCCCCATACCATAAATTTCCATTATATTCCAACCGAATCAGATGCCCCTGACCCCAGGAAGATGTATCGAACTCCTTTACCGGACATTCTGTTAATGCAAGTCCTTCCGGCAGTTCTGGAATATTGGAACTTCGTATTATATCCTCATCCGTAATAATGACAGCTGCATCCATATCAAAATTATACCCGGATACCAGCATATTTAAAGTAATATCATTATCATCTTCTCCGGAGCTTACCGTATCACGGTAAACAAGTATCAGTCCTGATATCTGTGGTGCCGAGGCAATCGCATAATCATAAGAGGAATCTTCCAGTTTGATATGTTCTGCATAAGTCTTTCTTGCATTTTGTGCAATATCCAGTATGTTTTTCTTTTTTAAAATATCTGTCCAGATTCCATACTCCGCAGCCTCGGACCCAGCCAGCAGTTCCCCGTTCTGATCCGTCAGTATAATTCCGGTCAGATTCTGATTCTCTGCATAGCCGGTCAGCCATGCTTCATCCGTCAGTTCCGTTTTCCCAAAATAGTCTGTCAGAACCCCGGCTGCACTGCGGATTGTCATCAAATCTTTGCTCTCCCGTCCCAGACTGTAATTATCATACATGATACAGCCATTTTTTAAATATTGCAAAGTTTCTTCTGCCACATTTATTGCACCCTTCCTGTCCTTCTGTGTAAAAATAAGATATACCAGAAATATTGCCAGAACCGCTATGATAATTGAAATCCAGTTCAAAATTTTCTTCATATATTTATGCCCTTTTTTAATCATGTCCTTTCGCTTCTCCTCCCCATACAAGTGCCTGCGGATTCAGTCCATATTTTTCTACTATCTTTTCTGTCGTTCCGTCTTCGCACATCTCATCCAGTGCTTCTGTCAGTACATCTGCCATCTCCTGATCTCCATCTTTTACAAAAGCCACTCCGAGCTGTACTGACATCAGACCTTCTTCCAAAATCCGGTACATTCCCGGCTCTTCCTGCATATATTCCGCCAAAGCACTTTCATGTCCTGCCGCCGCATCGGCATAATTATGCTTTAATGCAGTCACTACTTCGTCCAGTGTGGAAAATGTAATTACCCGGCTCACTTTACATGCTGCTGCCGGGTTCAGAAAATAGCCTTCCGGCTTGCTTCCTATCTGCACTGCCACTTTTTTCCCTTCCAGATCACTGAGATTTAAAATTCCACCTGTATTTTTCACCATAACAACCTGCCGGGTATACAGATATGGGCCTGCCCACAGGTACTCTTCTTCCCGTCCGGTCATGGTAAAACTGCCCCAGAGACAGTCAACCACCCCGCTCTCAAGTACCTCTTCCTTATTATCCCAGTCGATCCACTTAAATATGGGGGAATATCCCAGCCGGCGGCAGGCTTCTCTGGCAAGTTCCACATCAATCCCCACATATCTGCCATTATCATCCTGAAAGAAAAAAGGGCGGTATATATCACTTCCTATAATTAACTGTGGCTGGCTGTTTCCTGATTCCTCCAGCTGTGTTTTCCCTGTTTCTCCCATTGCGCTGCATCCACAGCACAAGAAACAGATGCACAGCCATATCACAAAAACTTTCTTACTCATCTGTATTCCTTTCCCCATTCATCCCAGCCTTAAAAGGTCAGACTTTCTTTTATTTTTTTCTCAATATCTGCAAAGCACTCCAGCAGAAGCGGATTAAATACCCCGCACTCTCTATTCCGAATCATCTCCACTGCTCTTTCATGTGACACTTTGGTCTGATAAACACGGTCACTGGTCAGTGCGACATATACATCTGCCAGGGATACAATCTGTGCAGAAATCGGAATCTCTTCCCCGGATATCCCGTCCGGATATCCATTGCCATCATACCGTTCATGATGCCATCTGCAGATTTCATATGCAGTCTTTATCAGTGCTTCATCCTGATATGGCATCATTCTCTCCAGAATATCTGCACCAGTCATTGTGTGCGTCTTAATGATGTCAAACTCTTCCTTTGTCAGTTTTCCCGGTTTATTCAGGATACACTCATCAATCCCTATTTTTCCTATGTCATGTAATGCAGAAGCTGTCACAATTAATTCGCGTTCCATCAGGGAAAAACTGTACCGATCTGTTTTTTGCAACAGGCTGTCAATCATCAGACCGGTAAAAATACTGATATTCCTGGTATGGCAATCGCTGTCACCGGTACGAAATTCTATAATCTGGCTTAACATTTCCACCATCATCCGGCTGTTCTTCTCACGCTCATATAACTGGCTTGCTACAAGTTCCGCGAGCCTGTGCTGTCTTGCATACAGTTTGATCATATTATATACCCTCTGATATACAATCTTTGCATCAAACGGTCTGCTGATATAATCGGATGCCCCCAGTTCATAAGCACGTCTGATATAAGATTCCGAATATTCACTGGAAATCATAATAACAGGAATATCTTCCAGCCAGTGTTCCCGGTTCATCTCTATCAGAAGATCAAATCCGTCCATAACCGGCATAATGATATCCAGCAATATCAGAGAAATACCCTTTCCCTGCTGCCGGATTATTTGCAATCCTTCTTCCCCGTTTTCCGCTTCTAATATCCTGAAATCATCCTGAAGAATTTCCGTAAGCAGATCTCTGTTAATTTCCGAATCATCGATAACCAGAATCTGCTGGTTCATTTCTTTTTGCCCACTTTCTGCTCCGTTTTCCAGAAGATCTTTCTCCGTTACTACCATATTTTTATGGTTCTTCGCCTGATACATAAGCTTATCCGCACGCCTTAATGCATCTTCAAACGGCTGGTTTCTTGTCATTACCCCGCCTATACTGACGGACAGCCCCATTCCCGCATAACCCGGAACTCCTGCCTGATGAATCTTTTCCCCTGCAATCCTTAAATACTCTTCAAACTCATCTTCCGGAACATCCGGCATAACCAGAAGGAATTCATCCCCGCCGTAACGTATTAAGATCCCCTTCCCATCCACACACTGGCGGATCTGGTTTGTTACGGTAATCAATGCCATATCTCCGGCATTATGTCCATAAATATCATTATATAATTTAAAATCGTCCAGGTCGATCATTGCAATGCCGGCACATTTTACTTTCTTCTTTATCTCCTCTTCAAAATATCTGCGGTTATAGACTCCGGTAAGCACATCTGTATACAATTTATCCGCATATCCGGAAATCTTCCCACTTAGTTTCTTATATCCGTCCGCATCCAGCAGACTGCTCTCATCCATTTTCTCTGCCAGTTCCAGTACATATGGTTTTCCATCGATTTCCACATACTTTGCAATAACATAATAAATAGATGTATCCCTGAATTCAAGTTTGGTTTTCTGGCCCTTTTCACAAAAAGCCTTCCTGGAAATGCAATTCTTACATCTTTTATTTTTGCCCCAAATATGATAGCATTTGTCCGTATCTGCCGTATCACACTTCCATTCGGTTTCCGATTCCGACAATGATTCTTCATCAATCAGACGTACTACATCAAAAATTTCTCTATAATACTCCATTTTTTCTTTTGCCTGTTTCATTGTCATAATATCTCCTGCACTCATCTGTTTCTCCTCTGATATGCTTCATCCCAACCTTACTTTACGCAACATTTACTTTTTATTATAAAAGAATTATATCCTAATGTCTAGCATTTTCTTACTTCTCCTTTTACTATTTTCAATTATTTCTGACATCATAAAATTTTTTCAAAAAATTAGCACTCACCTCTTGACAGTGCTAACAATTTGTTATATGATACGTTATGTAAGAGGAAATAATTGTTTCATAGAGAGGAGGAAATCCTATGAATATCAACAAATTTACACAGAAATCCATGGAAGCCGTACAGAATTGTGAAAAGCTTGCCTATGAATTTGGAAATCAGGAAATTGACCAGGAGCATCTTCTGAAGTCACTGATCGATCAGGAAGATGGTCTGATTTTAAAACTTATTGAAAAGATGGAAATAAATACTGCACACTTTTCTAACCGTGTGACGGAAGATCTGAATAAGAAGGTAAAGGTACAGGGCGGAGATCTCCGTATCAGCAATGATTTGAATAAAGTGCTGATTACCGCAGAGGATGAAGCAAAAGCAATGGGAGATGAATATGTATCCGTTGAACATTTCTTTTTATCCCTGTTGAAATACCCGAACAAAGCAATGAAGGAACTGTTTAAGGAATACGGCATTACCAGGGATCGTTTTCTTACCGCACTGTCCACGGTCCGTGGAAACCAGCGGGTAACCAGTGACAATCCGGAAGCAACCTATGACACCCTTCAGAAATACGGTACAGACCTGGTGGAGAAAGCCAGAAGCCAGAAGCTTGACCCTGTCATCGGCAGAGATGCGGAGATTCGTAATGTCATCCGTATTCTTTCCCGTAAGACAAAGAATAATCCGGTATTAATCGGAGAACCGGGAGTCGGTAAAACCGCAGCTGTCGAAGGCCTTGCCCAGCGAATTGTGCAGGGAGATGTTCCGGAAGGCTTAAAAGATAAGAAAATCTTTGCTCTTGACATGGGTGCGCTTGTCGCAGGTGCGAAATACCGTGGCGAATTCGAGGAACGTTTAAAGGCGGTATTAGAGGAAGTAAAGAAGAGCGACGGACAGATTATCCTGTTTATCGATGAACTGCATACAATTGTCGGTGCAGGTAAGACAGAAGGCTCAATGGATGCCGGAAATATGTTAAAACCAATGCTTGCCAGAGGTGAATTGCACTGTATCGGTGCGACCACACTGGATGAATACCGCAAATACATTGAAAAAGACCCTGCACTGGAACGTCGTTTCCAGCCTGTTATGGTGGATGAACCAACCGTGGAAGATACGATTTCCATCCTGCGTGGACTAAAAGACCGCTACGAAGTCTTCCACGGTGTAAAGATTACGGATTCTGCCCTTGTCAGTGCTGCAGTCCTGTCAAACCGTTACATTACGGACCGTTTCCTTCCGGATAAGGCGATTGACCTTGTGGACGAAGCCTGTGCACTGATTAAGACAGAGATGGATTCCATGCCGACCGAACTCGATGAACTCCGCCGTAAGGTAATGCAGATGGAAATCGAGGAAACAGCATTAAAGAAAGAAACGGATAAGTTAAGTCAGGAAAGACTCGCCACCCTGCAGAAGGAACTGGCAGAACTTCGTGATAAATTTAATACCCAGAAGGCACAGCTGGAAAATGAAAAGGCCTCCGTTGACAAACTCCGGAAACTCCGTGAGGAAATCGAAGCCGCAAATAATGAGATTAAGATTGCACAGAGAAATTATGACCTGGAGAAAGTAGCTGAAATCCAGTATGGCAAACTTCCTGCCCTGACCAAACAGTTAGAGGTGGAAGAGGAAAAAGTAAAGAATCAGGATTTATCCCTTGTCCGTGAAAGTGTAACGGATGAAGAGATTGCCCGGATTATTTCCCGCTGGACCGGTATTCCGGTTGCAAAACTGACCGAATCCGAACGGAATAAAACACTTCATCTGGCAGATGCACTGCATAAGCGTGTCGTAGGTCAGGATGAAGGTGTTACCAAAGTAACCGAAGCAATTATCCGTTCCAAAGCAGGCATCAAAGATCCGACCAAACCGATTGGTTCTTTCCTGTTCCTCGGTCCTACCGGTGTCGGTAAAACAGAGCTTGCAAAGGCACTGGCAGAGAATCTGTTTGACAACGAACAGAATATCGTGCGTATCGATATGTCGGAGTACATGGAGAAACATTCGGTATCCCGTTTAATCGGAGCGCCTCCGGGATATGTTGGATATGATGAGGGTGGTCAGCTGACCGAGGCAGTCAGAAGAAAACCTTACTCGGTTGTCCTGTTCGATGAGATTGAAAAGGCTCATCCGGATGTATTCAACATTCTCCTTCAGGTACTCGATGACGGCCGTATTACGGATTCCCAGGGACGGACGGTGGACTTTAAGAATACCATCATCATCCTGACCTCCAATATCGGTTCTTCCTATCTTCTGGAAGGCATTGATGAAAACGGTAATATCCGTCCGGAGAGTGAAACTCTGGTTATGAATGACTTACGTTCCCACTTCCGTCCGGAATTCTTAAACCGTCTGGATGAAATCATTATGTTTAAGCCTCTGACCAGGGATAATATCGGAAAGATTATTGATCTGATTCTGAAAGATATTAATAAACGTCTTGCCGACCGGGATATCAGTATCAGACTGACCGACGAAGCAAAACACTTTATTACCGAACACGGATATGATCCGATGTATGGTGCAAGACCATTGAAGAGATATGTACAGAAATATGTGGAAACACTTGCTGCCAAAGTTATTCTCGGCGGTGAGATTTCACAGGGAGATACCATCGTAATCTCACTGGAAAACAATGAACTCTGTGCAAACAAAGAATAATCCCCCCACTGTCTGGTATTCATAATATAAAATAATTACGAAACACCATAATGTTTATTAATGTATATGCAAATGAAACAATGACACGAAGGCACGCTCTCGCTGCATTCTTAGTAATTGTGTCATTGCATATACATTAGACATAAACAATTATGGTGTTTCTTTTATGATCACCAGCATATCGCCGCAGTGCAATGTCTCATTTTTTAATTCATTCATTTTCATGATGGATGCCATGGTGGTGCAGTAATGTTTTGCTATGTCCCACAGGCTTTCCCCCGTTTTTACGACATGCCCTGCCATGCTTGGAATGTTCTGGAGTTTTGCCAGGTCGAAGGGTTTGCTCTGGGCTTCCGTGATGAAGGATGAGCTGCTTGCATTCAGCACAAGGGTATCGAGAACGACCGAACATTTTACTTCCATCTCGTTATTTCCCGACATGGTGACGGATATCTGCTCCAGGGACGGACGGATGAATGCACTGGATTCTTCTTTTACTCCTTCTGCTTCGATCAGATGGGAAAACGGGACGATTTCGTCTGCGATATTAAATGGCATATTGTCATCGGAAGAAATATACATAATCTTCATCTGGACAATGCCCTCCGCCCGCAGCCCTTTTTTCTCTACGACAATTTCTTCTATCGATGCCGTTCCCTGTGCTGCAAGGATCTGAAGCACACTTCCGGCATCGCGGTTTATTTTCAGTTTGTCATTGATCTTACACTTTGATATATTTTTCATACACAGACTGCTGTAGGTCAGTTCCTGGTATACCGGAGTAATCTCATTTTTCAGGGAATACACATCACTTAAAATGTCCAGTTCATCTTCCCGGTAGATTCTCATGGTCAGTTCCAACACAACTTCCAGCTCTAACATCCGCTGTTCCCCATCATAATCTGGTTTGATATTGATACTGATATTGGATAAATCGGATTCAATATCGCCAATCATATCCTCTTCACAGCCCGCAACATCAACACTGCCGTCAAACGGAACCGAAGATTCCAGCCATTGGACCGGGCTGTTTTCATCTTCATCTTCATACAGCATGAATAATACCAGTTCCCCTCTGACTTCTACTTTCTCCTGATACAGTCTTGTAGAGATGTTATTCAATGTAATGGTACTCCACAGAATTTCCGATATATTCGGCTTGTTTGCCGGAAGCTCGATATCTTCCCTGATACGGTAGGTGTCCTTCTTATTTACCAGAAGCTGCAGAATCTGCTCCCTGCGCCTTAAATAATTCACAGATGGGTCATCCATCACCTCACTGACCGCTTCCATATCACAGTTCTCCTGAATGGATATGGAAAATGTCAGCACTGCTTTTACACTGATTTTTCTCGTGTTTATAATGCCAATGTTCAAATCATCAATATTACATTTTACATTGATGATATCATTACTTCCGATCTTGTCACCATTAATCATTTCGTCAAATGGAATGCTGTTTTCCATACTGTGTATCTTTCTTTTGTCCGTACTGCTTCCATACAGAATCTTAAAATCCATATGTCCCCGGACATTGACTCTTCCCTCGCTGCCCTTGACATTTTCAATATGCACCAGTGCATCCCTTGTGATATATTTATCAATATCCGCATTCACATCCGGAACATTAAAGTCATCGTCCAGTGTAACCTGCGTGACAATCCGCCCTTTCAGATTATTCATATGTATTAAAGACCTGGATAATTCCATAACTTCCTCCCTGCTCTACATTGCCAGATTTACAGTTCTATTTATTTATATGAAAAAACCGGAATTCTATGCCGGTTTATTGAAATACAACCGGCTTCTCTTCATATGGAATTTTTATCGTAATTACAGGATAGGTTTCAACCTCGAGAACTTTCTCCGTCTTTGACGGTCCTTTTAACATCGTGGTTACATAGATGGCATCGGATGATTCATACATTTCTTCCACTTCTATGCTGTAGCTGCTGGTCGGCTGTGCCCCATATCCAACAATGATATATAAATAATCTTTATCCGCATAGGTTTTCCGGAACGGTTCTTTCTCCGATTCCTGAATCAGTTGTCGTATTTCCTGCGGCATCTCTTCTTCGGATACAATCGTATATTCTATATCATTCTGCTTTTCCCTGTCATATTCCCTGCCGCATGCCGTATTCAGTATCACTCCGCATACCAGAAAGATAATTACTGCTCTTTTCAAACACATCACCAGTTCTGTTTTATTATTACCATTCTATCCGGAATTTCCGGAAATATGATAAAATCCCGCAGAAAATTTCTGCGGGATTCTCATCTGTGTGCTATTCTGTTATGCTTCTGTCTCACCAGATTTTAAGGAATTCTGGTAATCTTTAAACTTCTGTTGTACTGCATCATAAGTCTGCTTCGAGATGTCAGGCAGTTCTCTTCCCCAGCTCTTTGTTGCCTGCTTATAGCCTTTCTCGAATGCTGCAAACATCTTGTTCATGCCTTCTTCATCGCCGCCTGACAATGCCTTTGCCATCTCAAAGATTCTATCGGAAGTCTGATCCACACCCCAGTATCCATCTTCGGAAATCAGGCTCTTTGCTTTATCGGCAGTTGCCTGGTCTACAGTATAATTTCCACTTGCAAGCATTGACCATATATCGTCCGAATTCTTCACTGCCAGTCCCTGTTTCTGGAACATATCCTGAACCATACTCTTGAAACTGTCAACCTGACGCTGGCTGTCCGATTTTAATTTTGCAACGACTTCTGCACGTTCGCTGTCTGTCATCTTTGATGAATAAGTCACTCCTGAACTGTTCTTCTGGCTGTTCTTTGCCTGTTCTTCTGATTTTGCAGACTTTGCCGTACTGTCATAATTACTGTAATCAGCTGAATATCCGGTAACTCCATTTACACTCATAATCTAACCTCTTTTCCCGCTTCCATGCGTTAATGATATTGTTAATAAATCTGCACTGCTTCGTGCTATTTATTATATCGGCAGGAATGATTCCGTTAATTACCGGCCTTGTCCATATTTTCCAAAATAGTCCGTTCCTGATTATCAATATGAACCAGAATAGCCTTCTTGGCTCTTTCAATATCTTTTTTCTCGATGGAATCTATGATTTCCTGATGTTCCTGAATCAGGGTATTTCTAGTCTGGCGATCCTTGATATATTCCAGACGGTAACGGTACATCTGCTCCCGCAGATTATACAGGATCTGGTTCAATCTCCTGTTACCGGTTGCATTATAGATAATTTCATGAAACTGCACATCTGTTTTTGCAATCTCCGTCAAATCTCCGGATTCCACACTTTTTTTAAATTTTCCGAGATTCTCCTTTAACAGCACAATCTCTTCTTTGGTTCTGTTCTTACAGCATAATTCTATGGAAAGTGCTTCCAGCACACGTCTTACTTCCAGAACATCAACAAGATCCTCTTTCGTAATCTTTGCCACCTCTGCACTTCTTCTCGGCGTCATTACTACCAGTCCTTCCAGTTCCAGCTTACGGATCGCTTCCCGGATCGGGGTTCTGCTGACGCCCAGTTTGTTCGCCAGCTTTACCTCCATCAGGTGCTCACCCGGTTCGAGTTCTCCGGTCAGAATGGCTTCACGCAAAGTATTAAAGACAACTTCTCTAAGTGGAAGATATTCATTTGTATTTAAACTAATATCTTTCATCCGTTAATCCTCCATCTGTAATATAAACCTGTTTGCATTTTTCATCCGCTTTCAGTACATTATATGCCTTCATGGCTTTTTTCTTTTCTGCAAATATTCCAAATACGGTAGGACCGCTTCCGCTCATCATGGCATTTAATGCACCATGCTTCATCATCTTCTGCTTAATCTCCGTAATCACCGGATGCATGCCTTCCGTCACCTCTTCCAGCACATTCCCAAGCTTTGCTGACATACCTTCCAGATCCTGTGATTCGATATCCTGAACCAGACCGTCAATGTCCGGATGCTTCTTTATCTCGTCCAGCTTCAGACTTCCATAAACAAATTTGGTCGAAACATTGATTCCCGGCTTTGCCAGTACGATATAACATGGCGGCATATCTTTCAGCGGTGTCAGTACATCGCCAATTCCTTCTGCCAGCGCAGTTCCGCCCATAATACAATACGGTACATCCGCACCCAGCCTGACACCACGTTCCATCAGCTCTTTCGTGCTGAGTCCCAGACCAAACATCTTATTCAGTCCTTTCATGACTGCTGCCGCATCCGCACTTCCGCCTGCCATGCCTGCAGCCACCGGAATCAGTTTGCGTATCTTGATAAAAATACTTTCCTGTATTCCGTATTCATCCATCAGCAATGCCGCTGCCTTATAGGCAAGATTATTCTCATTTACCGGAAGATACTTCAGGTTTGTCTCAATGTCGATGTAGCGGTTGCCATCGGTACACAGCCCGAGCCGCTTAATATCGATTCCGTCATACAGACCTACCTGCTGCATAATCATGCGCACTTCATGGTATCCGTCATCTCTTTTTCTTATTACATCAAGGCCCAGATTGATCTTTCCTCTGGCTTTGACTCGTACAAAATCATATCCTCTGTCTTCCATTTATTTCCTCAGTTTCAATTCTAATATATTTCATCTTCTTCGCTACTCATAAATTCTCTGCCGGACACGCGTTTTTTCCTTCGCTCTTCTTCTACCATATCTGAAAGCATATTTTTTACAATTTCCGGATTCTTGATATTCAGAATCTCAAATTCCGGTGTAGATTTATCCGCTGAGCAGACATGAATTGTTCCGAGCCCCCATAATCGCTGGAACAATGTCCTTTTCAGGGTCAAATCCAGAATCCTGTACAAACGCACCTCGTCCTCTTTTACATTCAGAACTCCTGTTCTTATCAGTAATTTTTCATCGGTAGCCGCATACTTTGTAAAAGTCCATGGCAGTCCAAAAATAATTCTCTTTCTGTCGCTCCATTTATAGGATACTGTTGTTTTTGCCATTGTTCCATCCTTTCTGATTCTTACATCATTGCATCAATCATTTCCAGCACTTTTGCGCCGAGTTCTGCTGATTTCTTCTCTGCATCTTCAAAGCTCGTGCCTTTTACACCGTAATAAAGCTTAATCTTCGGTTCTGTACCGGATGGTCTTACGCATACCCATGCATCATCGTTCAAATCATAGTAGAGAACATTGGACGCAGGAAGTCCGGTAGATGTGATTTCACCTGTTTCAAGGTTCTTAATGGTATCTTCCTTATAATCTCTTGCAGATAATACCTTATAATCTCCGATTGCCTGTGGTGCATCTTTTCTCAATGTTTCCATGATGCCCTTAATCTTCTGGAGTCCCTCGATACCCTTCATGGTAATAGCTTTTACATCATCTCTGTAATATCCGTATCTCTCATACATTTCGATCATGGCATCCCAGAGTGTCATATTCTTGGATTTATAATATGCAGCAGCTTCACACAATGCCATGGTTGCCACGATAGCATCCTTATCTCTTGCGTGTGTTCCTACCAGACAGCCATAGCTCTCCTCAAATCCAAAGAGATATGTTCCTTTTCCGGTCTGCTCTGTCTTTAAAATCTGCTGTCCGATATACTTGAAGCCGGTCAGGCATTCAATCAGTCTTACATTGTAATATTTTGCGATTGCATCTGCCATGTTTGTAGAAACAATGGTCTTTACAAAGATACCGTCATCCGGAATACCCTGTTTTGCCTTAATCTGGCTTAATTCATATTCTCCAATCAGGCAGCCTGACATATTACCGGTTAAAGTAATGTATTCTCCTGTCTTTGTATCTTTTACATATACACCCAGTCTATCTGCATCCGGATCGGTTGCCATCACATACTCAATTCCTTCTTTGTCAGCCATCTTCATAGCCAGATCAAGAGCTCCCTTTTCTTCTGGATTTGGGAATGAAACAGTTGGGAAACTTGGATCAGGATTAATCTGTTCCTTGACAATAGCCACTTCAGGCAGATGGAAATGATGCAACAATTCTTTTACATATCGATAACCGACTCCATGCATTGCAGTATACATAATTCGAGGACATTTCTGGAAATGAGTCAATACCTTCAGTTTCTCACACTGTTCATTTCATCCGAATTCTTATGAAGCACCTTCACAGTATGACTCATATACTTTTGAATAGCTTCGTCTGTCACATCCACAACTTCTGGTATAGGAAGAGTAGCATAGGAACACCAGGGCTTTAAGTTCTTTGTGATTGCATTTGAAATACCAATGTCATGAGGAGGAATGATCTGACAAGCATTTTCCCAGTAGATCTTGTAGCCATTATCGGCAGCAGGATTATGGGATGCTGTAATCATAATTCCAGCACAACAATGGTATTCTGATATCACAAAAGGCTACAAGTCTCAGAAATGAATAAAGGCCAACAACTAAAGGAGTAAATGCAAATTGGTGGAATGCATAAACCTTGATTCCCTTCTGAGAGAAGACTTTAACCGTAATGTCAAAGAAGGATTTGGATGACAAATCACCGTATGCACGATGGTCATAGCCAACAACAACTCCACGGGTTTTGGCTTCTTCTCCAAATGTGTCAAGAAGATACTCGCTCAATCCCTGTCATTACCAATATTTCCAAATCCTTACTTGGGCAGTTTGTAGCACAACAAGGTCATTCATACAACTATATCCTGCTCCCATTCTTCCACGTAATCCTGATTCTCACATTTGTCAATAACGTATACCCGCTGTTCCAAACACAAGGCGATTCATAATCCGTATACGGAGATCTTCCCATCTCTCCTCCTTTATGAGTGTAGCAATCTCCTCTCTTGTCGAATCAACCGGATCCCATTGGACATATTCTTCAGATTTGCTTCGTATCTCTTCAATTGTAGCCATTCTTCGTTTAGATTGTATTTGGGCATTGCGGAATTCGGT
>ENA-ORMN01000812-ORMN01000812.1-human-gut-metagenome-genome-assembly--contig:-NODE-812-length-33932-cov-3.662987_pt1 | contig 33932 bp, 29 predicted proteins | sample MGYA00242102_ERZ508993 | MGnify/ENA primary metagenome ERZ508993 (study PRJEB26280, sample SAMEA2338770) | human gut metagenome | biome: human gut; feature: human-associated habitat; material: faeces...
TGTCATCTCATCGTTTCTTCTGGTATTTTTCCCTTTGAAGGCCCCTTGTTCCACACGAGGCTGGCGGGATTTTGCTGTCTTGCCCAGCAGCTCCTCGTCCAGATCTCCCAGCACCTCCGGGGTACCTGCCGAGGTTTTGACCGCATTTCGAATCATGCCGATTTCTCCCGGACGCAGCTCTCTCCATTTTCCCGGAGCCAGCATTCCCAGCTTGAGCGGGCCGATTGCGGTGCGTTTGAGCCTTGCAACCTCAAGACCAACTGCCTCACACATCTTTCTGACCTGACGGTTGCGTCCCTCATAAATCACTACCTGCAACACCACTCTGCCCGGAGCCTTCTCCAAAACTGTGACATGGGCTGGGCTGGTCTTTTTTCCGTCGATGACCACTCCGGTGGACAGCTGAATGACCTGAGCATCGCTGATGTCCGGACGGACGGTAACACGATAGGTCTTGGATACATGGTGACTTGGGTGCATGATCAGGTTTGCGAAATCTCCGTCGTTGGTAAACAGCAGCATTCCTTCGCTGTCCTTGTCCAGTCGTCCAATCGGATAGACCCTCTCCGGAACATCCTCGACCAGCTCCGCTACGCACTTTCTGCCCAGCTCGTCGCTCATCGTTGTAACATAGCCGCGCGGCTTGTGCAGCATAATGTAATATTTCTGACTGCTCTTCTGGAAATAAACGCGCTCTCCATCAATGGTCACAACATCGCGGTTCGGATTGATTTTCTGACCCAGCGAGGCTGGACGGCCGTTGACCTTGATTTTTCCCTGTTCGATCCATTCTTCCGCCTTGCGTCGGGACACGATGCCCTGCTCGGAAAGAACCTTCTGAATTCTTGTACCTTTTTCCATTCCTGACTCCTCTGTAACAATATCGATTTTCCTAGCTGATCACAAAACAAATCACGCAGACCGACCCCGGCTGTCCGGTAAACTCTGCCCACCCTGCCGATTTCAGACTGCATCCTAAACGATGCCCTGCCGGAGCATTTGCCCGCCGCCGGCATTTTATCGCTTTTTTCTCCCTTGCGGCATTCTTGCCGCAAGGAGCTTCATCTACCATTATTGTATGTCAAAGCGCAATCTCTGTCAATCTTTTTTCTTCCTCAAACGATTTTGTCCTCTGCCGCTTGCCCTGTGCTCTCTTGCAAGAATGTTGTAAATATGTTAAAATAGTAGCGTGAAATCCGGGATGATTCTGTACAAATAATAAAAAACATTTCTTGTCATGCCGCAGCGCCCTTCGACAGAATCTCCCCATCCCACCGTGAAAGGAGATGGATTCCCTTGAAAATACAGGAATCCGGTGAAAACTACCTGGAAACCATCCTGATGCTCGAACAGAAAAATGGTTCTGTCCGCTCCATCGATATTGCCACCGAACTGGATTTTTCCAAGCCCAGTGTCAGCCGCGCCATGAGCATCCTCAAATCGGCCGGTCTGATCATCATGGATAAAAATAATCAGATTCATCTGACCGAAGCCGGACGCAGCAAAGCGGAGGCAATCTATGAACGGCACTGCCTGCTCAGCCATTTTCTGGAACAGATTTTAGGGGTCAGCGCTGAAAACGCCAGTGCGGACGCCTGCCGAATCGAACACGTCATCAGTGCGGAAACCTTTGACCGCATCAAGGATTTTATCAAACAGCAAGAAAACAATGCGGTCGGAGAACAACAATGACCGCGCGACATTCTCAGCAGAAGCGGCTCGAACCAATCGTTGAGCCGCTTTTGTCATGGTATCGCCGAGGACATCGCGACCTTCCGTGGAGGCAGAATCCTCATCCCTACCGGGTATGGGTGTCCGAAATCATGCTTCAGCAGACCCGCGTCGAGGCGGTCAAGCCTTATTATGAGCGATTCCTGCACGCTCTGCCAACGGTGCAGGCGCTTGCAGACTGTCCGGAGGAGCAGCTGCTCAAGCTTTGGGAGGGACTCGGCTACTACAGCCGGGTGCGCAACCTGCAAAAGGCTGCCCAGCAAATCGTCAGTCTGCATGGCGGTCTGCTTCCGGCCGACTACCATCAGCTCAAGCAGCTTCCCGGCATCGGCGATTATACAGCCGGAGCGATTGCTTCCATCGCGTTTGACCTTCCCGTCCCTGCGGTGGATGGAAATGTCCTGCGGGTCCTGACCCGCGTTACCGGATGCTCGGACGACATCTCCCTGCCCAAAACTAAAGAAAGCTTTCGTCAGCTTCTGTTGGAGGTGGAACCTCAGCCCGGAGCCGGGGATTTTAACCAATCCCTGATGGAGCTTGGCGCCACCGTCTGCCTGCCAAACAGCGCTCCGCAGTGTCTGCTCTGTCCTCTAGCGCAGCTCTGCTCTGCCCACCAGCAGGGACAGGAGACGGATTTCCCGGTCAAGGCTCCCAAGAAAGCCCGACGCTGTGAGGAGCGCACCCTTCTGCTGTTCGAGCTGGAACAGAGTGGGGAGCGTTTCACCCTCCTGCACCGCCGCCCGAGCAAAGGAGTTCTTTCTGGGATGTGGGAATTTCCTGCTTTGGAGCAAACCGCCACAGAGCAGACCGTCCGTCAGGCGGCAGAGGAGCTTGCCAGCACCTTCGGTTTTTCTGTGCAATCGATTCTGCCGGAAAAGCCCTCCAAGCACATCTTCACCCACATCGAGTGGAGGATGACCGCATGGAGGATTTCGGCAAAGGCTGACCTTCCCCTCTCTCTTCCGGAGGATTTTACACTGGTTCGCCTTCGGGAGCTAAGCTCCGATTCCGGCTCCTTCCTTACCCTTCCCTCTGCCTTTCAAGCGTACCGCAATTTTTAAGCCAAGCTAAAAGCCTCCTTCCCGTCAGACGAGAAGGAGGCTTTTTCTATTTTCTGTCTATTGGATTTTTCTGTTAGATTCCCGAAATTCCGCTTCCAGTGCAAGCAGCTTTTCCTTGACCGGCAATCCGCCGCCAAAGCCGACCAGCTTGCCGTTGGCTCCAATCACCCGATGGCACGGGATGATAATGGAAATCGGGTTGTTGTGGCTTGCCATTCCCACCGCACGGCTGGCCTTTGGACTGCCTGCCATCTGTGCCACCTGTCCGTAGCTTCTGGTCTGTCCGTACGGAATCTCACGCAGGGCCTGCCAGACTGTTTTCTGAAACTCCGTTCCCTCGTATGTAAGCGCAAGAGAAAATTCCTGCCGCTCTCCCCGAAAATATTCCGCAAGCTGCTGCGCTGCCTGCTCCAAGAACGGGGTCGAGCGCTGCTCCAACGGACCCGAAATCTGATTTTCAAACGAAAGACGAACCAAAGCTCCGCCGCGCTCTTCCAGCAGGAGCTTGCCGACCGGCGAAGGAAGGATGATTCGTCCGTTTATCTCGGCGCTCATCTCGACCTCCGAATGCCAAACAGCTTCCAGCAGAAGGAGAATGGCTCCGGCTTCAGGCGGTCCTGTTCCAGACACTCTGCACCCCAGCTGGCACTGCCTAGACCCATCTGGCGGTAATCCAGAACCAGGGTCACATGATCCTCCTTGACCAGCTCCGCACTGTGGGTTGCCTTGGTCAGCTGCTCCTGACTGTAGTACAGTGCGCTGAATCCCAGCTTGTCCTCAGCCGCAACGCACAGCGCCGCACCGTTTTCCTTCTCTGCCATCAGCCACTTGGTGTCCTCGTGGTTGCCGTTTTCCTGCGGGGTGACATACGGGAAGTAGTTGTCCTCCACACTTCTGCGCCAGATTCCGAATGGATTGCCCTCCTTGCAGTCGGCGTAGGTTTCCTCTATCCCGCGTCCATACCAGCACAGCTGGCTGCAATCCGCACTCAGCCCAAATCTCAGTCCGATTCTCGGCAGGCACTCCGGCAGCATCCCGGTCGGAACGCCGTCCATCTGAATGGTGACCATTCCGTTCGGCTCGATGGTATAGCGGGTCTGATAGCTGATTTTCCACTCCTTGACAATCGGCGCGCACAGCTGGCTGCACTCGATGACAACGCAGTCTTCTTCTTCCTCCACCGACACACTCTGCACCACATTCTGGGCGGTGAATACCAGTTCGCTCTCCCAGAGCTTTGCCGTATTGCGGTCGTTGTCCACCGGTGCGCGCCAGAGATTGAGTGGGTATCCCGTTTCAATCAGGGATTCTCCCTCCAACCGATAGCCGCTAAGATAGCCGCGAACCCGGTCGAAGGTCAGGGTAACGCGCTCATTTTCCACAATCAGATTCGAGCCTTCCTCCCGAACCTGCAAGGCTCCTCCCTGCGCCGGTTCAGACGGCAGCACAAATCCCTCCTGCCGCTTGAGATACTGCTGGAAAAACGCACAGTACTGTGACCGGTCGTTCCAGTCCAGCTCTCGGGTATCATAAAAATAAACGCTCAGCAGGTAATCTTTGCCCTCCGGCAGCTCTGCCAGCTCCTGCGGCTGAATCGCCGGAACAACAGCGCGCTCTCCCGGCTGGATGGTTCCCAGCGCCACTTCCTTGTTCAGCAGCACCGCCTCATCTGAGGAGGTCACCTCCAGCATACAGCGGATATGGTCGAGCGAAAGATAATCGTATCGGTTTTCCACCGTCATAGAGCCATTCTCGGCATCATATTCCAGCACCCGAACCGGCTCCAACGCCTTTTTCAGCTGACGCAAACCCGGTGTCGGCCTTCTGTCTGCCTGCACCAAACCATCGCAGCAGAACGAGCCGCTGGTCGGTTTCTCGCCAAAATCTCCGCCGTACAGGAAACCGCCGTTCTCGGCACGGATTCCGTGGTCAACCCATTCCCAGACAAAGCCGCCCTGCAAGCGCGGATACCGCTCAAAAATCTCCCAATACTCCTTCAGGCCGCCCGGACCGTTGCCCATCGCATGGGCATATTCGCAGACGACGTGCGGCTTTGGAAGGGCGGTATCTCTGCCCAGCAGCTCCAGCTGATGGTGTCGGGTATACATCGTGGAATAAACATCCGCAATCGAAGCATCCCGGTCCTCTTCGTAATGAACCAGACGGGTCGGGTCGTATGCTTTGAGGAATCTACCGCAGACCACAAAGTTGGTGCCGAAGCCCGACTCATTTCCCAAGGACCAGAACAGGATAGATGGGTGGTTTTTGTCCCGGCGCACCATCCGCTCGTTTCGGTCCAGATAGCTGGCTTCCCAGCGAATATCGTCGGACAGCTTGTTGTACTTGCCCTTGATATTTGCCATCTGGTTGCACTCCAGGTCTGCCTCCTCCATCACATAAAATCCGTACTCGTCGCACAAATCCAAAAACTGGGTGTCCGCCGGATAGTGCGAAGTCCGAATCGCATTGATGTTGTTCTGCTTCATTAGCATCAAGTCCCGAAGCATATCCTCTCGGGTGATGGCACGGCCGGTGTCCGGGTTCCAGTCATGACGGTTGACGCCGCGCAGCTTGATGGCCTTTCCGTTGACCAAGAACAAGCCGTCCCGAAGCTCGATGGTTCGGAATCCAACCCTCTGCGGATAAACCTCGATTACCCTTCCGTCTGCTCCGGACAGGGTCAGGTACAGGTGATACAGCTTTGGATTTTCTGCCGACCACGGCTGGATGTTTGCAAATTCCGCAGTCAGGTTGCGAACCAGTCCCTCTCCCTCTGTCAGCTCGGTGGAGATGCTCTGTTCCCACATCAGCTCGTCCCCGTCAAACAGGCGGGCAGACAGCTGAAGCTGCTGTGGCTGCTCGCTGTGATTTTCCAGCTCCGCTGTCACCGACAGCACGCCTTCTCCGTCCTGCCAGCGATAGTCACTGACCACCCGATAATCGCTCAGGTGAATCTGCGGACGGACAATCAGGCTGACATTCCGCACGATTCCCGACAGATTCCACATATCCTGATTTTCCAGATAGCTTCCGTCGCAGTATTTATACACCTTCACTGCCAGCAGGTTTTCCCCGTCATGCAGCGCGTGGGTCACATCAAACTCCGCTGTGATGTGCGGGCCTTGACTGTAGCCGATAAAGATACCGTTCAGCCAGAGGTGATATGCGCTCTCCACCCCGTCAAATCGCAGCAGATACTCCATGCCCTCCTGCTTTTCCGCCGAAAAGGCATAGCGGTAAGCGCCGGTCGGATTCTTTGCCGGCATCTGCGGGGTATCCAGAATCGGGTACGGATTGATGGCATCGGCATAATACGGAAGGTCAAACCCATTCAGCTGCCAATGACCCGGCACCGGCATCTTTCCCCATTCTCCATCGTCATACTGTGGAAAAACCCACTGGTCATCACTGTCAAAGGGACTCCAAAATCCCTTGAAATTCCACTCGCCGTTGAGCAGACGCACCTTGTCCTGCTTTCCCTGCTTAGCCTTTTCCTCGCTGTCATAGCCGCAGAGGAAGGGCCGCATCTGCATCCTGCCGCGCTCAAGCACTTCCAGATTGTTCCAGTCCGCATCGGTGTAGCGATAAACCTTTCGCATTGTGATTCTCCCCTTCTGTTTATTTTTTCAGCAAATCTGCCTGAAGCTCCTCTCCCTTTTTGGAAGGCAGCTTCACCTCGCTCATGATGATGGAGGTCAGGATGATGACCCCGCCGATCACCATGTTGACGGTCAATTTATCATATCCCAGCACAACTGAAAAGATGGTTCCGAACAGCGATTCGGTCGCTAGGATGATGGCTGCTTTGGCAGATTCCACATGCTGCTGCGCCGTGGTCTGCAAGAAATAACACAGGCAGGTGCTGAAAATGCCGAGATATGCCACTGCTGCCATTCCCTTCGGGGAAGCAAAGGCAGAAAAATCACGGTCGGTCAGCATGAACATCAAAAAGCCGCAGACGGTCGCAACGGCAAACTGGAGGAAAACAACAACCTTTGCGTCCATCTTTTGGGCAAGAATTCCGGTCGCGATAATCTGGCAGGCAAACAAAAAGGCGCACAGCAGGGTCAGCAGGTCGCCCACCTTCAAAGAAAATCCCTGTGAAAAATCAACAGACAGGATTCCGATTCCAATCAGGCACAAAAAGGAGGAAACAAAAATTTTGATGCTCGGCCGTTTCTTGCTGATTATCCACCACAAAAACGGCACCATCACCACATTGGATGCCGTGATGAAGGCATTGTTGGACGGGGTTGTGTACTGCAAGCCCACCGTCTGAACATAGAATGCTAAAAACAGGAACAGGCCAATGAGGATTCCTCCCTTGATATGCTCCTTTTTCAGGTTCTTTTTTAAGTCCTTAAAAAATGCCACACCCACAATCAGGGTCGCAATCGCAAATCGAACAAACATGATAAAGGCAGAGCTAAGGTTGGCGTTCAGTGCCATCTGCGAGCCGATAAATCCGGACCCCCAGATGATTGCCACCAACAACAGCGACAGATTGCTCAATGTCTGAACTCGTTTATTCTCCATTTTTTCTTCTCTCCATCTCATTAGAAACTTAATATCCGGTGGTTTTGCACAGATTGCCTTCGCCAGCCCATCCCGTGATGTTTCATCACCCTCATCAAGGAGCCGGTGGCCTGTTTGCCTGCCCGCTCCCTGTTTGCCTTTGCTTGCCGCTTCTCCCCCCTTTTTTCATTCCGAAAATTTTTATTCCCTAAATTTTCATGACATTAATATGGTATCATAGGCTTTGCCGCTGTGCAATAGGTTTTCCGGCAGGATTTTCTTTTTCCTGCAAGCGAAAAATCCCTCATTCTTGTCAATTTCCTTTTTTCACACCCAGTAAAACCCAAGGCTCTGATTCCCGGCTCAGCCTTCTTTGCCAGATAGAATCCCGGCTTTCCCCCGAAAATATGTTAAGAACAGGTAAAATCCGACCCGATTTTGTAAAATCTTTTGTTTAAAATTGCAGATTCACTAAAGTTGTGCTATGATAAATGTAATGAGGGCGCTGCGCCCCCAAATCTTTTTTTGAATTAGGAGGCGCGTCCTATGTCAGAATGTCAGAACATCCATCAGAAGGTCATCGAATATCTGGAAGAAAACCGTCCGCGCTACCTTGCCGCCATCCGCGAGCTTGCCCGGATTCCTGCTCCGTCCAACCACGAGGAGCAGCGAGCAATCTGGTGCAAACAGTATCTGGAATCTCTCGGCGCCACCGGTGTCGTGATTGACGACGCTCTCAATGCCATCTTCCCTTATCATGTCTCCGAAAACTCCAACGACCTGTGCGCCATTCTCGGACATACCGATGTCGTGTTCCCGGACACCGAGCCTCTGCCCTTCCGCGAGGAGAACGGAAGATACTACGCTCCCGGCATCGGCGACGACACCACCAACGCTGTCGCTGTCATGGAGATGGCTGCCATGGCGATTGCTCTGAACCTCCAGCCGAAAACCGGCATTCTCTTTGTGCTCAATTCCGGCGAGGAGGGCTTGGGAAATCTCAAGGGAACCCGTCAGCTGATGAAGGACTACGGTTCTCGTATCTCCCGCTTCTATGCCATCGACGGTGAGCTGGATTCCGTTGTCACCGATGCAGTCGGCTCCAAGCGCTGGCGCATCACCATCACCACCGAGGGCGGTCACTCCTTCGGCAACTTCGGCAACCGCAACGCCATCTACTATGCGGCAAAGATGATTGACACCTTCTACAGCTTAAAGGCTCCGGACTTCGGCAAGACCACCTATAATGTCGGCCTCATCGAGGGCGGCACCTCGGTCAACACCATCGCCCAAAACTGCTCCCTGATGTATGAATACCGCTCCAACCAAAGAGAAGGGCTTACCTACATGGACACCTTCTTCCAGTCTGTGATTGCCTCCTTCCGCACCATGGGAATCGGCGTGGAGGTTGAACTGCTCGGCGACCGTCCCTGCAAGGGAGAGGTTGACCCGTCCGCACTTGCCAAAATCGTGACCGAAGCCTCCCTGAAATATGGTCGGAGCCGCTACGAGGAATGTGGCTCCACCGACTGCAACATTCCTCTGTCCATGGGCATCCCCGCCGTCTGCTTCGGTGTCTATGATGGCTGTGGCGCACACACCCGCGACGAGTGGGTTGATATCGAATCCACCCGTACCGGCATGAAGATTCTCGCCGAGGTCCTGCTCAGCGAAATCTCCTGCTGAAACCCTTGACCGAAACGCTCCGCGCAGGAGGATTTATATGGACGATACAACACCTACCTTCCCTCAAAACATCTTCGTCAACCGTGAACTCAGCTGGCTGGAATTTAACCGCCGTGTCTTGAGCGAATCGCTCGACCCCAACATTCCGCTGATGGAACGCTTAAAGTTCCTCTCGATTTATTTTTCCAATCTGGACGAATTCTTCATGGTTCGGGTTGGCTCCCTGCACGACCAAAGTATTCTGGAGCCTGACAAACTCGACGACAAGACCGGGCTCAATGCCGCCGGTCAGATTGATGCCATCCTCCGTCGTGTCAACGAAATCAGCTCCACTACCCAGCGAGCTTGGAATCAGATTTGTCAGGAGCTGAAAATGCAGGACATCGATGTTCTGGACATCCACCACATGAGCAAGCTGGACGAGCAGATTCTGCAAAAATATTTCAGCCAGGAAATGCGTCCGCTGCTCTCTCCCCAGATTATCGACCGCCAGCATCCCTTCCCATTTCTAAAAAACAAGGAATCGTTTATCGTTGCGATTCTGTCCGACAAAACCGACAACATCCGGCTGGGCTTTGTGCCCTTCTCCCAGCTGCCGTCCTACTATATCTTCACCATCAACCAGCGGCGCAAGATTTTCTTCACTGCCGATGTGCTGCTGCACTTTGCTCAAAAGCTGTTCGGCAAGCAGAAGGTGCTGGAAAAGCACATCATGCGCGTCACCCGAAATGCAGACATCTCGGTGGATGAGGGGCTGCTGGACTTCGACATCGACTTCCGCGGCGTGATGGAGGAGATGCTGAAAAAGCGCCGCCGACTGGATGTGGTTCGGCTTCAGTTTTCCTCGGCTCCCAGCGAGCGTCTCTCCGGCTTCCTGTGCCAGAAGATGAAGGTCTCTCCAAGCTGCATCATGGTGCGCTCCATCCCGCTGGATTTTTCCTTTGGCTTTTCTCTTGCCTCTGCTCTGGACCCGCGCAAGGATCAGAAGCAGTGGTACTATCGGGAAGCCAAGCCCTTTGTGCCGGTTGACTTTGCCAAAGGTCAGGCTGGCGGTGCGCTGAACTACCTGCAAAATCACGACCTGCTGCTGAGCTTTCCTTTCCACAGCACCAAACCGTTCGTTGACCTGCTGTATGAAGCCGGTGATGACCCCAGCGTGGTCTCCATCAAGATCTCCCTCTACCGCCTGGCAAACCACAGCAAGATTGCCTCTGCGCTGGCCCATGCCGCCGAGAAGGGCAAGGAGGTTCTGTGCGTTCTGGAGTTGCGTGCCCGCTTCGATGAGCAGAGCAACATCGATTATGCCACCATGCTCGAAGAGGCAGGCTGCACCGTCATCTACGGTCTGAGCGACTACAAGATTCATGCCAAGCTCTGCCTGATTACCCGAAAGGTACACAACCAAATCCGCTACATCACACAGGTGGGTACCGGCAACTATAACGAAAAAACCTCCGAGCTGTACACCGACCTTTCCTTCATCTCCTCCGACCAGAAGATGGGCGAGGATGCAACCCATGTCTTTCAGGAGCTTTGCATGGGCGAGGTGGTCGACACCACACAAAGCCTTTGGGTCGCGCCCAACTGCTTCGAGCCCCGTGTCATCGAGTACATTCAGGAGCAGATTGACCTCTGCCGCTCCGGACATCCAGGCTATGTCTTTATCAAGGTCAACTCGCTCAACGACATGGATGTGATGGAAAAACTCATCGAAGCCTCTCAGGCAGGGGTTCAGGTGGAGATGGTCGTCCGCGGCATCTGCTGCCTGTGTCCCGGCATTTCGGGCTACACCGAGAACATCCACATCAAGAGCATTGTTGGACGATATCTGGAGCACTCCCGCATCTACTGCTTCGGCAGCGGCGAGGCCATGCGTATTTACATTGCGTCCGGCGACTTCCTGACCCGCAACACCGAGCATTTTCATCGGCTCGGGAGACCTGCTCAACCGCAACACCCGCCGCCGCGTCGAGGTTTTTGCCGAAATCAAATCCGCCGGTGCGCGTCAGGACATCCGCCATCTGGTAGATGCCATTTTGATGGACAATCAAAACTCCTGGCAGATGCTCTCCGACGGCAGCTACTTAAAGGATACCAGCGACCATGTCCAGCCGCTGGACTCCCACGCCTATCTGCATCAGTATTTTGAAAAGCCGTTGGAGCTGTCCTCGGTCAAACCCACCCTGTGGGAAAAGCTGTTTGGCCGCTTCCGAAAAAAATAAAACCGCACAGAAAAAGAGCATCCACACCTTGTCGTATGGATGCTCTCCTTTTTTATGCCTCTGTTTTGGGTTCGGTCTTGTCTGCCGGTTTTTCCTTGTTTTTGTTGACCATCGCCGAGATGCGGTCGATGGTTTCCGGCACCATATTGACCAGCGCATCTGCTGCGGTTCTGCTCTGGCTGACATTGAGGACCCGGACATCTCCGTCCCGCTCAATCAAAAAGCACAGTGGCTGGATGGTGACGCCTGCACCGGCTCCTCCGCCAAAATCATCCTTGGCAGATTTGGCAATATCGCTTCCTCCCGAGCCAAAGCCAAAGGTTACCTTGGAGACCGGGATGATGGTAGTATTGCTTGCGGTCACGATTGGTTTGCCGATAATGCAATCAACATCGACCAGGTCCCGCAGTCCCTTCATCGACTCACCCATCAATTCATGAATATGCTGACTCATAGAATCATTCCTTTCCCTGTAAATCCTGTTGTTTTTTTATCCTTCAGATTCGACCGCTCCATCAGGAGGCTGCTTGCTCCTGCGGAGATTTTCCACCGGAGCGGTTGGGATTGGTTGAATCCTGTTTTTGTTTTTTGGATTGTTTTTTCATTTTGCCGATCATCCCGCTGATGAAAGAGCCTGCAAACCGCAGGGCTGCTCCCAGCCAGACAATGGGATGGATGCTCAAGCGAAACCGAATCGACCAGTCTGTCTCCTCTGCCAGAAAATCAGGTTGGATTTGGAGATTGGCTGATCGGACTCGTATGAAATTTTGAATCGTTCCCAGCAGGGTGTAGACCGCAATCCCCATCTTCTGGGAGCCTGTCGCGGCCTGTGCGCTGTCCGACGCTCCGCAGGATGCCCGAAGGTCCAGATGATGCAGGCACAAATCCGACAGAATCATCTGCAACGGCTTGCGGGCACACTGCCAAAGCTCTCCCAGCAGCTTTTTGCGGCTCGGAGCTTTTGCATCCGGCTGCGAGGTTTCCTCTTTTGGCTTTTCCTTCTTCGGCTTGGTGTCCTTTGCGGCGGCTTTCTTTTTCGGCTTCTTCGATGCAAGCGGAAACAGGTTCCAGTGAAAGCACAGCCACCACAGCGAAACGCTCAGTTCCTTCTGCACCTCTTGCTGCTGCGGCAGTTCTGCAATCATCTGGCGCAGGATGGTCTGGTCGTCCTCACAAAGCTCCAGTGCGGCAATCTCCTTCTCCACCCGTTCGGTCAGGAAGCCGGTCTGCGTGACGGTTTGCTTGCCCTTTGGAGGCAGCCACCAGCTGACGCGCAGTGTCAAAGGCAGCCACCAGCTGACGCGCAGTGTCAAAGGCAGACACAGCAAAAGCAGCAAGATTCCTATGACCCATAACACGACCACCGACTATCCCTCCTTCCGACCCGTCAAAATACTCTAGCTTTCCACCGACTCCCCTTGAGATTGTGGAATCTTCGGAAGTGCCTCGATGCTCTTCATGCCAAAGCAGCGCAAAAAATGCTCTGTTGTTCCATAGGAGATGGGTCTGCCGGGAATTTCCAGCCTGCCCTGCTCCTCCACCAGCTCCTTTGCCACCAGAGAATTGACCACCGAGCCGCTGTCCACACCGCGCACCTGCTCGATAAAGGACTTGGTGACTGGCTGGTTATAGGCGATGATTGCCAGCACCTCCAACGCAGCCTGACTCAGTGGAGCATTGTTTTTGACCTCCAATGCCTGACGGATGATGGCGGCATATTCTGCCCGTGTCACCATCTGATAGCTTTGGTCAAGCTCCAAAATGGCAAACGGGGTCTTTTTATAAAACTCGTTAATACGCTCGACCAGCTGTGCCAACATCCCTGTATCGATTTCCAACAGCTGTGCCAGCCTTTCTTTTTCGTAAGGCTCTCCGGCGGCAAACAGCACAGCCTGTATGCTGCGTTCCAGCTCTGCCAGTTTTGTCAAATGGAATCCTCCCCGCTTATTACAAGAGGGCGATGGTCCTGCCATCCTCCTCAATCATCACTCGTTTGTTTTTTACCAGCTCCAACACAGCCAAAAAGGTCGCAACGATTTCCGCGCGGTCTCGGCTGTCCTCAAAGAGAGACAGAAACGGCGCTCTGCGCTTCTGGTAAAGGTGGTTCATCACCACCACGATTCTGGAGCTTACCGAAACCACACGCTTTGCAACAAGCGGCTCTAACGCTCTCTTGCTGTCCTGCGGCAGCTTCTTCCTGCCCACAGACGCCAGATAAGCCTCCAACAGCACCTTTGGCTTGTGGCTGCGGTGATAGCTCATGTCCTGCTCGACCTGCTGCATCGGGCGGTAAAACAGCTCGTCCCCGACATATCGATTTTGCAGCAGCTGTGCCACCTGACGGCACAGCGTATATTCGATGAGCTGACCGGTCAGCTCCTTCTTCAGCTGTTCCTCCAACTCCTCATGCTTGGGAAGCAGCGAAACCGATTTAATATAAACCAGTCGGGAGGCCATCTCCAAAAACTCACTGGCAATCTCCATCTCCTGGCTCTGCGCTTCCTCCATATAGGCCAGATACTGCTCGAGCAGCTTTGCAATTTCAATATCATAGATGTTCAGCTTATGCTTGGAAATCAGCTGTAAAATCAAATCCAGCGGCCCTTCGACCTGTGCAACCTTAAAGGAAAGCTGTTCTACCAAGATGCTGCCTCCTTAAAATCCCACGAAAGAGGTCAGCCAGTTGATTGCCTTGAACAGCAGGCCGCTCAAAAAGCTCAGCGGAACATCCAGCAGATTGGTAAACAGAATTACGACCATGAAAATGATGTAGATGATTTGCTCATGCTCATCCAGCCAATCGGCTGCTTTGGCAGGCAGAAAATAGGAAAGGATGCGCGACCCGTCCAGCGGATGAATCGGAATCAGGTTGAATACTGCCAGCCCCAGATTGATTTGGCACATGGTAATAAAGATGCTGACCAAAATTCCGTTGACCCCAAATAGAAGTAACAGCTTCGCAATCAGCAGGGTGATTATCGACATCAGAAGATTGGAGACCGGACCTGCCAGAGCTGTCAGTGCCATTCCTGCCCGACGGTCAATTTTGTGAAAGTAGTAGGGATTGACCGGAACCGGCTTTGCCCAGCCCACACCTGCCAGCAGAAGCAGCACACTGCCAAACGGGTCCAGATGGTGGAACGGGTTCAGAGTCAGCCTTCCCTGACTTCTTGCCGTGTGGTCTCCCAGCTTATCTGCTACCCAGCCATGGGCACACTCGTGGATGGGCATTGCAGTAAACAGCACCAGCGCACGCACCAGCACTGTGACGGGATTTAATCTCGAAAACAAAACATCGACTCCTTTATCCGTTCTGCATATTACGGCGGCTTTCTGTGCCGGACGATTTCTTTAGATTCTAAAAAACGCAGAACTTTTTCCTTTTGAATTTCATTATACCTTTCAACATCACAAAAAACAAGGGATTGCAACACGGCAAAATTGTTAATTTTCCTTTTTTTAAAATAATCTCGCAAAAAGACTTGAAATTTGAAAAGATATCTGGTAAAATACGAATGTTGACTTGTTAAAAGTTAGAAGGAGGTGCAGACTAATGGCTAAATGCGATATCTGCGGAAAAGGCGTTACTTTCGGTATTAAGGTTTCTCATTCTCATAGAAGATCTAACAGAAGCTGGAAACCTAATGTTAGACGTGTGAAGGCAATTGTAAATGGTACTCCGTGCCACATCCACGCCTGCACCCGTTGCCTGCGTTCTGGTAAAGTAACCCGCGCTATCTAGTTTACACAACAAAACAAGCAAGCCGTTGCCAATAGGCAGCGGCTTTTTGTTTTGCCCTTCGTTCGGAGATTGACTTTCTGATTCCCCGCATGGTATGATTGAGGCATCCAGAGGACTGAATTTTTCAGAATCCAAAACACACGCTCCTACCCATTCTCAAATGAGAGCGTCAGGATTCGTCCCATCGCGTTCGGCTTTCGTAGCAAACATTCCATACCGCTCGGTCGGGATTTTGGTATCCACGCGTTCTCGCCGAATATTCCAAGGAGGTCTTTTCTATGATGATTGTCAATACCGATTACATCACCGGCAAGCAGCTGGAAACGCTGTCTCTGGTTCGCGGCAGCACCGTCCACTCCAAGAACATCGGGCGCGATATCATGTCGAGCTTCAAAACGCTGGTCGGAGGAGAAATCAAGGACTACACCGATATGATGAACGAAGCCCGTGCCATCGCAACCCAGCGCATGATTGAGGATGCTGAGCGCCTTGGCGCAGACGCAATCGTCAATGTTCGGTTTGCCTCCTCCGCCATCATGGCAGGTGCTGCGGAAATCATCGCTTACGGAACCGCTGTTAAGTTCATTTAAGAATACTGAACATGTCTAAATATTTATTTTTATAAAATTCAGCCCTTTATTTTTTCTGAAAAATCCGATTTTTCGTGAAAGCATTGTGAAAGTGCTGTGAAAATGAAAATTTATTTAGGCATTTGTCTGATTTTTCGATTTACCTATTGACGCTCTATATTATTAGAGCTATACTATAGCTATCAGGTCACATATCCCACACAAATCCTAGACCTGATATTCACATCTGAGATCTACTTTTATTACCTGTTTCCCACAGGGAAGGGCGTCTCCTTTTTGGAGGCGCCCTTTTCCCGTTCTGAAACCTTATTTCCATCGGCAAAAAGGCGAGCCACAGTTAATACTGCGGCTCGCCTTTTTTGTTTTAAAATCGGATTATTCTTTTGGGGACTCCTGCTCAGCGGATTTCGCTGCCGATTCCTCGGTCGACGGAACTGCCGGCTGAGCCTCCTGCTCTGTCTCCAGCGCCTTTGTCTCCTTCTTTGGACGATGCTCCTCGAATACGGAGAAATCGCCCTTCATCAGGCGGTCAAAGTCTGCACCGTTGATCTTTTCAAATTCATACAGGAACTCTGCAACCTTGTGCAGCTGATCCATGTGCTCGGTCAGGATGGTCTCGCACTGGTCGTATGCACTGTCGATGACTGCACGAACCTCCTCGTCAATCTGTGCTGCAACCGTCTCGGAGTAATCGCGGGAATGTCCCAAATCGCGTCCGAGGAAAACCTCGTTCTCGTTCTGTCCATAAACGATTGGGCCCAAGCGGTCGCTGAAGCCATATCGGGTCACCATTGCCTTCGCAATCTTGGTGGCGCGTTCCAAGTCGTTGGAAGCACCAGTGGAAATATCGTCGAGGACCAGTTTTTCTGCGATGCGTCCGCCCAGCAGGGTGACGATATTTTCCTGCATTCCCTTTTTGGTTTCATAGCTCTTATCCTCTGCCGGCAGACTCATGGTATATCCGCCTGCCATACCGCGCGGGATAATCGAAATCTCATGTACCTTATCCTGCGTATCGCAGTAATAGGTGCTAACTGCGTGGCCGGCCTCGTGGAAGCAGGTCAGGCGCTTATCCTTGTCAGAAACCACATGGCTGCGCTTCTCCGGTCCTGCAACCACCTTGATGGTCGCTTCCTCGATGTCCTCCATCGTGATGGCCTTGCGGCCCTTTCTGGCAGCCAGCAGAGCTGCCTCATTGACTAAGTTTTCCAAATCCGCTCCGGTGAATCCGACCGTCGTCTTTGCGATGACTCTCAATTCCACATCCGGACCCAGCGGTTTGTTTCGGGTATGAACCTTCAGGATTTCCTCTCTGCCCTTGACATCCGGATAACCGACCACAATCTGGCGGTCAAAGCGTCCCGGACGCAGCAGAGCCGGGTCAAGGATATCCCGGCGGTTGGTGGCTGCCATGACGATAACGCCGGTGTTGGCGCCAAAGCCGTCCATCTCAACCAGCAGCTGGTTGAGGGTCTGCTCTCTTTCATCGTGGCCTCCGCCCAATCCGGCGCCTCTCTGACGGCCGACCGCATCAATCTCATCGATGAAGATGATGCTGGGTGCGCTTTTTTTCGCTTGGTCAAACAGGTCTCTGACTCGGGATGCGCCGACGCCGACGAACATCTCAACAAAGTCCGAGCCAGAAATCGAATAGAATGGAACACCAGCTTCTCCCGCTACCGCACGCGCCAGCAGGGTTTTACCGGTTCCGGGAGGGCCCATGAGCAGAACACCCTTCGGGATACGCGCACCGAGGGCATTGAATTTTTTCGGGTCTTTGAGGAACTCGACCACCTCGACCAGCTCTTCCTTCTCCTCGTCGGCACCGGCCACATCGGCAAAGGTCACCCGTCTGCCGTCTTCCACCGGCTTTGGCTTGGCTTTGCCGAAGGTGTTCATCTTTCCTCCGCCTCCGCCTGCCTGACGCATCATAAAGACCCACAGCAGCAGGATACCACCCAGCATCAGCAGGGTCGGCAGCAGGGTAATCAGCAGCGACGGCTCCTTCGCAGGCAGGTAGTTGCGCTTGAAGCTCGTATCGCTCTGCTGTTCATATTGCTGGATATAGGGCTTGACATCCTCGTTGAACTGAGAAATGCTGGGCAGCTGGTAATCGACCAGCTGGCTCTGGTCCTTGAGGCGGATGGTCAGTTCCCCGGTATTGTAGTCGATCTGGTACTCCTCTACCTGATCCTCCCGGAAATAATCCAGAACCTGGTAATACTTGAGGCTTGAGGTCGGTTTGTCCATGGACATCATCGCGAACAGCAGCACGATGAGCAGGCCAAACATTCCCAAGTACATGAGGATTCCTTTTGATTTTTTGGGCACCAATGATTCACTCCTGTCTCTCTTATTCTGTTCTAATTGGATTTACTTGGTATATACTTCTGGTTTGAGCACCCCGATATATGGGAGGTTGCGGTATTTTTCCGCAAAGTCCAAGCCGTATCCGACCACGAATTCGTCCGGGACCTCAAAGCAGGAATAGTCTGGAGCAATGTCTGCCTCTCTTCTGGCAGGTTTATTGAGCAGTGTTGCAATCCGGATGCTGGCAGGATTTCTTTCCTTGAGGATTTCTCTGAGGTAGTACAGGGTTTTGCCGCTGTCCAGAATATCCTCTACCAGCAGAAGGTCGTAGCCCTCCAGATTCAAATCCAAATCCTTCACGATTTTAACAACGCCCGAGGTTTTGGTACCGTTGCCATAGCTGGAAACGGACATGAAGTCGATGCGTGCATGGCAGTTCACCGCTCTCATCAAGTCAGCCATAAAAACAACCGAGCCCTTGAGGACGCTGACCATCAGCAGATTTTTGTCCTGATAGTCCTTGGTGATCTGTGCGCCGATTTCCTGCACCTTTTCTGCAATTTCCTCTTCCGAAAGCAGAACCTTTAAAATATCATCCTGCATATTTTTCATCTCTGTTCCTCCTTAATCCTTACCCATACCATTCTTTTACTGTTCTCATCCGGCAAAACCCGCCGGTCACACCCAAATCCTTCCACCCAGACCACTCCCTGAGCGTCGCTGATTACTGCCGCGCGCCACCGTTCTTCCTGTAGAGTTCGGGCTTCATTCCAGATTTTTTTCAGAGGGCGAGAGCCGCCCTGTTCCTTCAATGTAATGCGGTCACCTTCCCGCCGTTGGCGAACCACCGCAATATCCTTCATTTTATCACAATCGAAGCTGTTTTTTAAGATACCATGGTCTTTATTAAAGAAAAGTTTATATTCTTGCATCGAGCAGATTTTGACCTCGATGCACTTGCCACGAAACAATTCGCAGACCCCCGGCACAAGGGGATGCTCAAAGTAGGGCTGGCGCCGGTCGCGGTAAAAAACCTCCCGGTCGATGGAAAAGGCCGCTTCATCCGCCCTGAGGGCAGTCCCGTATTTTAGCTCGGTTTTTCCTCTGCCCGCAGCTACCCGCTGCTGCATCAGGCCCACCCGCTCAAAATCCGGCTGGATGCCTTCCCGACGCAGCAGAAGCACCAGAATCCGCCGCTGCACCGCCGGGTGCAGGGCAAGAAACCTCTGCCGGTCGAGCGTTCGTCCGGAGCCGTCCAGACAGATGCGCTCATATTCGCGGCTACACAGCTCCTCTAAAAAGTTATCCTCCAAGCGGGCTGTTTGGCTCAGTTGGTCAGCGTGCTCCAAAAACGCTCCGTTGAGCTGTTCCATCAGCGGAACCAGATGATGCCGAATTCGGTTTCGGGTATAATCATCGGAAAGATTGGTGCTGTCGGTCACAAAGGACAACCCTGCGTCGTGGCAGAAGGTTTCGATTTCTGCCCGGGTACATCCAATCAGCGGACGAATCACCCTGCCGCGCACCGGAGGGATGCCTCCCATCCCCGACATTCCGGTTCCACGCGCCAGATAAAAGAGCATGGTCTCTGCGTTGTCGTTGAGGTTGTGCGCCGTTGCAATCTTTCCCTGCGGAAAATCTGCTGCCAGCCGTTCAAACAGCTCGTATCGCTGCTGACGGGCATACAGCTCCACCGACTGCCGTTGCTGGGCAGCGTTGGCGGCAATATCTTGAGACTCCACGGTTAGAGGGATTCCCCTCTGCGCGCAAAAATCCCGGACAAAAGCCTCATCCCGATTTGCTTCCTGTGCGCGGAGTTGGTGGTTGAGGTGACAGGCGCTCACTGTGATGGAAAGCTCCAAGCGCAGCTCCCAAAGCAGAGCAAGCAGCGCCGTCGAATCGGCTCCTCCGGAAAAGCCCACCACGATGTGGTCCCCGGGAGCAATCATCTGATACTGGCGGATGGTCCGCAAAACCTTACGGCGCATCGCGGAACAGCTCCCTGCTCAGGAATCGGGTATGCTGGCCGTCAAACGCCAGCTTGACCGTGTCGGTTGCTCCGTGACGGTTTTTGGCGACGATGACCTCCGCAACGCCCTTATCCTCACTGTCCTCGTTATAATATTCATCGCGGTACAAAAACATAACCTGGTCCGCATCCTGCTCGATGGAGCCGGATTCTCGCAGGTCGGACAGCACCGGGCGATGGTCGCCGGTACGCTTATCCGGGCTACGCGACAGCTGGGAAAGGGTGATAATCGGCACATCCAGCTCCTTCGCCATGATTTTGAGATTTCGGGTCATTTCCGAAACCTCCTGAACACGGTTCTCGATGCGTCTGCCTGAGGACATCAGCTGAAGGTAGTCGATGACAACCAGACCCAGATTGGGGATTCGTCGCAGCTTGGCCTTCATCTCCGCCACTGTGATGCCAGCGCTGTCGTCAATGTACATCGGCATCCGGGCAATCGACTGTGCCGATACCGCCAGACGAGTCCAGTCGTCCACGCTCAGATTGCCGGTACGCAGCTGAGAGCCCTGAATCAGCGCATCCGCAGACAGCATACGGGAGACCAGCTGCTCCCTGCTCATCTCCAAAGAGAACACCGCTACCGAATATCCCTGCTTTGCAACATTGGTTGCGATATTCATGACGAAGGTGGATTTTCCCATTGCCGGACGGGCTGCCAGCAAAATCAGGTCGGTGCGGTTGAGCCCCGTTGTCAGGCTGTCCAAGGCCGAAAATCCCGTGGGAATGCCGACAAACTGGTTTCGGTCATCACCGGAGATTCGCTGCAGCTTGTCATACAGCTCAAAGATGGCGCGGTCCACCTTAACCAAGCCGCTGGCATCCTTGCCCTGCCTGATTTCATAGAGCTTGTGCTCGGCAAATTCCATCAGACCGCGGGCATCCGCATCGCTCTTTTCCGAGTTGGTGATGATGTTTTTTGCCACATTGACCAGCGAGCGCATATAGTATTTTTCCTGCACCAGCTTGGCATAAGCCTCGACATTCGCCGCACTCGGGACCACCTGCACCAGCTGGGTCAGGTAGACCTTAGCATCGCTCTCGCTGAAAAACACCTGCTCCGCCTTGGCGCGCTCGAGCACCGTGATAAAGTCGATGGGCTGAGCGGAGGTGAACATCCCCAGCATGATGGAAAACAGCTGCTGATGCTGCGGACGATAAAAGCTCTCCGGCACCAGAAGCTCCAGCACCTTGCTGATACATTCTGGCTCGATGAGAATGGCGCCCAAAACCGACTGCTCCGCCTCCAGACTGAAGGGAAGCTGTTCGCCGCCAAGCGCCAGATTTTCCTCTGCCATTTCCGGCATTCCTCCTTTCCTAAAAACTGTGGTTACAGACAGGCAGCCGTCCCCGAAAAAATTCTGAGACGGCTTGTTCTTGTCCTTATTCTCCAACCTCTACTGTCATCTTTGCTGCGATGCCGGTGTACAGTTTTACCTCAGCGGTATAGGTGCCGAATGCCTTGATTTCGTTGACATTGATTTTCTTTTTGTCAACCTCTGCACCATACTGCTTTTTGATTGCATCTGCAATTTCCTTGGTAGTGACCGAGCCAAACAGCTTGCCGCCTGCTCCTGCCTTGGCAGTCAGGCTGACTGTTTTGCCTTCCAGTCGCTTAGCGGTCTCCATTGCAGCTTCCTTCTCCACCTGAATCTTGTGCTGTTTGGAAGCCTCCTTTGCCTTGAGCTCACCGATTGCCTGATTGTTTGCCTCGATTGCCAAGCCCTTCGGCAGCAGGAAATTTCTTGCATATCCGTCAGCGGCATTGATCAGCTCGCCTTTTTTTCCGCTTCCTTTTACATCCTGAGTCAGAATTACTTTCATTGTTTCTCGTCCTTTCCTCTATTTCAAATTTGGAATGATGCCCATTATGATGAGGCCTCTGTCTTTTCCTCGGTCGGCAGGAACTGCAACGGTCCCGGGTCCGAGGAGGTCAGTGCCTTCGGGTCCTCCTTATCCTGAAGCGTATCGTAATATTCATCAATGGCACGAAGCAAACGCTCCTTGCCTTCCTTCAGGTCGATGCCTCTGGTCTGCGCTCCGGCCATGGTCAGATGACCGCCGCCGCCCAGCTTTTCCATAATGATTTGGACATTGATGCGGCCCATGCTCCTTGCGGAATAAGCCACCACATTGTCCGATTCATAATAGAATACAAAGGATGCGTCCACATCCTCGATGCTCAGCAGCTCGTCTGCCGCCTGAGCCGAGACCATCTTGATCTCGTCAATCTTTTCCTCCACCTGACAAATCGCACAGTGGCGATAAACCGTCGCAGAGGAAACCACCTTGCAGCGCTCCTGATATGCGTTCATGCTGGTTGCAAACAGGCGCTTGACCTCGACGGTATCCGCGCCGAGCTTCCGCAGGTAGGCTGCCGCCTCAAAGGTACGCACACCGGTACGCTGGATAAAATTTTTGGTATCCAGCATCATGCCTGCCAGCAGTGCTTCTGCTGCGGTGCTGTCCGGTTTGTACTTGTCTCCGAAATACTGGAGCAGCTCTGCCACCATCTCCGATGCACTGGAGGCATACGGCTCATGGTGGAAAATCACGGCATTGTCGATATAATCCACCATCTTGCGGTGGTGGTCGATGACAACGATGTTCTTACATTTTTTGTAAACCTCCGGCGCCTCGATAAAGTGCGGTGTATGTACATCGACAATAATCAGCAGGGTGTCGTCGCCGACATAGTCCAGAGCGACCTCCGGCTCGATGAAGGCGGTGTCGTATCCCTGCTCAATCAGCCGGGAATGCAGCTGTTTAACCATATTGGCACGGCTGTTCAGGATGATTTTGACCGGTTTTCCCATCTGCTGAATCGGCTGGTACAGACCAACCGCCGCACCCAGACAGTCCAAATCGGCAAAGCGGTGTCCCATAATCAGGACATTGGAGCAGGAGTCGAGCAGCTCGCTCAGCGCTGCCGCAACGATACGGGTCTTGACCTTGGTTCGTTTTTCGATTCCCTTGGAGACGCCTCCGTAGAATTCATAGCCGTTTTTATTTTTGACCGCAGCCTGGTCACCGCCGCGTCCCAGCGCCATATCCAGCGCCTGGCTTGCAAACTGCTCCGCCTGTTGCAAGGTCTGTGCATCCCTGCCCACACCGATGGAAAGGGTCGCAGGCATCTTGTCGTTGGCGTTGATTTTGCGAACGGTATCCAAAATCGTGAAACGCTCCTCCACGATGCTCTTCATGTAGCGTTCTTCCAGTACGACGAAGAAGCGGTCCTTCTCCAGCTTTTTGATGACGCCGTGATAGTTTTCCACATAGCAGTCAATCTGGTACTCGATTTCGCCCATAATCTGCGAGCGCTCGTTCTCTCTTGCGCTCTGCAAAAGCTCCTCGTAGTTATCAATCAGGATAATGGCGGCAACCGGACGGGAAGAAAAATACTCCTTGGCAATCCGCTTGAGCTTATCATCATCCACCAGATACAGCACATTCAGGCGGTTGTCCTCCTCGCCGGTAGGTGCGTGGTAGGCGGTGTACTGATGCCCGTTGTACTCGACACCATAGCCCTGAGGCGGACAATCCATCGCCAGATTGACGCTTGGAAAATATTCCGCCAGCCCGTGGCTGAAGCAATCCTGTCCGCCCAGCACCTTTTCCCGCATCTGATTGTTGTACCAGATGATGTCTCCGCCGCGACGGGTCACCAGAACCGGCAGCGGAAAATCCTTGAGCGCCTTATTGGTATAGGGCGAGAGCTGCTTTTCCATCGTCTGATAGAATTTGTTGATGCTCTTGCCCATCGTAACCAGCAGATAAAAAACCACAATCGACAACAGCAGCAGGGTCACAGAAGCGACATACATCCAGCTGTTCTTCGAGAGCAGCGCCATAATGAAGGCCGCAACATTGACCAGCACCAGAACGACCATGTGCGGTATAAACAACAACAATCTCTTCTTCATTTCAGTACCTTACTTTCTTCTACCTCTGTTGCCTGAAGGATACCTACGCTTCCTGAATGACGGTCAGAATCATCGGGCTGCGCTTGGTACGGTTATAAACATACTTGCTGACCTCGTCCTTCATCCTGTTTTTCAGGCTGGTCCAGTCACGCACGCCGTTGTTCATCGAATCCTCCAGCGTGTTCTTTGCCACCTCGCGGGCTTCGTTGATCATTTCCTCCGCCTCGCGGACATACACAAATCCACGCGAAATAATATCTGGGCCGGAAATAATTTTGCGGGTCTTGGTATTGATGGCGGCAACCACCACAATCAGGCCGTCCTCCGACAGATGCTTTCTGTCTCTCAGGACGATGCTGCCGACATCTCCTACACCCAGTCCGTCGACCATCACAGCGCCGGACGGAACCTCTCCGCCAAATCGGAACTGCTCTCCGTCCGTTTCCAGAACCTGACCAATCGACGGAATGATGACATGGTCCTCGTCAATTCCCATCTGCTTTGCCACAATGGAATATTTTTTCAGATGCTTGTATTCGCCGTGGACCGGAAGGATATACTGCGGCTTGGTCAGCGCCATCATCAGCTTCTGCTCATCCTGGCACGCATGGCCCGAAACATGGACCTCGTACATCTTTTCATAGATGACCTCTGCTCCCAGACGCATCAGCTCATTGACAACACGGTTGACAAATTTTTCGTTGCCGGGAATCGGCCGAGCCGAGATAATGATAAAGTCGTTTGGGGTCACCTTGACCTTGCGGTGCTCGCTCATCGCCATCCGGCTGAGCGCGGACAGAGGCTCACCCTGGCTGCCGGTGGTAATCAGGACAACCTGATTGAACGGCAGGCGGTTTGCAACATCGATGTCGACCAAGATTCCGCTCGGAACCTTCAGGTAGCCCAGCTCGATGGCGGTTGCCACAACATTGACCATGCTGCGTCCGGACACCGAAACCTTTTTATCGTATTTCACCGCATAGTCAATAATCTGCTGGATGCGGTGGATGTTGGAGGCAAAGGTCGCAATAATGATTCTGCGGTCCCCTGCCATCTGGAACAGCTTATTGAAGGATTCGCCGACCGTCCGCTCGCTCGGGGTGCTGCCCGGCATCTCGATATTGGTGGAGTCCGGCAGCAGCGCCAGAACGCCCTCGCTGCCCAACTCGCCCAATCTGCCAAGGTCGATGACTCCGCCTTCGATTGGTGTATAGTCTACTTTAAAGTCTCCGGTCTGCACAATAATTCCCGCCGGAGTGTGGATTGCCAGCGCACAGGCATCCGGGATCGAGTGGTTCACGCGGATAAATTCCACCGACATACAGCCAGCCTTGATAACATCTCCCGGCTTCACCTCTGTCATCCGAACCTGATTGCTCAGGCCATGCTCCTTGAGCTTGTTTTTAATCAGTCCCAGTGTCAGCTTGGTGGCATACAGCGGTGCATTGATTTCCTTCATCAGGTATGGGATGCCGCCGATATGGTCCTCATGTCCGTGAGTAATGAACACTCCGCGGATTCTGTCCTTGTTCTGAATCACATAGGTAAAGTCCGGAATGACAATATCGATGCCCAGCATCGTTTCATCCGGAAATGCAAGCCCGCAGTCAACGATGAACATATCGTTGCCGCACTCATAGACGGTCATGTTCTTTCCGATTTCGTTCAGACCGCCCAGCGGGATGATGCGGACGATTGGCTTTTTGCCGTCCTTTTTCCGCCGTCCCTTGGCTTCGCCGCTGCGCTGACGGCTCTTCTTTTCTCCGGCAGCTTCTGTTTTCTGGCTGCTCTGTGCTGTTTTTTCAGCAGCATCCTGCTTCGGACGCGAATTCTGCTTTTTGGCAGTTTTCTTTTCTTGGGTTCCCAGCGGGTCCTTCACCAGCTCGATGGCACTCTGCACAGCCTGTGTCAGCGCATCGGTTCCTTTTGGCTGTCTTGGTTTTCTGTTGTAGCGTCTGGGAGCCTTCTGTGTCTTTGCCGGAGTTTGCTCCGGATTCGGTGTGTTGTTTTTTTCGTTCATCTTCCAGTATTCCTCCTATTCGTTCTGGTTCTCCCTTCCATCCTGTCCGTGATATCCCGTGTTATTGTTTTGATGTCAGCTGATTTCCTGTTCGGAATCCGTTCAGCCCAAGGATGTCAGGGTTCGATGTACCCCGAAAGTCCCCATCCTGCCGCACCGTTTGGGCGCAGCAGCTCCTGTGCTTTGTCCGGCTCCATCTGCCGTTTTGATGATTTTTCCCGTTCCTTCAAATTCGGCGTGTCAGCGAGCACCGGACGCAAGTCCGCAGACCTTCGGTCTTTTTTCTCTTTTCTATCTCTCTATCAAAAACAGGGACCTGCCCTGCTGTCAGCGGAATCAACATCACGCAGCACACAGATTGGTGTTTCCCTTTGCCCAAAAACGGCAACTGCGCAAATATCCCATCATAAAGTATTCTTTTTTATTGTACCTTTCCATGGGCCGGATGTCAAGCACAGAGACGGTCTTTTCGGTTATGGGTCTCCTCCTTCCCTGTGTCTCAGTATGGGATGGCTCTTCCTGCACTATACACTTGTACCCTGCATGGCAATCCGCTATAATGGAAGGGATTAAATGTTGTCGGGCAGGCCAAAGCCTTCTTCCTCCTGCCCAGAAAGGACTGCAAGATGTCAGAACGAAAACAGGTAGAAATTTTCACCGACGGCGCCTGCTCGGGCAACCCCGGCCCCGGTGGTTATGGTGTCATCCTGCGCTACAAAGGGGTCAGCAAGGAGCTGTCCGGCGGCGAACCTGCCACCACCAACAACCGCATGGAGCTGACTGCCGTCATCACCGGTCTGTCCGCTCTCAAAGAGCCCTGTGATGTCACCCTCTATTCCGACTCCAAATACATCATCGACGCCGTGCAAAAGGGCTGGGCAAAAAAATGGCGCTCCAACGGCTGGAAGCGAAATGCCAAGGAGCCTGCGCTCAATCCCGACCTTTGGGAAAAGCTGCTCAATCTGCTGGAGCTGCACAATGTCAGCTTCGTCTGGGTCAAGGGCCATGCCGGTCACCCGGAAAATGAGCGCTGTGACCAGCTGGCTGTAGCAGAATCTCAAAAGCACAAATCGTAAATTTTTTTCGTGTCGGGCAAAACTTCTTTCCTTTCTCTTGAAAAGTACACCGAAACAGTGTATAATGAAGTCGTTCCCAAAACGGGACGTTTCCGCCGACTTTCAACCGGTGCTGAGACAAACACACACGCACAATGAAAGGACGATTTTTTATGGAAAGATTCGTTTATGCCGACAATGCGGCAACCACCAAAATTTCAAAACCGGTGCTCGACGCCATGCTTCCGTATCTAACCGAGCAGTATGGCAACCCGTCCAGCCTCTATCGCTTTGGCAATCAGGCCAAGCGAGCCATCGAAACGGCACGAAAAGAGGTTGCTGACGTACTGAACGCCGACCCGTTTGAAATCATCTTTACCGGAGGAGGCTCCGAGTCCGACAACTGGCTCAAGGAGATCATGCACTCCCTGAAAAAGAAAGGGAAACACCACATGATTACCTCGGTTGTTGAACACCATGCGCTCCTTCATTCGGCACAGCGTCTGGAAAAGGATGGCTTTGAGGTCACCTATCTTCCGGTCGACCACGAAGGACAGATTGACCCGGAAGCAGTCCGTCAGGCAATTCGCCCCGAGACAGGACTGGTTTCCATCATGTTTGCCAACAATGAAATCGGCACCCTGTATCCAATCGAACAGATTGGTGCCATCTGCCGTCAGGCAGGAGTCCTGTTCCACACCGATGCGGTGCAGGCAGCCGGTCATGTCAAAATCGATGTCAAGCAGATGAACATCGACCTGCTCTCCCTGTCCGCCCACAAATTCCACGGCCCGAAGGGTGTCGGCGCTTTTTACTGCCGACGCGGAATCCCGCTGACCAATCTCATCGACGGTGGCGCACAGGAGCGCGGCAAGCGTGCCGGAACCGAAAATGTTGCCGGTATCGTCGGACTGGGTGCTGCTCTGCGGATTGCCAACGAGGAGCTGGAACAGACCTCCGCCAAGGTCAGCGCAATGCGTGACCGCCTCATCGACGGAATCCTGACCACCATCCCACAGTGCCGACTGAACGGCCCCCGTCAGAACCGTCTGCCCGGAAACTGCAACATTTCCTTCCTCGGTGTCGAGGGAGAATCGCTGCTGCTCCGTCTGGATTTGGCCGGTATCGCTGCATCCTCCGGCTCTGCCTGCGCTTCCAGCTCGCTGGACCCAAGCCATGTTCTGCTGGCGATTGGACTTCCACACGAGGTTGCACACGGCTCGGTCCGCTTCTCTCTGTCGGATTTTAACACCGAGGACGATGTGACCTATATTCTGGAAAAGCTGCCCGAAATCGTTTCCACCCTGCGCTCGATGAGCCCGCTGTGGGAGGAGATGCAGAAGGGTCAGGTTTCCTTTGAACAATAAATTCCTGTAATACTTCAAAATAAATGACTCAGCGCGGCCTTTCACCGCGCATGCCTGAAAGGACGATTCTTACTTATGATGTATTCTGATAAAGTTTGGGACCATTTTTCCAATCCACGCAACGTCGGCGAAATCGCCGATGCAGACGGTGTCGGCGAGGTCGGCAATGCCACCTGCGGCGACATCATGAAAATCTATCTGAAAATCGACAACGGCATCATCACCGATGCAAAGTTTAAAACCTTCGGCTGCGGCGCAGCGATTGCAACCAGCTCGATGGCAACCGAGATGATTAAGGGCAAGCCCATCAGCGAAGCCCTGAAGCTGACCAACAAGGCTGTGGTCGAGGCGCTGGACGGTCTGCCGCCGGTCAAGGTTCACTGCTCCGTCTTGGCAGAGCAGGCAATCAAGCACGCTCTGGCGGACTACTACCGCCGCAACGGCATCGACCCGACCCCATTTGTCGGCGAGCTGAAGGAGGAAGAAGCCTGCCATGTCCACTAACAAGGTTCTGGTTGCGCTCAGCGGCGGAGTGGATTCCTCCGTCGCTGTCCACCTGTTGCGGGAGCAAGGCTACGAGGTGGAGGGCGTGATTCTGGAGTTTTCTTCCGCACACAAGCCGGCAGTCGAGGCTGCCTCTGTCATCGCAGAGCAGCTGAATGTTCCACTGCACATCATTCCCTGCTACGAGGAATTTGAGCAGAATGTCATCCTGCCCTTCTGCCGCGAATATCAGGCGGGCAGAACCCCGAATCCCTGCATCTTCTGCAATCCTACCACCAAGTTCGGCATCATCTGCCAGACCGCCAAAAAGCTCGGCTTCGACCGGATTGCGACCGGACACTATGCCCGGGTGGAGCACCTCGACGACGGCACCGCGGTTCTAAAAAAATCCGCCTGTCTGGAACGGGACCAGTCCTATATGCTCTACCGTCTGACCCAAGAGCAGCTCTCGATGCTGCTCCTGCCGCTGGAGGGACTGGAGAAAACCGAGGTCCGCCGGATTGCGCGGGAGCTGGGACTTGCGTGTGCGGATGCTCCGGACAGTCAGGAAATCTGTTGGCTGCCTGACGGAGACTACGCCTCCTTCATCGAGCAGAAGCTCGGAGCATCGCAGCCGGGAGATTTTATCTCTCCAGACGGTCAGGTGTGCGGACAGCACAAGGGTCTGCTGCACTATACCGTTGGCCAGCGGAAGCGGCTGGGCATCGCGCTGGGCTATCCCGTTTTCATTAAAGAGATTGACCCGGTTCAAAACCGCATCTACCTTGCCCGCACCGGCGAGGAATATGCCGACGGCGTCCTGCTGTCCGACTGCATCATCCAGCCTAATCCGCTGTTGATTCCGGGACAAAAGCAGACCGCCCACGCTTCGGTCAAGGTGCGCTCCCGTGCCAGTGATGCTCCTGCTACCCTTACCCTGCTGCCGGACGGACAGCTTCAGGTCCTGTTCGACACCCCGCAGCGTGCGCCTGCTCCCGGACAGTCCTGCGTCATCTATGACGGGGCGACCGTACTGGGCGGAGGCTACATCCAAAAACAAATCTAACGCAGATACGCAAAAAGAGTGCAGTCCATTTTGGACTGCACTCTTTTTCTACGCGCGATTAATATTCAAAATGATTGGCAGCAGGCTCTACCGAAACCTTGTTCATGGTGACACACTCGCCGGTCACATCGGTAGCAGCGATTTTATCGACTACATCCATACCTTCGAACACCTGTCCAAAAACAGAGTGTTTGTAGTCCAGCCATGGGGTTCCGCCGATTTCCTCATATTTTGCAACCACTTCCTCCGGGAAGCCCTGTCCGCGTGCATTGACGCCGATTTCTCTCATCTGGGAAAGCAGACCCGGGTCGCAGTCATTTGCCTGTACAATGAAGAACTGGCTGCCGTTGGTGCTAGGACCGGCATTTGCCATCGAGAGAGCGCCGCGGAAGTTGCGCAGCTCAACATCGAACTCATCCTCAAACGGTCTGCCCCAGATGCTTTCGCCGCCCATGCCGGTACCTTCCGGGTCGCCGCCCTGAATCATGAAGCCGTTGATGACACGATGGAAGGTCAGGCCATCATAGTAGCCCTCTTTCGCGTGGGTCACAAAGTTCTCTACTGTTTTCGGAGCCTTGTCCGGAAACAGTCTGAGCTTGATGGTTCCCTTCGAGGTTTCCATTACGATTACTTCGCTGTCCTTTGCAGGTTTTTCGAACTGATACATTGTTGTTGTCCTCCTACCTAAAACTACTCTGCGTAGTTAAAATAATCACTTGCCGGTGCAACGGTGATGGATTCGATGATAACGCGTTCCTTCTCCTTCACCAAACCGTTTGAATCTGTATCCTTGGCCTGTGCCACGATTTCATCGACCACGTCCATGCCTTCAAACACCTGTCCAAAGACGGTGTGTTTTAAATCCAGCCATGGGGTTCCGCCGATTTCTTTATATTTTTCTACCGCAGCCTCCGGATGGCCATACTGCTGGAACAGCATGTCGATGCCATCTGCCAGAGAGGATGCCTGTACAATAAAGAACTGGCTGCCGTTGGTGTTTTCGCCGCTGTTTGCCATCGAAAGGGCGCCGCGGAAATTGAAGAGCTGGTCGGTGAATTCGTCCTCAAACGGGTCACCCCAGATGCTTTCGCCGCCGGTGCCGTTTCCTTTCGGGTCACCGCCCTGAATCATAAAGTTTTCGATGACACGGTGGAAGCTGACTCCATCATAGTAGCCATCCTTGGCATGGGTCAAAAAGTTCTCCACTGCCTTTGGTGCATACTGTGGGAAAAACATGATTTTAATATCTCCGGCAGAGGTGTGCAGAATCGCTACCTCGCTGTCCTTGTCCGGATTGTTAAACTGCGGCAGGCCGCTTTCATCGGAAAGGGTCAGCTTTTCTGTCGGGGTCTGCTCTGTTTTTTCCTCTGTCTGGGCTTCCGGCTGGGTTTCCTGTGTCTGCTGTGCCGGTTCCTCCTTTGGCTGTTCCTTTTGCTCGGAGCAGCCTGCCAGTACGGTCAGGCCCATCGTTGCTGCAAGCAGGCAGGCCAAGAGCTTTTTGCTCATCTTCTGGTTCATTGTTCTATCATTCTCCTTCATGTGGTTTCGCCTTGTCATTGTACCCAAAATCGGGACGAAAATCAAGCCTTATTTTCCGCCGGGTCAGGAGGCGCGTCCCATCCGGCTGTCCATCAGGGGCATATCTTGAGCAGATTCCTCCTCCGAGGACTCCTGATACTTCTCGATTCGGATTTGAACAATCTCAATATCGGTCACCTCGTCCAAATCTGTGTTGTGGTGTTCCCGGATAATTTTGTCCACCGTATCCATTCCGTCCACCACCTGTGCAAACACCGACTGGTGCAGCCATTCCTCCGGATAGCCTCCGCGTTCCTCGAACATCTGGACCATCTTGTTGGGGTAGTTGTTCTGGCGGATTTCGTCGATTTCCTCCTGATTGACCTTGCGGGAGCCCACAATATAGAAGCGGCTGTCCACCTCATCCTCTGGTGTATAAGCAACGACCGCTCCGGGGATGGTGCAAAGGTTATAGGAAATCTCCGGCTGAATCGGTTTGTCAAAGATGGAGGCTCCTGCCTCATCGACCGGCTTGCCGTTGCCTGCAATCATCCGTCCCTTGATGCGGTCCTCCTGCTGAATCTTCTCGATTCGCGAAACCATCTGTCCGTCAAAATATCCGGACCGCGCAAGCTCGATAAAATTTTCCACTGTTTTTGGAGCTTCGCTCGGGAAAAACCGCATGGTAAAGTTGCCCTCAGAGGTCTCCACCACCGCGATATCTTCTCCCTGTATCATCTCTTCTGTTTGCAGCAGTACGATTTTATCCTGGTCAAAAACCTCGATGCCCTGTCTAAGCGAGCAGGCTGTCGTCATGGATACCATCAGGCACATCCCTGCCACCGCGCATGACAAGCGTTTTATCATCGTATTCACCGCCTTTATACAAAAGATTTTCCTAATTATTCCACCGAAATCTGTTCTGAATTCCTTTTCCCATTATATAATATATTTCATGGGTGCAGATAAACAAATTGTAAATTTTACTGAAACGAAGACAGGATGTTTTTTGTACAGAAAATTTCCGGACCTTCTCAGCGGAAGGTCCGGAAATCTGCTTATTTCTGGTAGCTCTCGTATCTGCCGTCCCATACGATTGCCCGATAGTTTTTGCGGTCGGTAGCACCCTCTGTGCTGATAAACAGCAGTCTGGAATGTTCATCCATTCCCAGCTGTTTGCGAACCTCCTCCAAAGAAGGATTGCTCAGAATCTCTGCCGCACATCCGAAGGCGGAAGCACCGGATTCGCCGGAAATCACCCTGCGGTCATCCCCAACCGGGCTGCTCAGGATTCTCATGCCCTTTGCCGCAGCATAGTCCGGGAAGGAGATGAAGTGGTCTGCATAGTCACGCAGCACATCCCACGCAATCGGACACGGCTCGCCGCACGCCAGCCCTGCCATGATGGTGTTCATCTCTTCAGTGACAAAGTGCCGCTTGCCGTCTCTGGCTTTGGCGGTGCGGAAGATGCAGTCCGCCTTGTTCGGCTCTACGATGCAGATTTGCGGCTGGTTGTCCTGATAAACATTTGCAAAAAATCCGGTCAGCGATGCCGGCATCGAGCCGACTCCCGCCTGAAGGAAGATGTGGGTCGGACGCTCGATGCCCATTTCCTCCAGCTGGTCAACCACTTCCTGTGCCATGGTGGTGTAGCCCTGAATGATCCAGGTCGGAACCTCCTCATATCCATCCCAGGAGGTATCCTGCACCAGAACGCAGTTTGGCTCCTTTGCACGCTCGCTTGCCAGACGGACGGTATCATCATACCGCAGGTCGGTGATGGAGGCATCCGAATTCTCCTTGCGGATGTTGTCCAGACGCTCCTGCGCCGAACCCTTCGGCATATAGACCACCGACTTCTGGCCCAGCTGGTTGGCAGTCCATGCCACACCACGGCCGTGGTTTCCATCTGTTGCAGTCACAAAGGTCAGCTTGCCCAGTTCCTTCTGGACTGCCTCGGAGGTCATGACCTCAAAGGGCAGCTCGGAAAGGTCTCGGCCCAGACGCTTGGCAAGATATTTTCCAATCGCAAAGGAACCGCCCAGCACCTTGAAGGCATTCAGCCCAAATCGATAGGATTCATTTTTGACAAGGATTTCTTCCACACCCAGCACCTCTGCCAGATTTTTGAGCCGCTCCAACGGAGTGCGCTGATACTGCGGAAAGCTGCTGTGGAATCGGGAGGCCTGCTGTGCCACCTCTTGGTTCAGGAAACGGATGTCGGTCGTTCTATTTCGGTCTCTCTCATAGGAGACCACGTGAAATCCCTCTGTCATACTTCCTCCATTCTCCGGCCTTAACAGTGCCGGTCACGTTTTTTCTCCCCTCGATTGTACCCCACCTGCCGACGCTTTGCAATAGGATTGCTCTCAGATTCGTCTTTTCGCATCAAAGCAGATGTAAAATTTTTCCAACTATGTTTGCTATCCCACATTGCAAAACCATCATGATGTCTTGTTACCATAACTGTATATTTTGCACCAAAATCTTTTGCGAAATTAACATAAGCATCAATTTTCTTTCTTGCAATGCCGCCCTGTCCTTTGGCATTAATGCCACGGACACTGCCGCCATTTTCAAGTGCACCTGTAAACACACCAAATCCACAGTCTTT
>ENA-ORMN01000813-ORMN01000813.1-human-gut-metagenome-genome-assembly--contig:-NODE-813-length-33914-cov-29.453351_pt1 | contig 33914 bp, 30 predicted proteins | sample MGYA00242102_ERZ508993 | MGnify/ENA primary metagenome ERZ508993 (study PRJEB26280, sample SAMEA2338770) | human gut metagenome | biome: human gut; feature: human-associated habitat; material: faeces...
CGATGTCAAGATGTCAGAAATGGAAGACGGCAAGTTTCAGTGGAAGTACGGCGCAAGCAATCGTATTTTTCTGCTGGAGGAATTGTGTAGTGTTGACAATCTGGAGGAATTTGCGGTCGAATATGCACAGTTCTTGTATGACCACGAGCTATTGGGAAGACATAGGATAGAAGTCCTCAGGGAGTTTCCCGAAGATGAAGCCATATGGGCAAGGAAAGGAGGGGGATATATGGAAGTCCGGACAGGTGGAGCACAGGATTTTATCTTTTGAGCTCTAATGGTTATAAGTGGGGACCCACGGTATATCATACAGGTTATGTTAAATACGATCTGAATGCAGAATGGTATCTAGCACATGAGTTTGATATAACCAGGGACTATTCTGTCGATGAGTTTTTATCAAAATATAATTAATAGGAGGATTTTAAAATGATCAATCTGACGGACATGGAGCTTTGTATGCTGGAGCAGCTTCGGCATTTGAGCAGAAGAAAACGACCATACAGGAGCATTGCTACTCTTGTATGGTCGTTGTTTCTTTTTTACCAGCTGTAATGCTTTTAGATTTTAAGTAACCTGTATTGCCATCCTGTTTATAGCAATCCTCCACGCATGGCATCATTTGTTCTTCCACGCAGCAGCGCAATCGGTCTGCATCGCACATAGTGCCACAGGATTACCGTATCCATTGCCAGAAACACCAGAAGCAATGCTCCCAGCGTCCATCCGCCGATTTGCAGATATCCCCGCAGCGGCAGGGCAAGATGCATATGGATCAAAGCATATGTAATGCGGTCAATCACTGCGAGCGCCCCAAAGGACACAAACAAGGATAGAACGGTGGATATCAGCAAGCCAAACAGCAGTTCCAGATAGGAAACCAGCAGCAGACCGGGAATGGGCATGCCAACTGCCCGGAGCATACCGTATTGACGGCACTTGTGATTCGCCTCCTCCGCAAGAATCCGGTACAGATTCAGCAAAATTGCCAGCAGCACCAAGCAGCCAAACACAGACAGCAGCCGCTCTATGATCAGATGGATCGCATTGATATTATAATAGTACTTGGCACGGAGCCAGGAGAAATGGTTGATGAAAATGCCCTGATCCTCCAGCCGGGACAGCACATCCGTAATGTGATCGTAGCTTTTGATGGGCAGCTTTACTACGGCAGAATCCAGCTGAAACAGCCTGGTTGTGTGCTCGTTGCCCTGTACGAAAATCTGGGGCATCTCCGCAAGTCCTGTACACCGGAACAGATCCCGGTTGATGACTCCTGTCAGCCGGTAGGATTCCAACAGGGGCTCTCCATCTACAAGTATGGAGAGTTTCGCTCCCAGATACTGTGCCGGATCCCCCGTAAGGCCGAACTTCTCCAACATATAATCGCTGATGAGGAGATCTCCTTGCCCGAGCTGCGCCGTACCGCACAAAAGCCACTGGGCATCCGGATACCGGTATGCGAACTCTGTCAGATCATTTTGAGAAACAATCTGCTCCGAATAGACCGCCCATATACGAAAGGGCACCGTAGTCGGTTCAGCCTCCCGTCCCGCCTCGAAGAAATCGTAGGAATAATCATTGATGCCCGGATGGGCTGTCCCGTCCAGCATCAGGGTCACGAGCCGATTGTTTACAAAGATCCACTCCTCCTGCCGCCCCAGCACCTGTACCAGATCCGGCTGGGCAGCAACCACCGGCTGGGCGATCTCATCCCACTGGACGGCTTGCTGCAACGCCCGGCTTTCTATTGGCTGACCGGATGCATCCAGGCTCAACATTACCGTTTCATAATTGGAGGAAAGTGTGCCGTAAATATATGCATCGTGTGCACTGCGCAATGCGGTGGTCAGTACCAGCCACACCACCAGCGCACAGGAGATCAGCAGCATATTGATAAAGACCCGCAGAGTATGCCGCTTTTTTCCCAGCATCGTATACGCCGCAATTCTGGCGCAATGTGTTATACGCATACAGTCCCCCCCCTATTGGTCTTCCTGCCGGATCAATTCCACCAACTCCGGCGCAGCGTATGTCTTTTGAGAGAAAATACAGGTCAGCCACAGCAATCCGGAGGTGATCAGAAGGATCAGCAGGGAAAAGGGATTCCACACACGTTCAGAGATTTTCACATCCGTAAACAGTTCATTCAGCAGATTGCCTACATATCGGTTCAGATAGGGTGCAAGCAGCATGGCTGCAAGAAAAGCCACACTCAGCAGCGCCTGCATGAGCATGCACACCGTCAGAAGCATGCTCCGGTTTTGCATGCCCAGTGCTTTGCACACGGCGAAAAAAGCAGTTCGTCTGTGAAAATAGCTTCGTGAAATGGTGAACACCATGCCGACTTCCAAAATGCACAAAAATACACAAACTACATATAAAGCGTAGACCAGAAGCATCACACTGTCCATAAATTCCTGGGCTTCATCCGGAAAGATCCGGTTTGCCCGGAGTTCCGCCAGAACATTCTGATAATCCTTCAGATTCAGCGGTGCAAGGATCACCTGCATGCTCTCCACTGTATCCAGGGATTGCAGGTACAAGGGCAGGCTGACATAATAGGTATACAAATAGATGTTCTGTTGATAGATCCCTGCAATCTGACAGGAAATGCTCTGCGCCGCCGTACTGTCTGCACAAAAGGACACGGTATCTCCGCATACTGCACCCAGCTGTGCCGCTGCATCCTCTGACAGCCAAATGGCAGCATCTGCATCGTCCTGCCGTGCCGGTGCTCTGCCGGCAATCAACTGCTGCTCCATCTGTACGGCGTGGAACGAGTGCTCCTCCGGCAGCCAGCGGATCACGCCTCCTTGAAAGGGGAGGCTGCATGCGTCGCCATTCTCCAGTACCTTCTGGGGGCTCCAGTTGGAGGGTAATCCGATGGCCGTTGCCTCCAGAAAGGAAATATGATAGTCCATCACCTTCACCGGCATCGCATCCACAACGGAAAGCTGATCCAGGGGCAGTCGCTGAATCACGATGTTGCCCTCCCCGGTGGCTTGCATATACTCTGTGATCTCCCCGGGCACACGCCTTGCCAATGTAAAGATGGAGATCACAGCGGACAATAAAATGGCGGAGATCACCCCGAAGAAAACAAATCCCTTCCACTGGGTGCGTAATTCATACCAGGCGAGGATGCCAACCTTACAACAGCGTTTCATGCAGCACACGACCATCCTTCATTGTAAGTTTCCGTTCTGCCCGGTTGGCGTCCTCTTCGCTGTGAGTAATCAGAACAATGGTTTTCCCCGTCCCATGCAGCCGGTCAAACAGCTCCATGATAATGGCAGTATTCTCGGAATCCAGATTTCCGCAGGGTTCATCTGCAAGGAGCAGCTTGGGCTGATTCACCAGCGCTCTTGCAATGCTGACCCGCTGCTTTTCGCCGCCGGACAGAGAATCCGCCCGCTGCCGCACCTTTCCGGATAATCCCACTTCCTCCAGCGCAGACAGGATCCGACTGCGCCGTTCCGCCGTTCCATATCCGGCAATCAGCAGGGGAATCTCGATATTCTGGTACACCGTATAGCTGGGCTCCAGATAAAACGCCTGGAATACATAGCCGATCATCTGGTTCCGCAGCTGCGTCTTTTTGCGCTCCGGATAACGAAGCACCTGTTCCCCGTTCCAGATCATGCTGCCGCCGGTGGGGGTATCGATCAGCCCCAGCATATTCATCAGGGTGGACTTGCCGCTGCCGGATTTTCCTACAATGGCAACGTACTCTCCCTGCTCCAGGCTAAAATCTACATGATTCAGTGCCATCTGACTCTGCGTACCGCTGCGATACTCCTTTTGCAGATCCTTACATGTGATCCAAGGCATACTGTCCTCCTGTTCCGTCATATAAAAAGGCAGCACCTCCAAGCACGCCCCGGAGGATGCTGCCAGTTTTATGTTTGATTACTCTTGCAGTACATAGTACCCATCTCCGAAGCCGATGGTTCGATCGTCCCCGTAATAGGTAAGCTGCAATCCCCAGATGGGTTCCCCGTTCTCGTTTTCTGCAATCAGATTTACATCCGGTTCCTCCATCCTTTCTAGATAATACGGCACTGAAGTCTCGTCATATGCTGCATAGTCAAAACTGTTGGCTTCTTCAACAATCTTATTTTTTTCTTCATCCGACAGCGAATAGCCTTCTTTGTGCTGCTCGCCCAAAGCGGCAAATAACCGCCGACCGGCAGCAATCTGTGCACAATAAGAATAGTCTCCATTCTGGATCCGGAAGGTGTGCGCATCCACAGTGATCTGGGAGGTGCTCCCGTCCTCATAGGTGTACACATAGGTGCCGAAGGGGACTGACGCACTCTGCTGTTCCGAATCCGTCTTGCCGCATGCGCTCAGACATAGAATCGCTGCAAGGCAAAAGAGCGGCAGCCGTTGAACTCTGTTCTTCATATGAAAACTCCCTGCTTGATTCGCAATCAATCATAATAGAAGACTGCCTTGCCCTCTTTATTTCCATCTCCATCCAGATCAAGAGACGTCCAAACAACTCTTCCAGTAAAAGGGCTGAAAGAACTGCCAGCTCCCCACTGCAAACCGCTTACCGAAGTGTAACCACCCTTCTTGGGTGTTCCACTCCAAGTTGCTCTAGAAGGGGCGATTACTTTATAGTTTCCTGCAGTGCCCAAGTCGATATAAAAGTCGGTTACCGAAACCTTCTCTCGTTGTCCGGTTGCTTGCGTCAGAACCATCTTGTTTGCATGACCAGGCACAGTGTCCCCTCCGGAACAATGTGCTGTAAACTGATACACATAGGAAGTGCTTGTTTCTGAATCACTGTGAGATGCTTTGCCATTACAGCCTGCCAACACACCACCTGCGATTGCAACGAGCAGCACGCTGATGCATAATTTTCGATACCTCATAAATTTTCCTCCTTGATGTCAATACAATGTCATAATTAAATGTTTGGATTGCGCGATCCATTCTGATTATATATTATTATCGGAAAATTGTCAATAGGAAAAATAAAAACACACGCATTTTATTGCAGCACTATCATACATCTTGGACAGCGGCAGAAAAAGAGCCGCATTATCTTAGTGTCAACACTCCCTGATGTGATGTCTGGTTTATCAGGTTCAGTGGAAGTGAAAATCGGTTATGCGATACTTCCTCGATCCGATTGTAAAGGGATTTACAGCCGCTTTTTTGACGGACGCTTTCCATTATGACCGTCGCCGCTTCATCCTCGCATTTAATATCACCAGATATGAGGCTATTTTACGGTTACATGCGTAAGAGGATGCTGCCAGATTTATGTTTGATTACTCTTGCAGTACATAATACCCATCTCCGAAGCCGATGGTTCGATCGTCCCCGTAATAGGTAAGTCCCAGTCCCCAGATGGGTTCCCCGTTCTCGTTTTTCGCATTCAAGTTGACATCTGTTCCGTATAACTCTTCCAGATCATATGGAACCTCCAGTCCATCATATGCCGCAAAATCAAAGTGATTGGCTTCATCGATGATCCTGTTTTTTTCCGCATCTGAAAGTTGAAGTCCCTCCTTCTTCACTTCTGCTGACGCAGCAAAGATACGGCTGGCAATTGCAAACGAAGCACAGGAGGAATAGTCCCCATTCTGGATCCGGAAGGTGTGCGCATCCACAGTGATCTGGGAGGTGCTCCCGTCCTCATAGGTGTACACATAGGTGCCGAAGGGGACTGACGCACTCTGCTGTTCCGAATCCGTCTTGCCGCATGCGCTCAGACATAGAGTCACTGCAAGGCAAAGCATTGCAAACTGACGCTTTTTCATGTATCTTCCTCTTTCATGTCAATACAATGTCATAATTAAATGTTTGGATTGTGCGATCTACTCTGATTATATAGTATTATCGGAAAATTGTCAATAGGGAAAATAAAAACGCACGCATTTTATTGCAGCACTATCATACATCTTGGACAGCGGGAGAAAAAGAGCCGCATTATCTTAGTGTCAACACGCCCTGATGTGATGTCTGGTTTATCAGGTTCAGTGGAAGTGAAAATCGGTTATGAGATACTTCCTCGATCCGATTGTAAAGGGATTTACAGCCGCTTTTTGGGCGGACGCTTTCCATTATGACCGTCGCCGCTTCATCCTCGCATTTAATACCACCAGATATGATGCTATTTTACGGTTACATGCGTAAATTGAGAGGGATCCAAGTCAGTGTGCCCCCTAAAGATACACCTAGTCTATTGAAAGGTTGGGCGACTCCTTGTCGTATTATGCATTGATGCCTACATGCAGCTATACTTTCCAAATGCACTTTATACAAAAAATGTTGTGAAACATCATCTTTATGATACGATTTTTTATTGACGTGTTTTTAATATCAGTGTAAAATAAAGAAAAATACCAAAAAGGAGAATTCCCATGAACACTCACACATTCCATCAGAAGACTGCTGCGTTTCTTGTGTCAAGTGCAATGCTGATGTTCTTAGGGGCTGTCCCCAGTCTGGTAAGCACGAAAGCAGATGCCGCTTCCAACAAATCCCGTGTATCCGTACATGACCCATCTGTAATCAAGCTTGCAGATGGCAGCTATTACATCATTGGTTCACATCTTGCTGCCGCACGCTCAACGGATCTGCAAAATTGGACATGGACGGCAAACTCAAATTACGGCACGAAAAACACCACGTTTTTCCGGGATATTTACACGGATCTTGCGAAACCTGCCGGATGGTCCGGCACCAGTGAAAATTATGACCTTTCCGGCAACCTGTGGGCACCCGATATTGTCTGGAATCCCGATATGCAGAAGTATTGTATGTACCTCAGCGTGAATGGGGACAACTGGCATTCTTCAATCGTACTTTGCACGGCTGACAACATCGATGGCCCGTATCAATATTCCGATACCATCGTATACTCCGGGTTTGAAACCAATCCTGCCAATGGGGCAAACCATTATGCAAACACAGACGTGGAAAAAGTCCTCGGCAGTCATCCGGATCTTAGCCGGTATCTCAACAGCAGCGAAAAGTGGAACGCCGAATACGGCACAAATGCAATTGATCCCTGCACGTTCTATGATGAAGAAGGAAATCTGTGGATGGTATATGGTTCCTGGTTCGGCGGCATATATATGCTGGAACTGGATGAAAAGACGGGGTTGCGTGATTATACGGTGCAGTATAAAACGGAATCTTACAATGGTGCCGTACAGTCTGATGCGTATATGGGCGTTCATGTTGCAGGCGGACACTGGACTTCCGGTGAAGGACCATACATTGAATATATGAAGTCCCCGGGTGCAGAAAAAGGATATTATTACATGTTCCTTTCCTATGGTCATTTCAACAATAAGGGCGGATACAATATGCGTGTTTTTCGCAGTGAAAACCCACAGGGACCTTATGTTGACCAGAACGGCAATTCTTCAATTTATGCACAAGCCATGGATAATATTGCAGGCAATATCGGAGAACGCCTTATGAGCAATTATCAATGGAGCTGCAATACAAAGCCAAATACAGCACAGGGACACAACTCGGTGCTGATGGACGACGACGGCAAGCTGTTTTGCATCTATCATAACAAATTTGACGATAATTATGGTGGGCATGAAGTGCGTGTACACCAGATGCTTCTGAACGAGGACGGATGGCCGACTGCAACCGCATATGAATACTCCGGCGAAACGCTTTCAGCAGACGGGCATACAATGGAAGCAATTGTCGGCAACTATGAGTTGATCTGGCACAACCCGAATCAGAAATTTGAAAATGAAAAATCCGCCGATGTGGAAAAGCCGATTCACATTACGCTGAATGCGGATGGAACTGTCACCGGAGATATTGATGCAGCGTGGAAAATCACAAAGAACGGCACGCCGTATATGAGCTTCACCTGGGGTGGAGTGACTTATAAAGGCGCATTTATTGTACAGGAGGACGAATCGGATACGCCGGTCAGGAAAATGACTTTTACTGCAACAGGGATAAACATCTGCATCTGGGGCAGCAAGGAAACGGCATATAATCCTGTGGAGGATATCGTCAATTTGACACCGGTTGCCGATGGAACCTATACCATACAGAATGTCAACAGTGCGTTGTATATGCATGCAGACATGGATATCAAGAATGGCAGTGCAGAACAGAATACTGATGCACAAATCTGGAATATTACCGCAGTGGATAACGGGTGGTATACGATTCGCACCACACATGGCAAGGCACTGACTGTTGAAAATGCAAGCGCTGAAAACGGCGCAGATATTGTGATTACAGATTACATCGGCGATGCCTCACAAAGGTTCAGATTTCTGGATACAGGCGGCGGACAATATGCGCTGCTGACCGCAGTTTCAGGGGGCAATTCCTGTGCGGACGTCTACAATATCAGTAAGGATGCCGGTGCGAATATCTGCCAGTGGGAATACTGGGGCGGCGATGGGCAGAAATTTATTTTAGAGCCTGCAGTGCCGGAAAAAACGGTGCTCGGTGATGTGAATGCAGACGGCAGCTTCAACATTGCAGATGCGGTTCTCCTCCAGAAATGGCTGCTTGCAGTGCCAAACACAGAGCTTGCCGACTGGAAGGCAGGAGATTTTTGCGAAGATGACAGGCTGACAGTTTTTGATTTATGTCTGATGAAACGAGCTTTGATTCAAAATAAATGATTTTCATTTGGTGCCAAAGGCAACACCGCAATCTTTGTGCGGTGTTGCCTTTACTTGTGGGAAAAAGACATGGTTGAGGAACAGGGGGAGAACGTTGTTTTTGCTCAAAAACGTTACATTTTTGAGCAATTAATGCATTGCCTAGCTTCTGAATTCATTGTATCATTATATACAGAAAGAACTGCATCTCGGGCTTCTTACCGATATATTTTACAGATTCCTAAGGAGGGATACTATGAAGAAAGTGCTCAATTTAAGGTTGTTTTCTATAGCATGTGCGTTTTTAGCGATCATCAGCATTTTGTTTACCAATGCTTTCTCTCCTGCGATTGCTGAAGCTGTTTCTGCTGATTATCCTGCCGTTTTGCTACGGATAAGTACTCATGATAATAGTAACCATACAAGCCTTTATAACTATGGCGGTGCTGCTGAAACTGTCAAGATGCATTGTTATGCTGATACAGCAAAAACTAGTTTGGATAATACGCATTTGAGTCATGCAGGAGCATTGAAAATTGCACGAATGATCGCAGAGGAAACGAAAAAACTTGATCTGAAAATAGGAGACAAATTGCGATAACAGGTTGGGCAGCATTGCACCGAGATTCTAAACGATAAAAGATATTGCGGAGGGAACGATTATGAGAAAAAGGAAAGTTGGAATAATGCTGCTTGCCCTTGCAATGCTGGCGAACATAGCGGCGGTTGTACCGACTGGCACAGCTGCTTATGCCCAGCAAGGGACAGGGAGTTATACGATGGAGCATCTGGGTCGGGATGATTTGCTCAAAAACGTCATTTATTTGATCGATTCCTGCATTTGTTTTTTTACTGTTTTATGTTACGATAGAACCAGAAGAAAATCTGCTTGTTTCTGAAGCGGATTTGGCAGCAGGATTATATCATCCAGAAGAATGGCTGAAAAGGAGTGTGCATAATGAAACTACAGAAATTGTTCAGGAAATCGGTTTCTGCATTGCTTGCAATGGTGCTTGGAACGGGAATGCTAGTCAGTCCATCTGCTTGTCCGGAGCCAACAGCAGCGGCAGTTGGAAACACTATTTACAACGATACGTTTTGGAAGGACACATCCGGAAACAACATCTATTCTCAGGGCGGCGGCGTATTTCAATTCGGGGATACTTATTACTGGTACGGCGTGCACTACAACGGCGCAGACACATATGCCGCAAATCCGACCAAAAAGGTGAACGATACTTCCTTTCGCTCTGTGACTTGCTATTCTTCCAAGGATCTTGTGAACTGGAAGTTTGAGAACGATGTTCTGACGGCAAATACCAAGAATTTTGGCTGGACCTACTGGGTTGGACGCATGGGCGTTGCCTACTGTGCAAAGACGAAAAAGTATGTACTGGTGACCCAGTACAATGACAGCATCCTCTTTGCCTCCTGTGATACGCCTACGGGTAATTTCCAAGTGGAAACCGTGCAGGATCAGATTCAGAATGTGCTCAAGCAAGGCACTGGGGATCAGACTTTGTTCGTGGATGACGATGGGCAGGCGTATCTGGTTTGCTCTAATAAGGGCGGCAGAGGACATCAGTATATTTCCAAACTGCGGACATCGGATTTCCTGTATGCTGAACCTGCAGTGGAAGTGGCGAAGGGAAAGGGCAGAGAAGGTAATTGCCTGTTTAAATACAAGGGGAAGTATTATTTCTGTGCATCGGATCTGCACGGTTGGAATGCATCCCACAGCTATTACATGGTTGCCGACAAGATCACAGGCCCATATTCAGACTGGAAGGTGATGGAGGGAACGGATGAAGATTTCTCCTATGTGACCCAGACGGGCTTTTTCTACACTGTGCATGGCAGTAAGCAGGAGACAGTTCTGTATTGTGGCGATCGTTGGAGCGATTTTGCCGGAAACGGAATTGGCTATAACCAGTGGGTGCCACTGACGGTGAATGGTGACAAGGTGACATTCCATTCCCTGAGCGAATGGAGCCTGAATGCACAGACCGGTGAATGGCAGGTGGGCGCAGGCAACAATTATATTCTCAACCCCACTTTTGAAGCAGATCGGGTGTCCCAGACTACGCTTGCAGGCTGGAAGGCATCCGGCACCGGCAACAGCAACAAAAAGGGCGGACGTACAGGCAACTGGTGTGCACGGCAGTGGAGCGATAGCGCATACAAGGCTACTATGACACAGGATGTCAAGCTCCCCAACGGAACCTACACCATGCGGGCATGGGTAAGAAGTACGGGTGGTCAGAATTCGGCTATGCTGTATGTGCGGGGTGCCGGCGCTGATAAGATTATCAATGTGAATCGAAAAATAGACAATTGGGAAGAGGTCACTATTTCTGATATCCAGGTCACCAATGGTACCGTACAGATTGGAATTTATTCAGATGCCAAGGCGGGAAATTGGCTGCTAGTGGATGATTTTTCCTTGGTTCGGGATTCGTCTCAACCACCGGTTGTGGAACCGGATCCCATCCCCGACGGGAAGCTGATCAAGAGTCTGAACGTATATGACAAGGAGAATGCAGGCGATTGGTCAATTCAGTCCGGGCTGAATGTTGGCAGCCAGGTATTTGGGGATAGAACCTGTAAGTTTACCGCAGTGCCGGAGCTTCTGCAGGATGCAGAGTGGATCCGGACAGCTTGTGATTCAAAAAAATATGCGGGCGAGGAAGCATGCTTCACGGCAGCGAAGGATCTGACAGCCTATGTGGCAGTGGATACCCGGGCAGAGCAGAATGCGTCAGCATGGCTCAGTGGCTGGGAAAAGACGAACATGACTTTGACGGATGACGGAAATCCGGTTGTAACATATGTGGTGTATCAGAAAGACGTAAAGCAGGATGCAGCAGTGACGCTGGGTGCGATCAATCTGAACCAGGCTGTGAACTATGTGGTGCTGGCTGCGGAGAATACAGCCGAGCCGGTGATCCCCGGGGATGTAAACGGGGACGGCATGGTCAACGGCATGGATCTTGCAAGGATGCGCCGGGCATTGCTGGGACAGTCCCTGAACCGGAATGCCCTGCGCCGGGCAGATCTGAACGGCACCGGCAGCGTGGAAATAGCGGATGCGGTTGTGTTGACAAAATTCCTGTTAGGCGGTTCAAAAAATTAGCCCCCCTTGATGCTGCTGTGCAGATCTGCATATCCTGTGCAGCAGCGTATATATAAATCAGCCTCTCCGATTACGGTGAGGCTGATTTTATGATTTATTTCACCTACATAAAGGTGAAAAAGTTCCTGTTGAACATGAAGTGATGGCTACAGTTGGGCCTGCTGTGCCTTGCGGTATGCATGTGGTGTCATGCCGGTTTTGCTGCGAAAGAGCATGATAAAATAAGGCACACTGGCATAGCCGCAGGCATCGGCAATCTCCGGAAGCTTCAGGTTTGTGGTTCGCAGCAGTTCGCATCCCTTCTGGATGCGGCTGTCTGTAATGTCCTGGAGCATGGTAGAACCAAAGGCCTCCTTATAAAGATGCAGGAACCGGGATTGGCTCAATTGCATTTCCCGGGCAAGCACGTCTGCGCTCCACTCCTGTTCCGGCCAGCGAAAAATGGATTCCCTGATCCACAGTAAATGAGGCATATGCCGGGTCAGCGTCAGGATGGTATCGGAATAACGGAAGGCTTCTTGTTCGTGGAACTTATAAAGCATCATTCGGAAATACAGCGTGACGGATTCCTGCTTGCACAAGTGCGCAGAGTAAAACTCAAAGCACATGTTTCTGATAATGGCAGAGGCAGCAGCAATGTTGCCGATATAAACGGGTCTGTTCAGTGGAATGGATAGAGCTTGAAACAATTCTAACTCCTCCGGATCCGGGTAGAAATGCAGCCAGTCGTCGATGTAATCGGCACCGTCTGCACCATAGTGCTGAGGCGTATCCAGAGAATAGATCATATAGGAATTCGCTTTTGCGTGAATGATTTCTCCCTCAATGATGAATTGCGCAGGGGTCTTGACCAGCAGCAGCAGCCAATCTGATGAGCCGTTTGGTCTTTTTTTCTGAAAGCTGCTGTCGTGGATATGATGATAGCCTACAGCGCTGCATCTCATACTAGTTCCTCTCTCTTTCTTATACAGCATTGCACCGATCCGTCAGCGGAGCGTGCGGTGCTGTTTTTGTTTCTATTGTAGCATTACTTTCAAGGTTCGTCAATAAAAATATCGCATTTTAGCTAAAAAAGAAGCATATTTCAGAATTGACATCGGAGCAATCCCATTGTACAATGTGTACAAAGAAGGACAGTATCGAATCATTGCTGCGGAGGATGGTGTTCTATGGGCGCAAAGGGGAAAATCGGTCTGATTCTGCCTGAAATCAACAGTGCATTGGATCATGCATTCCTGGAGGGAGCTTGTGATCAGGGGATTTCTCTGGGCTATGATGTCATTGTCTACACCGGTATTTTTAATTCCTTACGGGAGGTTCGCTTTGATCAGTATATCGCCGGGCTGGAGAATATCTACACGCTGACTTGTTCTCATCATCTAAACGGAGTTCTGTTTGCTGCGGATCGGTTTCACACGGATGCGGTGATTCAGCAGATCTTTGATAGCCTGAGGCAGACAGATGTGCCCTGCCTTGTTTTGGGCAGGGAGGAACCGGGATTCCCGACTTTTGAGGCGGAGGAGCATTCCGGCATGTACCAGGTGACAAAGCATCTGATTCAACGCCACGGCTGCAGGAAGCTGTACTGTATCACTGGATTGCCCAACCATGTTTCCTCGATGGAACGGCTTGGCGGATTTCTGGATGCCTGTGAGGAGGCGGGGATTTATCCCCAGGAATCGGATGTTTTCTACGGACACTTCTGGAAAGACATTCCTGAACAAATCGGAGTACAGATTGCATCCGGAGCGCTGCCCTGTCCGGATGGAATTGTGTGTGCCAGCGATGTTATGGCAGCGGCATTGGTAAGATCTCTGACAGCCCATGGAATACGAGTGCCGGAGGATCTGGTTGTGACCGGGTATGACGGAGGCATGGATGCGGCGGTGTGCGATCCTCCTTTGACCACCGTCCAGGGCCGTGATCGGCAATATGGCGCAGAAGCGGTTTGCCGACTGCATACCATGATGACCGGGCAGAACTGCGCATGCATTTGTCCAGCCCAAAGCGTATGGATCGGTAAAAGCTGTGGCTGCACAGGCATGAAGCATCCGGAAAATGACGAAGGCTTCTGGCTGGAGCGCTATGTGTACAATCAGATGCAGCGGAATGCTGAACAACAGACATTTATAGCCACAGATTTTATTCATCGTATGACGGAGGCTTCTGATTTGCATGAGCTGTCTGATCGGATTGATCAGGTGGGACATATTTTTACAAAAGCGGATTGGATCGATATTTGCCTGTGCCGGGATTGGCAGGGAAATGCCCGCAATCCGGATGATGTCCGACAATATGGATTCCCGGAGCAGATGTATCTGCTGCTTTCCAAGCGGTTTGGGGGAAACCCGCAGTCCGGTTTTCTGTTCCCGACCAGTCAGGTCCTTCCTGCATTGCAGACTTCCCATGATCCTCATGTGCTTGTGCTTACCTCCCTGCATTGCGATGGCCAGATTTTAGGGTTTACAGCAATGGGGTTCCAGGACAGTCGGGCTGTACGCATTGACGAAACCTATGTAAGCTGGTGTGACGCTGTTTCCAATGGGCTGAAAGTCCTACAGCAGCGGATTCGTGTCCAGCTTTATCCCCATCATTTGGAACAACTGGAGACGGATCCGGTTACCGGGATGCTGAACCGAGGGGGCTTCTTGTTCCGCCTGCCAGAAGTGACTGCCGGATATTTGAAAGCGGGAAATCGTTGTGTGCTGTTGTTACTAACTTACTATCCGGATCAGATCAATCAGTTGGATCCAGTTGCAGCAATCGGAGAAGCCATTCGGAGTTATCACACACATCGGCTGTGCTGTAGAATCGAGGACAGTATATTTGCTGTCTTAATGCCGATGCAGCCTGGAGAAAATGAAGCAGCATCCATTGTGGATTTGACGGCATTTGTGGAAAACAGTCTGCGTGCCCGATTCAAAATCCGGCAGGTTCCGGAATTTATCGATTATACTGTACAATTGACTTCCACAAGCCGGGAAGCGGTCGAACAGCAACTGGAGCAGGGGGTGCTGCAGCTAATGCAACAGAAACAGACTGTTCAGAATCATTACCTGGACTACAAAGCGCAGATTATTCGCATGCGTCGGCGCATGGTTGTAAATCCCCAGCTGGAGTGGAATATTTCAGACATTGCAGAGCAACTTTGCATCAGTAAAAGTCATTTGCAGAGATTATACAAGCAGGTGTTTGCCTCCAGCATCAAGGATGACATCATCAGTGTTAGGTTAAAGCGAGCCGCACAGCTGCTGTCTCACACCGATTTACGTATCCGGGAGGTAGCTTTACAGTGTGGCTACAACAATGAAAACCACTTCATGCGACAGTTCCGGGAGAAAACCGGCATGACTGCAACGGACTACCGGAAACTGCACCGACAGAATTCTGCCTGAGGTGTGAGTTTGAACCTTTCCCGGCATGGTCTGCGCATAAAGCAATGTGTTCTTGAAAAGAAAATCAACTCGCTTTACGGATACCCGACTTTGTTATTAGCTGCTGCTGAACATACACCTTACGTATTAACAGAACAATTATCCGCCATTGCTGCAAAAAATCATAGAGCAGGAACAATTGGAAAAATGGCTTCAGATCCAATTCTAACAAACAACCCCGCATCGCTGAAAACCAGTGATGCGGGGTTCGCTTTATCTATTCGCATTTCCGCACGCAGCATCACCCCTGACCATTTTCCAAAGTCCTCCAGGCATTGCCCTCTCGTTGGTGGCATCAAAATTGTGAACTTTCTGTAAACTTTGCCTTGGGTGACATCTTTTTGGCATGCTCAATCGTTTATATAGTAGATGCGTGCCAAAAGATGACGTGCTTGTGGGATGAACAGCGGCACGGAAAACATATACTGGGGCGCTCTGCTTGTATTCGCCTTTTTTATGCACCATTGTTCCTACAGCCCTATTTTCAAAAAAATCTAATAAAGGTATTGACAAAGACCCCCAGGATACTGTATAATGCAATTAAGGATAAAAAACGAGTAATTTCGATAATATGGGTGAAACGTGCCCAGACTGTAGGGTAATTGCTTTTTCCTGATTGAAGGGTCAGGCTTTCGGGAGAAAAAGCTGTAATTATCAAATCAATCTCAAATCAAAGGAGGAATTCAGAATGAAAAAAGCACTGAAAAGAACACTTGCACTGCTGATGGCGACGGCGTCCCTTACGGTAAGCCTGGGGGGATGAGCGTACACGCCGCAAACACTACGAACGCTAATATCACCGATTTTAATGCAGCCCCCGGCATTTCCGGTACCTATACGGAAGTGCCTGTGACGAAGAATGGTATCAGAGTCAAGACGAACAATTCCAGCGTGTACATTTATCTTACGGCTGCGGACTATCCTGTGTATGTTCAGACCTGGGGACTGAGCGATACCAACTGGTCAACTGCTGTGGCAAACAGAACCTGCAACAAAAACGGTCGCTCCACTGCCCGGGTTACAGTTTCAGCAGGTACTCGGTATGTTGTCAAGAACCTGATCCATGAGCGTGGGGATGCCTGCGCCGGTCTGAAATTTGGTTCCACAAGCTATTATAACCCGTCCACCATTAAAGGTGTGTGGAGTCCGGACTATTCCGGCAATCTGAACGTGACCGTTGCAAACTAACACCCGATTTTAAGCAGCAGGATGCCGGGCGGAATGAGATCATGCAGTCCGGCATCCTGTTTTCCTGTCAGAGAGAACTTGATGAACGAAAGGTGGAAGATATGAAGCGAACTTTTTTCTGCGGCACCCTTGCCTGTGCGCTTTTGCTGCTGAACGCCTGTACGGTTGGAGACATTCAGATTGAAACCTGGTCAGAAGCCCAGCGTGATTCTGCCGCAGTCAATAGTGCCGACAGCACCGACAGTGGTTCTGATTCCGGCTCCGCAAAAACACTGGAGGCCCCCAGGCACGCTGCCCTGGGAGAACGCTTTTATGCGAAAACCCTGGTAGAACCACCTCATGGAAGTGGGGAAATCTATGTGACCATTGATCGGGCAGAGGTGTTTGCGACCCTTGCGGAGGCGGGAATTGCATTGGAGGATACGTTTCCGGACAGTGTGGTGGACGGCATACAATATGATCAGGCAAGCGGCACGTTCCGGGGTGACAGAGTGATCGTGACCCTGCACTTTACCGTGGAGAATGTCAATGCGACCTCACCGGAGCATGCGCGGGAGCCGGAATTTTATGAAGAATATGATTTCCGGGTGGATGCCTTAGGTGCCTGCACAGAGGGTCCTGATTTTTATTTCAGTAAACACGATGCATGCAGCGGAAGCTACTATGCGTTTCACCTGGAGCCGGGGGAAACCACCGAATTTGAGGTATCATACCTGGTTTACTGGTCAGAGATTGCATCGGATAAGGATACGGCACTGAAGCATGTGCAGTTTGAAACAGCATATCCAGCCACACTCGGCACAACAGTTGATCTGAACTTGAAGTGAGGTGGAAGATATGAAGCGAACTTTTTTCTGCGGCACCCTTGCCTGTGCGCTTTTGCTGCTGAACGCCTGTACGTTTGGGGACATTCAGATTGAAACCTGGTCAGAAACCCAGCGTGATTCTGCCGCAGTCAATAGTGCCGACAGCACCGATAGTGGTTCTGATTCCGGCTCCACAAAAACGCCGGAGATCAAATTCCAAACTGCTTTGGGAGAACGTTTTTACTCAGAAAACCTGGTAAGTCCACCTGCTGGCAGTGGGGAAATCTATGTGACCGTTGATCGGGCAGAGGTGTTTACGACCTTTGCAGAGGCGGGAATCGCATTGGAGGATACGTTTCCGTACAGTGTGGTGGACGGCATGCACTATGATCAGGCAAGCGGAAAGCTGCTGCATGATGGCGTGATCGTGACCCTGCACTTTACCGTGGAGAATGTCAATGCGACCTCACCGGAGCATGCGCGGGAGCCGGAATTTTATGAAGAATATGATTTCCGGGTGGATGCCTTAGGTGCCTGCACAGAGGGTCCTGATTTTTATTTCAGTAAACACGATGCATGCAGCGGAAGCTACTATGCGTTTCACCTGGAGCCGGGGGAAACCACCGAATTTGAGGTTTCGTACCTGGTTCGCTTAGAAAACGTTCCACTGGAGTCTGTGGTGTTTCAAACGGCAGACACTAAAAACGGCGGTCCGTGGGTTGATCTGAACTTGAAGTGAGGTGTGGAATGAAGCGAATATTTGTATTTGAATGGAAGCGTATGATACGCAGCAAGACCCTGCTGTTCTCCGCTGTCGCTGCTACACTGATCGTGATTGCAGACGTGTTTTCCTGGTTCCGGCTGTACCAGCAGGATGTCGACGTATATACCAGCGTTTTCCATAAATGGCTGGGTACCCAGCCGGCCATTGGTGCAGGTTCCTACCTGCATATAGTGCTGCCCCTTCTGACTGCCTTTGCCTATAGCTGGAGCGTCAGCTACGACCGGAGTACCGGGTACATTGCACAAACCGTTACCCGCATCGGGCGAAGGAGGTATTTTACTGCCAAATACCTGGTTTCGTTCATCAGCGGGGGCATGATCTTTGTGGGTGCGCTGGTTCTGGATTTTATGCTGCTCGGCACCTTTTCGCCGGCATTCTGGCCCATCCCTGATGACCTGGTATCACCTGCGAGCCCCTTTACATTTGGCTCTGTGGCTTTTTATCAAAGCCCGTATCTGTTTGTACTGATGTGGTGCGGTGTGGCATTTCTCTGGGGCGGCGCCATGGCAAGCATGGGTACGGCAGCAGGCATGCTGATCAAAAATCACATCGTTTCCAGTGTGGTGCCCTTTCTTGTGTTTACGGCACAGCAGCTTCTGGCTTCCTTTGCGGCGCAGAAGTATCGAATTGCGATCAACGGGAATGGAATCGCACTGGTCTGGACGGAGCAGCTGTATGCCGCCCCCCTGGCTGCCAACCTGCCGGTCACTGTCTTTTCAAGTATCGGGTTCATTGTGGTTGTGTCCACACTGATTTATGTGCTGCGAGGTAGAAAATATGAGTGCCTTTAAGCTGATTTTAAGTGATATCCGGGAGGGGATCCTCCGGAACAAGCGGTACATATTGGTGCCGATCCTTTGCTTGTTTGAGTGTATGTCTGCGGACATCAATCTCAACATGTTTAAAGCATACGGGGGTATTAAAAGCCCCACGACCTTTTTGGATCTGATCGCAGAGCTTTTTCACGGATGCGATCCCATCACCAAGGCGCCGGATCCCAGTACGGTGATTGCGCTGCCCTATTTCTGGATTGCGCTGTTTGTCTTTGCAGTTTTCATCAATTTTGATTATATGCACAATGATCTGACCCAGTTCGGCATTCAGGTGCTGACACGCTCCCGGAAACGAGGGGCATGGTGGGGCGCCAAATGCGTCTGGTGCATTGCATCCGGGGTCTGGTTCTATGTGCTGTTCCTGTTGACAGCCCTGCTGTTCAGCGTACTCAATGGCTATGATATTACATTTACGAACACGCCGGATATCCTGACGATCACCGCAGACAGGAGCGTTGTCTACTTGTTCAAGGGCGCTCCGGATCTGACTGTGCTGCAGCGGGTCTGGCTGTTGCTGGCACCTATGCTGGTGCTCTGTACGCTGAATATGCTCCAGATGCTGCTCTGCCTGTTTTGCAAACCCATGTACAGCTATCTGATCAGCATCGGCGTGCTGATGTTTGGAGTACTGGACGATACACCGGCAGCATTTTCCCGCTGTGCTATGACCACCCGGAGCGATTGGTTCTATGAGGAGGCGTATCCTGCCATGACCGGCATGTGGATCTGCCTGGGACTGATTGCAGCAGTGATCATAGCTGGCGCATTGTATTTCAAACGATATGATATTTTGCCCGATAAGGAATGAGGTGGCATATGACAATCACAGTAAAAAATGTTGTGAAGAAAATCAGGGGGAATCTCGTTGCAGACCAGGTGAATCTGACCTTGCACAGCGGTACTGTGTATGGACTCTGCGGATATAATGGCTGCGGAAAAACCATGCTCATGCGGCTTATAGCGGGTTTGATCGTTCCCACCGAAGGAGAGATTCAATTTGACGGAAAGGTGCTTGGAAAGGACATCAGCTTCCCCCCGAGCATGGGAATTTTGATCGAAAGCCCTGCCTTTTTGGGCGGAATGAGCGGGTTTGAGAATCTGAAGCTGCTGGCGTCCATACAGGGAAAGATTACGGACGAAACGGTCAGAAAGGCGATTGCCCGGATGGGCCTTGATCCGAAGGACAAAAAGAAGTACCGCAAGTATTCTCTGGGTATGAAGCAGCGCCTTGGGATTGCGGCGGCTATCATGGAATCGCCGGAGCTTGTGATTCTGGATGAGCCTACAAACGCCCTGGATTCAGACGGTGTTGCGCTGACAAAAAAACTGATTGCCGAAGAACGGGAGCGAGGTGCGCTGGTGATCATGACCTGTCACGACCACGTCACCCTGGAGGGTGTCTGCGACACGATCTACACCATTGAGCACGGCAGAATCACGGATGAAAAGCACATGGATGCGGAGGGAACTGCCGAATGAAAAAGCCGATTATCGCAGCAACTCTGATCGTCTGCCTGGTGGCTTGGTGTGTGCGGTATTATAAGGTGAACGGTGGTACCTTTGCTGTGCATTATGAGGGGCCCTCTGCGGTATACGGCATGCACGAAATGGTGTCCTTTGGCGACAATATCTCGAATAATGCATTGGAACAGCCCGGCTATTCTGTTTCGCTGGAATCCGCCCGCATGATAGATGCAGAGGATTATCTGAAAGAGTTGGGCAAGAAGCCGGAGGATTTTCATTCCCTGTCGGAAAAGTACCTGGAGCTGACCCTGACGGTTGCCAATGAAGGGGATTATCCAAAAGGACTGACCTTTTATGCGCTTCCTGTCCTTGGAAGCAATTGGTTCACATACTACGACAATGAGGTCACTGCCTGCATCAATCCCTTTTTTGAGGGTGACTACGACCAGGCTCACGCCTGCGCCGTCAGAACCAATACCAGTACGACGGTGAAGATTGCGTACAATCTCTATGAGAGGAGTTTTCTCCCGAATCAATTCAAAAACCTGGAGCACGAGAAAATGTGGCTGTCGGTGACTACGCTGCCAGTGGATCAGCGCATTGCGTTTTCTTGTACATAAGGCAAAAGGATTATCCATTATGAACAAGGGCAGTTCCGCACAACGCTTGTGTGGGGCTGCCTTCGGTTTTTGTGTCCGCCTCTGAAAATTGTGTGAAACCACCCTGTATTCACAAAATCTGATTGAATCCATAACGGATATCTGGTATACTGGTTCTATACAATTATATAAAACCATTTTGATTTACCGGAGGTGTAAAGCATGAAGCAGAATACGACAGTTGATACGAAAGATCTTGTGACAACCATTGCGTATCTGATTGGTGTCCGGAAAAATGTCCTGGAGCAGTGCTTTATGGAGTCCAGTCAGGATTTATTGCAATCCCTTTATGCATCCCAGTCAGCCACGATCATTCGCTATCTCTGTAAATTGCGTACAACGCTTTTCTGTACGTTTAAGAAAACCGATGATGAAATGCGATACAATCTAAAAAATCTGACATCTTTGGAGTGGTATGACCATAAGAACATTGCGGCGTTGGAATCATGGGGCATTCCGATTATTAAGGCAAATTATCGGTCTGAAAAATACATGCTGGATCTCAATGATCTGATCAATAAATACATTGATGCCGTGGCTGTCTTGTTCCCGGATTGGTGCGAGTGGACCTATATCAGAGAGCTTTTTGTAGTTCCGCATTATCATAATCCGATTGCGCTAAAGCGTGAATTTGAAAAATACATGGCAAACAAGAACTTCTACCCCTTTCAGCAGTACATTTACTGGACACCGTATGACTGCGGTTCCATGCTGCTTTCTGACAGAAAATTTTTACAAATCATCTATGGTTTGCATCATGATACGTTTGATGATCCAAGCAAGTACAAAGATGCAAATGCGGAAACGAAAAACAGCATTTATGATTTTCTGCGTTGCAGCATGAGAACGGTCATTGCCGTGGATTGTGAAAATTCTGATGTGTATAAGCTGTATGCCACGCTGAAAAATCTCAATCAGGATGAGCTCAGTAAAATAGAAAAAATTTATTTATATGACGATCATCATACAACTGTGGGCTGGCGGTGGCTGACGAAGTTTATTACGATTCCGGTCGAGCATATTGTCATAGATCGTGTAACCGAGAGAAAGAGCCTGGTGGATATCGTCATGACCGCAGGTGTTTGCCAGAATCACTATGCGGAAGGAATCGACTCCTTTATCCTTGTATCCAGTGATTCTGATTTCTGGGGGTTGATTACATCCCTGCCAAATGCGAAGTTCCTGGTGATGTATGAGTATGCAAATTGCGGTCGTGCAATCAAAAATGCGTTGAAGGAGCATGATATTTACTACTGTTCCATTGACGATTTCTGCTCCGGAAATGTGGATGGCTTTAAAAGAGCCGTGCTGCTTGGTATCCTGGATCAGTATTTGCCGGATATTTTGTATATCAACGGTCGGGATCTGGTGGAGCACTTGTATTTGGAGGCAAGAATCGAAGGTACCGACAGTGAGAAAAAGAGCTTTTATGACAGATATGTAAAAACACTAAGTCTGAAAATCGATAAGGACGGTAACTTTAGCATTGAAGTGAAGAAATAAAAAGCGGCATAAGATTATTTTTTGTGAGAGTAGAAGCCATAAAGCGGTTGTGTTCATGATGAGCACAGCCGCTTTCTATTTACAAGAAGAATATTTAGTTTGTGCAGCATGTCAGCACATTGACAAACAAATCAGACACTGATATAATAATGTATATGCATATCTATATGATCCAAACGGAAGGGATGTAGAAATGAAGAAAATTCTAAAACAGATCACCTCTGTTGCGTGCGCCGCCGTGCTTTCCATCACGACGCAAATGCAGCTCCTTACCCAGGTCTGCGTCAGCGCCGCACAGAAGGCAGCCGCCCAGAAAAAGGTTCTGCTGATCCAGGACAATCTCCCCTGGGACTCCAATGCGAATACCAAAGTGCTTGGAGATATCGGCGTGGACTATCAGAAGGTCACCACAACGGAATTTCTGGATGTTGAACTGGAGGATTACTCCGTGGTCATCTTTGCGGACGATCAGGCGTTTTCCACCTACAACAACTATCTGGAGTTCAAGGATTACATGGAGCTGTATGCTTCTCTCGGCGGCGTGATTGTGTTTGGCGCAGCGGACGGGGGCTGGGCTGACGGCAATCTGACCGGTGCGCTTCCCGGCAATGTTGAAAAGATCCTGGACTATACAGAGTATAATTATGTAGCGGATCCTAAGCACCCCATTCTGACTGCGGCTCTTTCGGACGGAGATGGCGCAGTGGTAGAGGGGAAAGAGGATCAGATGTGGTTCTCTACATATTGCAGTCATTCTGAATTTATCGAATCCACTTTGCCGGCAGGTGCAAATATCCTGGTTCGCTCCAGTGAATCGGATAATCCCACCCTGGTAGAATACCCTCTGGGCAAAGGCCGGGTCATTGCGTCCGGTCTGACCATTGAGCATTCCTATTCTTACCTGGATAACTATGCAAAAAAGATCATGGACGATCTGTTTTTGTATGCGCTGAAGGTCAGCGACTTTAATGGGGACGCTGCGCAGCAGCTGCGGGAATATCGTATGAGCATCAACCAGCACCATATACTGGTCAATGCAGCTGATACGAAAAAGCCCATTGCCGGCGCTGTTGTAAAGATCGGCAACAAAACCTTCAAAACCGACAAGGATGGTATGGTGAATCTTGGCGGGGCAACTTCCCAGCAGACAGTGATCGTGTCTGCGGAGGGCTATCTGACAAGCGGAGCCGTATACACCCCAAAGAAACGCTCCGTCCATGTGTTCTATCTGAAAAACGATACCTCAAACGGAAAGCCATACCCCATCCTCGCAACTGAAACCAACAAGGAGAAGGATCTTTTCACGAACTCGATGTTCTTTACGGAGAACAAGTCGGATATGTGCCGGATTCAGGTGACAGCGGAATGGAACGGGCATACCCCCGGCAAATATGAGCTGGTGCAGTATGGTGCAGGGGGCAAAAAGCTCACCAGCACAACCGGCATCTTTTCCTTTGCGCCGGGCAAAATGCTTGCGCCGGGCAAGGATGTGTATCTGATTCTCAGAAGTGCGGATGGCACGGTGTCTGAGCGCAGAAGAATCTGCCTCAAGGTCAATCCCCATGCGGATACACCGGATGTGGATCCGGACGCATTCAGCGATCAGTTCCAGATCACACCGGATCAGAAGGGCGCTACCGGCAGTGAAGATGTGGCATCCCTGGTGGGAGATAACTTTGAAGTATCCCTGCCCATGCTGCCTGTCCAGGTAACCAGTGAGCAGAACGAGGACGAGGGCACCTGCACAGTCAGATTCCTGATTGGCGTGGATGCGAAAACGGCGGATGAATCCAAGGGGATCTACGATTATTTCAAGCAGTCCTTTACCAATTATATGGATGATGTAAATAAGGCGGACAGACTGATCAATAGCCTCTGCAACAAGATCAATTCTTCCGGGAAGCTTGCTGCCCATGGTTCTTTGGGAATTGTTCCGGACACGACGGTGGAAGGACTGGGCTACTATGAAATGGTTTACGATGCAAATCACAATATTGTTTCCCAGGGCGGCGGCATTGCCATTACCGTTGGAGGCGAGCTGTCCTATACGCAGCAGTTCCTGTTGGCTGTGGTTCCCCTGTATCTGAATGTCAAGGTGGGAGCCGAGATGAACACGCTGACAGGCATGACTCTGTATGCAAACGGCGGTGGTGCATCCTTCCAGGGTGAGGCATCTATCACCGTCAGCGGCAGCATCAGCGGCGGCTTTGGCGTAAGCGGTCTTGTGTCCGTGGGCGCAGGCGGCGGCGTGGATTTTGAAGTCAGCGTTGCGCCCGAGCGCACCGGTACTGTGACCTTGAAAGCCTTCGTAGAGGCTTACCTCCTCTTTGTCATTGACTTTTCCTATGATTTTGCAAGCAAAACATGGACCCTGTGGCCGAAGCAGAACCGGAGTGCCGCAAAGGGCGCTGCCGCAGGCGGTACAGGGGATGCGGATACGCAGCCGGAGCTGATGGATACGGACTATCTGAGCCAGACCTCTGCATGGAACGGCGCAGCAGGTGATGGGGTCAATGTGCTGCAAAGCGGCGTGCTCCCCAGTACGATCCCTCTGATTGCAGAAGCAGGGGGCAGCAAGGTGCTGGTATGGCAGACCACGGATCCGGATGCGGAGCTGCTCAACAGCACAAAGCTGATGTTCTCCTATTATGACAACGGCGTCTGGTCCGAGCCCCAGTGCGTCAACCAGTCTGAAAGTGCGGATCTGACCGCAAGACTGGTCGAAAACGGCGATGATATCTATCTGATCTGGCAGAAGCAGAATGCAGTGATCCAGGGCGGTGACCTTTCCCAGATGGCTGCACAGGCACTGGCTTCTACAGATATCTTCACGGCAAAGTGGAACGGCACGGCTTTTGCAGACACAGCCTGCGTGCTGAAGGATTCTACACCGGATATGCTTCCCACCCTTGCCTTTGACGGGGACAAGATGACGGCTGTATGGGTCAAGAGCAGTGGGAATCTGGAAAATGTCTTCCAGTCTAGCGGCATGATTCTGGCGTCTGATTTTACAGGCGGCAAGTGGGGCAAGCCCTACCAGCTGGCAAATGCGGATTCCTACGTTTCCGAGCTGGCTGCTGCATATCACAACGGATCCCTGTACGCTGCCTACACGCTCAACGGCGCATCCGGCTCTGCATTGCATATGGTATGCAGCGGCAAGGATCGGGTGATTGCTTCCGGAGCAGATACATTGACGGGTGTTTCCTTCCGGGACGGTAAGCTGTACTGCGTAAAGAACGGCAAGCTTTACATCTGCACGCCTGACAGCGCAGCCCTGACTGCTGTGGATGGTCAGCTGAGTGCACTGTCCGGCACCTTTGTGATGGCGGACGATGGCAAGAGTCTGATTTTCTCCGATGGAACGCAGTTCTTTATTTCTGTCAACGAAAACGGTGCATGGAGCGAGGCAATGGAACTGACAGTTCCGGAGGGCTTCAGCGTATTCAACTACAGTGCTTCCTGGGATCAGGGCAGATATTCCATTGTTCTCAATGGCAGGGATGCGGATAACACAACATCCCTTGTATATCTGGAGGCTGCTCATGCGGAGAGCCTGGATATTGAATATGCCACTGTAGAATACGACCCCATTACTGGGGAGCAGTCCGTACTTTTCAAGCTGACCAACAATACATCCAAGACCATTCATGACATTCAGGCAGAGCTTTCCAATGCGGACAGAACTCTGTTCAGTGCAGAGAAGGCAGTCAGCATTGCGCCAGGTGAATCCGTATCCCTTGTTTGCCCCATGGATACCACGGACATCCACGAAGTGGGGGAGTATACGCTGACCGTTTCCAATGGTACCTGTACGGCAAATGCCGTTGTGACCATCGGTATGCCGGATATCTCCCTGGATGTGGATACATACTATCTGGAGGATAGCGTGATCCTTGCCATTACGGCATCCAATCTGACAGGAACACCTGCCGAAACCACCATTAAGATCTGTGAGGATTCTATGGACGGTTTGCAAATCGATATGAAAAACGCCGGAGTCATCACCAGCCAGGAGGATTATCTGCTTCTGGAGGAGATCAATCTGAGCGATGTGGAGTTTGATGAGAACGGAGTCAAGTATCTGTTTATACAGGCGGATACACGGGGTTCTGAGCTGAACCAGGCCAATAACTGCATTCCGGTTGCAATCTATCAGAACCAGGAGCTGACGGATCCGGATGACAGCGATTTGCCGGAATATGACGTAACGCCCTCTGACGGAAAGGACGATGAGGATCCTGGGGAGAATCCCGATCCCATTACAACCACTGTTACTACCACTACAACAACCATCACAACAACCACAACTACCACAGCATCTACAGATGATGCATCTGCGGATGTGACCGGCACTACAACGGTTTCTGCAGTGGATGCGGTGAAGCCGCCTAAGACCGGAGAGCAGGGCATTCGGATCACGGTTGAGATCCTTGCGGCATTTGCGGTTCTTTCGGCATACGGCGTAAGGAAAAAGCGCAGAGTCCGGTAACAGATCTCATACATATAAATTGATTGCAGCAGCATCACAATTTTGTGGTGCTGTTGTGGTATTCTGATGAAAACATAGGACAGCACCGCATCAAACCCGCCTGGCGGCTTGCACATCTGCCGAACAAGCTCTGTGCGGTGTTGTCATAATTTGCGAAAGGAAACGTTATGAACCAAGTTGTTCCGATGGGCTATGCAAAGACGAGAATGGGTACGAGCCTGGCTGTTGTCATCGCTACGGGTACAGGACTGCTCACATGGCTTTTTGTCAAAAACGGGGCTGCCTTTTCTGATGTGAAATACTTCTGCATGGTGGCGGCGGCATTGATTCTGGTGTGCGTGTTTTCTGATGTGACAAAAAACAGGAAATGCCGAGCCAGGATTTCGCATATGCAGTTTATGTTGTCCTGTCCCTCTGTAGTGGGGGAGGTTCGTGAAATCAAGCGGATTCCCTACTTTTTCGGCAGGGAGTTTCGGGAGAACCCGAAGGTTTATGCCAAGGGGCGCAATGTGGTATACCGCATCGTTGCAGTTTTTCATAGCCCGGTGACCGGGCAGGAAGAAGTGGTCGTCTCCGAGCCCTATAGCTGTAACATTGCGGCTGCTGTTCAGAATCATGCTGTGACAGTTCACTATTCAAAGGACGGACAGTACTGGATAGAGCTTTGAGGTGACGAGATACGAAGATCCACAGCCCTGCCTTAAGGGGGCTGCATTATAAACATGCAAGAGGCAAGAATAAATATAGAGCACATGTGCTGAAGCAATTTCTTTTGTGGCGGCACCATACAGAAAAGACGTATCAGGATGCAAAAAGCATGGCTGGCAGTTCTGTACGGTGCCGCCATGGCTGTATGCGGCGAAAAAATGAAAAAAGTTCGTCTGAAACTTGGAAAAAGGCGATGATTCTATTGACAATACTAGATTTTTGTAGTATTATAAACTATAGGTAGGCAAAAATTCCAGAGAAGTCAAGCAGCTTGGCTGAGTAGTGATAGGTGAGGAATCCTTTGGATTCCTGTGCATAAAGTTGCATCCATACCTAGCCGACACAGAAGGAAGCCGATTGCGGACAGAGTGAGAAGGGAATTGAGTATCATTGGGACAGCAAAAGTCTTGATACTTTAAGGAGATCGATGGATTCAGGCAGAGAATTGGAAGGATGGGAGTATTTACATCATGGAAAAACGCACGATCAGTTTCAGCCCACCGGATATTTCGGAGGCCGAAATAAACGAAGTTGCGGAAGCACTCCGCTCTGGTTGGATTACCACAGGCCCCAGAACAAAAAAACTTGAAAAAGAGATTGCCGGATGGATAGGAACGGATAAATGCGTTTGCCTCAATTCACAAACTGCCTGTGCGGAGATGGCACTACATATACTTGGCATCGGCAAAGATGATGAAGTTATCGTACCGGCTTATACATATACGGCATCTGCCTCTGTCATCGACCACGTTGGTGCGAAAATCGTCATGATCGATTCACAGAAAAACAGCCTTGAAATGGATTACGATGCTGTGGAAGCTGCCATTACCGAAAGAACCAAGGTCATAATTCCGGTAGATCTTGGCGGTGTACCTTGCGATTATGACCGTATTTTTGAGATTGTTGAGCGCAAGAAAAGTTTGTTTAAGCCGTCAAACGAGATACAGAAAGCAATCGGCAGAATTGCCATATGCGCTGATACAGCCCATGCTTTCGGAACAAAGTGGCACGGAAAGATGGCTGGCAGTATTGCTGATTTTTCGAGCTTTAGTTTTCATGCTGTTAAAAATTTAACAACCGCTGAGGGCGGTGCGTTGACGTGGCGCACGATTAACGGCATTCGTAACGAAGATATTTATCATCAGCTTCAACTGCTCAGTCTGCACGGTCAGTCAAAGGACGCACTTGCCAAAACAAAGCTTGGCGCATGGGAATACGATATTGTCGGCACCTGGTATAAGTGCAATATGACCGATGTGGTTGCGGCAATCGGACTTGCGCAGTTTGAACGTTACCCCGGAATGTTGGCAAGAAGAAAACAGATTATTGGCAGATACAATGCCGCATTCAAGCCGTTCGGTATTGAAACACTTGACCACTACAATGCCGAACATGAATCATCTGGACATCTTTACATTACGCGTGTTCCCGGAATCACACCGGAACAGCGAAACGAGATCATCATCAAAATGGCGGAGCAAGGCGTTACTTGTAATGTGCATTACAAGCCGCTTCCTATGCACACAGCATATAAGAAGCTTGGATTTGATATTGCAAATTACCCAAATGCATATGCGTTTTTTTCCAACGAGATTACGTTGCCGCTCCACACTTGCTTGTCAGACGAGGATATAGAGTATGTAATGGAAAAGTATATCGGGATATTGAAAGAGTATGTGTAATGATGCTTTTGAAAAAATGGGAACAACTGCCGCCGGAAATGCAGACCGATGAGGTGCGGAAATATTACGACATTCTGAAAAAGAAGCAGGTCAGTTTGTTTTTCAAGAGAATGTTTGATATTGTGGTTTCCTCTCTTTTGTTAATTATCCTTTCACCCGTTTTTTTAGTTTTGGCGATTGCGATTAAGATTGACAGCAAAGGCCCGGTGTTTTATCGGCAGGAACGGGTTACACAATACGGAAAGCATTTCCGTATACACAAATTTCGCACAATGGTACAAAACGCCGATAAGGGTTCACAGGTTACTGTTAGCAACGATCCTCGTATTACCCGTGTGGGCAAAGTAATCAGAAACTGTCGATTGGACGAAATTGCGCAGCTTATCGATGTGATGCAAGGAACTGTCACACTTGTTGGCGTCCGTCCCGAAAGTACAAAATATGTTGCCGAGTACACCCCCGAAATGATGGCAACACTACTGCTCCCCGCAGGTGTAACGAGTCTTGCGAGTATTCTCTATAAGGATGAGGCGAAACTGCTTGATGCTGCTGAGGATACGGATAAGGTGTATATAGAGAGGATTTTACCTGCAAAAATGTATTATAACCTTAAAAGCATTGAACATTTCAGTTTTTGGGGAGATGTGCGGATTATGTTTATGACTTTGTTTGCGGTGTGCGGTAAGGACTATAAAGGGGATTATATCGAAATGCAAAAAGAATATGAAACGATGGAAAGATGAGGCTTTGAATGATTGACAATCTTGTATCCATTATTATGCCTTCATGGAATACAGCGCAATTTATTGCGGAATCCATTCAATCAGTAATAAATCAAACTTATAAAAATTGGGAACTGCTTATTGTTGATGATTGTTCTACGGATGATACTGATAATATTGTAGAGCCGTTTTTGACCGATGCACGCATAAAATATTTCAAAAATGAGAAGAACAGCGGCGCTGCATTGACCAGGAATCGCGCGATGCGTGAAGCGAAAGGCGAGTGGATAGCTTTTCTCGATTCAGATGATTTGTGGATGCCTGAGAAGTTGGAAAAACAGATAAGGTTCATGAATGAGCATAACTATACGTTATCTTTCACAGAGTACGAAAAGATTGATGAAGAAAATCGGACGCTTAACATATATGTATCAGGACCGGATGTGGTTAACAAAAGAAAGATGTATCGTTATGATTACATAGGTCAACTTACCATGATGTATAGTGCCAGGTGCTTTGGACTGATTCAGATTAAGGACATTAAAAAAAATAATGACTATGCTATACGGCTTCAGCTCTACAAAAAGCAGGATACCGAAGCCCATCTTCTGAAAGAAAATTTAGCCAAGTACCGGATCCGAAAAAAAAGCATCAGCCATGACAAATTAGAAAAGAAGTTAAAGAGCCATTATGACCTGTTCCGTATTTGTGATGAAAAGCCCGCGATAGCCGCGGTTTGGTTTGCCTGTTGGAATATGTTTTGGGGAATTTTGAAAAAGGGAAAATACGAGAAAAGAAACAAGGGTCTCTCGGGAGAATGATATGTATATACGAAATGCCGGTATGGAAGATTTGAATCAAATAGCGCAGACGCATATAGAGTGTTTCCCAAACAGTTTTTCAACAGCTCTCGGGGTGCCGTTGCTGAAAAAGTTTTATTTGCAGTACCTGAAAGAGTACCCGGATCTATTTTGGGTTGCCGTTGACGATGATTGTATAGCCGGGTTTTGCATGGGATATCTGCTTGACAGAGGAAGCTGCAATCGCTCTTTTGCAAAGCATAACATTGTTCCTCTTGCGCTCCGTTATCTATTACTGCTTATCAAGGGCAATAAAAAAGCATGGAAACGGCTTAAGCCGACAAAAGGCCGCAAAAGCGATTCCGTTCGCATATTAGAACCGGAATTTTATCATATTCCTCCTACAGAATGCGGCGATCTTCTCTCCATTTGTGTTTTGCCGAAATGGCGGGGAGCAGGGATTGCGAACGAATTGATATCCGATTATCAGGACGCGTTAAGAAAAATCGGTAGGAGCGTGTGCTTTTTAACAGTTGCGACTGTGAATTCCCGTGGGATTCACTTCTATGAAAAGAACGGCTTTGTGCCATATCGTGCTTTGGGAGATGTGGCGATAACATATGCCAAGAGGCTTTAATGGAGAAGATATGGAAAAAGCGATAGTTGTTATTTCTTTCGATGGATACAAGGATTTGTGGGACACATTTTTTGAATGTTATGAGAAGTTTTTCCCCGATTGTATGCTGCCGATTTACTTGATTACCAATCATGAAATACCAGCCTATCCGCATGTTACAGTGGTGACTACCGGAGATGAAGTGTCATGGAGCCGCCGCGTGCGGAGTGCCTTGAAAAAAATCCCGGAGGATACTCTGCTTATCCTATTGGAGGATTACTTTCTTTGTGAAAAAACGAGCGTTGAAAAAATTGATGGGCTGTTCCGGATTTTCTCTGAAAATACCTATGACTATCTGAGGGTAATTCCCATACCGATCCAACATAAAAGGAAACCGAGCGGTGCGTATCCGCTTGACCCCTCGGCGCTATATGGCGTTAATCTTCAGGCAGCGATTTGGAAAAAGTCGTACTTGCAGAAACTCCTATACGATGACGATTTCAGCGCTTGGGAGTTTGAAGCAAGGCAGAAAAACAACAGTACTATGCGTATCGACGGAAACTGCGCTGCATTGAACTATACAGGGCTGAATTACCTGAATGGTGTCATACAGGGCAAATGGTATCCACGAACGGTAAAGCAGTTAAAAAAGCACGGGATAATGATTCCGACAGGTAATCGATCGATGATCAAGAGACGGAAGCTCATTGTAATGGACATAAAAAATTGGCTGGCACACCATATCCCTACCAAAATAATACATACACTGAAGCCTGTTGCTGTGCGCATCGGATATAAATTTGTTACAAAAGATTGAAAAAGGAAAGGTGATATGATATGTCCTATTCATTTAAAGATTGTGTACTGATGATAACCGGAGGCACAGGTTCTTTCGGAAATGCAGTTTTAGAGAGATTTCTCACCACCGATGTCAAAGAAATCCGCATTTTTTCACGCGATGAAAAAAAGCAGGATGATATGAGACATCTGTACAATAATCCGAAATTGAAGTTCTATATCGGAGATGTCAGAGATATCTCAACTTTGCGTCCTGTCATGCAAGGTGTTGATTATATCTTTCACGCAGCTGCACTTAAGCAGGTTCCGTCCTGTGAATTTTTTCCTCTCGAAGCTGTTAAAACCAACGTGATCGGCACGGATAATGTGCTGACAGCCGCAATAGATGCCGGAGTTAAACGTGTTGTATGCTTGTCCACGGACAAGGCAGCTTACCCGATAAACGCCATGGGTACAAGTAAGGCTATGATGGAAAAAATCATTATTGCCAAAGCGAGAAATGTTGACCCGGAAAAAACCCGTATTTGTTGTACAAGATACGGCAATGTAATGTGTTCGCGCGGTTCGGTTATTCCTCTCTTCATAGATAAAATCAAGCACGGATTGCCTCTGACGGTGACTGACGGAGCTATGACGCGCTTTATAATGAACCTCAATGAAGCTGTGGATCTGGTGCTTTATGCGTTTGAAAACGGAAGCCAGGGTGATCTGTTCGTTCAAAAAGCGGATGCTTGTACAATTGAGGTTCTTACGCAGGCGATTAAAGAGTTGTTTGGGGTTCCGGATTATCCCACACAGACAATAGGAATCCGTCACGGTGAAAAAATGTACGAAACATTGCTTACAAATGAAGAGTGCGCCCGTGCGGTTGATTGCGGAATGTTTTACCGCGTTATTGCGGATAACCGTGATTTGAATTACGAAAAGTACCTGTCTTTGGGCAATAAGGATCGTAACACATTGACAGAGTTTAACTCGAACAATACAAGATTGCTTGATGTTGAGCAAACAAAGAAAAAGCTCCTTACTTCCAAGCTTGTGACAGATGAGCTTGAAGCATGGGGCATGCATGAAGTTTCATGAGGTTATTTATTTTTGAAGGGGCTGCTGATGATGAAAATATGCGTCATAGGAGCATTCGGGTTTGATACTATGCCCACCGGCGGACAACCGGTAAAAACACGCAATTTATATAAATTGCTTTCCGAAAAATACGGAACGGATGAGGTATCGTATATTGAAACTTATGGGTGGAAGAAGCATCCTTTCAAAATGATGAACACTGTTCGCCGTGCTGTAAAACAAAGTGAGAATGTGATCATGCTTCCAGCGCATAATGGGGTGAAGGTCTTTGCACCTCTGCTTCTCAGATATGCAAAAGGAACTGCCGCAAAATTATTTTATGATGTTATTGGAGGCTGGCTGCCCCAAAAAACTGCGGCTGATCAAAAGCTTGCTGGGCAGCTCCGGAAATTTGACGGCATTTGGGTAGAAACCTCCAGCATGAAAACTGCATTGGACTCTCAGAAATTTTCAAATGTTTCGATTGTTCCGAACTTTAAATTCATTGCTCCGTTGATGCCTGAAGAACTGCCGCCTTTGGAAAAGCTGTCGCCGGAAACGCAAAACGCAAAAAAACGACACGCAAAACGCAAAAAATAGTAAAAAAATAGGCGA
>ENA-ORMN01000821-ORMN01000821.1-human-gut-metagenome-genome-assembly--contig:-NODE-821-length-33686-cov-4.961643_pt1 | contig 33686 bp, 33 predicted proteins | sample MGYA00242102_ERZ508993 | MGnify/ENA primary metagenome ERZ508993 (study PRJEB26280, sample SAMEA2338770) | human gut metagenome | biome: human gut; feature: human-associated habitat; material: faeces...
GCACGGGGAAAACTTTTCTCCAGAAAAGTTTTCCCCGCTCCCGCTCCCCCCTCAGCCAATCGTGTCCGAAATTTTTCGGACCGTGGCAACGCCGCCGGCGGCAGTCAGCAGGATCTCCGCATTTTTGTTTTCGGGATTGACCTCACATAGCTTTTTTCTGAGCAGGAAAGCCGGAAGATCGACCGAGCCGCCCTCCCATATACAGACGATCTTCCGGATACTTTCGGGCGCTTCCGGAAAAGAGGCGGCACAGCTCATAGCAATCAGCTCCGAAACCGAATCCGAGCGAAAAGAATAAACCTTTTGCTCGCCCGATGCGGTGCAAAGCACCAGGCATTGATGATATTCGTACCGCCCACCGTCATAGCTCTCAAAGTATGCCTCCGCCGCCGAAAGCATGATCTGAAATTTAGGATCGACCACGGTATCTTTGCGCAATCTATTCATCTTTTTCCTCCCACCGTTCATATCTCTCTGCAAAGTATAACGCAACATTCCGCTTTTATTATACTTCTTTTCCAATGGAATGTCTAGGGACCTCCCCGCAGAAAAGCGCCACGACCGAAATCGTGACGCTTTTTTCTTTCAGGCGCAGGAAATAATGATATTTCCGCTGGTGGTGGAAAGAATCTTATCCACCGCAAACAGGGAGTAAACCAGCTTCATCTGCCTGCCCTTGAGCACCATGTTATAGTGATAATCGTCCAGCTGTGCCGACCAGAGCGCATAGGTGGCGTCCGCCATTTCGTAGACCTTGGTATAAGGCTCCGAGTTGAACAGGATCTCGGCACTGCTGTTTCCGGGCCAGCCGTGGTGCATAATCTGGATATAGTCGCTCTTGAGGGCGGTGCCGTACAGTCTGACCAGCCGCTTTGCCGCCGCTCCCTCGATGTCCGCCGTCAGCAAAAAGGTTTTGCCGCCAAGCGTCAGCCGAAGCACGATTGACGAGTCGTTGGTATGGTCGATCGTGCCGGGGTACAGATCCTCGTGCGTAACCAGCGTTTCAAACAGCGCATTGCCAAGGTAGAATTTCTGCCCGCTGTGAAGCTTGATAACCGTGGTACAGCCGAAATTCGCCATTGCCTGCGGCACGATCGTGTCGTGCACGTTGACGTTTGCCTTGACGGCAGCTTCTTTCATCCCGTAGATCACCGACGAATCGTAGATGTTGTAGATGAATTTCTCCAGCACCACGTCCCCGCCATGCCGCTGGGAAAAGCCGTACATAGCGCCCCAGTGGTCGCCGTCCGGGTGGGTCAGGATCCATGCGGCAATAACCGGTTTTGCATGGGACGCCGTCTTGTTTGCCATCAGATAATTGTAGATCCGGTTGACCTCCGAGCTTTGATTGGTGCCGCCGTCGATGATGACAAAGCGACCGTCCTCCAGCTGAATGACGAAGGATGCGCCAAATGCAACCTCCGCATTGTTGGTGCCGTCTCCGTTGTCGCCGATGGCAAGCATGGCAAAGGTGGAATCCTTAAGCTTCACCCCCGGATTTTCCGGCGCCAGCGGCAACATGGTCGCAAGCGGCGAAATCATAATCTTCGCCATGCTCTCCGACTCGCAGAACTGCAAAAACAGGCTCTGCCCCTTTGCGGCATTGTTGTAGGTGGCGTACAGGACATTGGGATATTCAACTTCCTGATACAGAGTATATCCTGCCGCCTCCAGCGTGCCAAGGTAGCTCCGGTATGCCGCCCTGTCGGTTTCGGTCACATAGAGCTGGGTAACGCCGTCGTTGCAGTCAAAGAGATTGGACACCTTTCCGCCCGTGTAGGCAGGCACGTCCACGTCTCCCACACCCGAGAGCATGGAATTTGTATTTTCCTCTTCGTTGTTCACATAATACATAGCTTTCTCCTGTCCAAGCTTCAGGGCTGATTTAAATCGGTTCAGCGCCTGTTCCAATCCCTTCTGCGACCATCCTGCGATCACGATCTTCTGCCCTGCCCGCCTTACCGTATAGCTGTTGTACGGCAGATCCGCATAAACGGCGGCGCTCTCCGGGCGGTTTCCGTAACCCACCAGGATCTCCTGCTCCTGTGGGAGCGAATCGGAATCCTCCACGGTGGACACGTAAGCATAGGTAAGACCGGCGATGTAGCTGTTCAGATCGTTGACAAGCGCTCTCAGCGCCGTGCCGGCGCTCTTGGGATATACGATCTTATAAATTCCTTTTTTGTTTTCCGCAAGCTTCAAAAAGTCATACGCATCACTGGTAAACGACGCATTGGGCGCCATGACCAGAGAGGCGGCGCTGATATAGCTTTTGACAAACTCGCCGGCGGCGTCCTCCAGCACGCTGTCAAAGACGGCGGCAATGGCGATCTTGTTCCCGCTCCGGCGGATTCTGTACTCGGTATCGCCAAGCTCACTATAAAGCGTGGTGGAAAGCTCCCTTGAAGTCTTGCCAAGTAAAATCTCCTTAGCGCCGCTGTCCGCCTCGTAGTCGCTCTTCACCGTCAGCGTCACGCCGGATGCTGACGAGATCTTGTCCCGCAAGGTCTGCGCAAGGCTTTTGACGTTTTTTTCATTGTTCGGGAACACGATGACCCAATCGTTCAGCGGCTGAGCCTCCGCCTTTTCGCTGGTCTCCTCCTGTTCCCCGTCGCTTTCCCTCCTGCATCCCGCCGCAAGCGGCAACAGGAACAGGACTGCAAGGACTCCCGCAAGAATCTTTCTGAATTTCATAGGTTTTCTCCTTGACCTTTCCGGCACCGCCCCGTACACGGCTTTTTTCGGTGTGCGGGGAGGATGCTTGCGTGGATTACTTCCACCACTGTGCGGCGTATGCGTCATCCTCGATCCCGTCGTCAAATGCGGGAGAGGAATTGATGATATCCGATACGCCGGCAATATAAAACTTACAGATCGGGGTTTCGTATTTCATCATTCTGCACCTCCGTTGATGTAGGACTCCAGCATGGCTTTCTGTTCCGCATTGAGCCTGTTGTAGGTTTCGGCGTCCGCCTTTGCCGCAGTTGCCACATACTGCATACTGCGCTCGGTGGTCGTTTCGGAATAAACGTAAAAGGTAAATCCGCCCGCTGTCACCCTGGCATAAGCTCTTGCCACAAGAACGGCTTCGTTCTGCGCATACGGGATTCCGGTAATTGCCGCATAGATCGTGGCGTTGCCGTCGGCGTCGTAATGAATTCCGTCCTTCGCCACAATATCGGCAAATTTCAGAGCCTCATCCTCCACGCCGTCAAACGCCGCATGGGTCAGCGCCCTGTCGCCAAGCAACGTTTTGGGAATAACCAGCGTGCCGTAGGTGACTTCTGCCGCAGATCCGTCTTTCAAAGTCAGCTCTGCCGCAAACTGTTTCAGCGCCTCCAGACGTGCTTTTCCGACCTCGGACTCAAACCGGATTCCCGGCTCTGCTTTCAGGCGTACCGCCGTTGACGGTTACATCCACCGCCCCCAGATTTACAAATACCTCGCCCGTACCCGCATTGTAGAAAAGACCGCTTTCTACGGTTACCTTTCCTTTTGCTCCTGCACACACTCTGAGGGCAGCAGTTGTAATACCATAAACATAAGCATTGCTGAACGTAAATACAGAGTCTGCCGAACACGACGTGATATCATTCGGTCTGTATTTATTAGACGTCGAAGAATAGCTACCGCCATTCATAGTAACATCCACCGTATTTGCGCCTGCTACCACGTTGAATGCTCTTTTCCAGTTGTTGGAGAAATTGCAGTCTTTCAGGGTGATCTTTAATGCGCCGCCTGCATTTCCTATCAGACGAGCAGTATCAATAACGCTGGCATCGGTGGTACCCTTGACCGTGATCGTAACGTGATCGATCGTGTACTCGCCATATCCGGTTACGGAAAATCCTGCGCTGTTGGAATGGATCGTCAAATTGCTGAGCTTGAAATTCTCACCGGCAAATTCCAGATACGGCTCATATTTTGATTTGCTGTTTGTGTGAGAAACGGTATATCCGTTGCCCTGAATCTCCACGTTTTTCCGGGTGATTTTTCTGGCACCGTTCACTGCGCTGTTAGCAGTTGCGTTGGTGGTATCCGAAAAATTTTTCAGAATCGAAACCACCACCCAGTTTTCGTTTTCTTCCACAGCATTCACCGCCGTGATCGCTTCCTCAAACGTGGTGTAATATCTGGTGCTCTCACCCACCGTGACCGAAGCTATGGAATCCTCACTCTGAGTATCGGATTCGGTTGCGGACACGCAGAAGATCATACCGGACATTATCATACAGAGCGCAAGAATCATGCAAAACAGTTTTTTCATGCTATCAATTTCCTTTCTGCTTATTTATAAAGCGGACTCTCCGGCGATATGCGCAAAGCACACCGCCGGGAGTCCTCTGCCGGCATCAATAGTTGCTGGTCTTTCTGATATCCTCGCCTACTTCCATTCCCTTGACGTCCGACGGCGTGGTTTCTCCGCCCTCAAACGGGCTTTTGTAGTCGTCATCGTCGTCGTTAAAGTTTCTCGGAGCCGTCGTATCAGGCTCGGTCACCGTCGCCGTGGTCTGTGCGGTGGTATCGTCGCCTTTGCTTTCTTCCTTTTTGCAGGAGGTCAGAACGGCAAAAGTCAAAACGCAGATCAAAAGCAGTGCAATTCCGATTTTCTTCATTTTATTTCCTCCTCAGATTCAGTTGCGCACGTATTCGGCAAGCTTCAGCTTATCGTCTCCCGTCAGACCGGCGGCGTCATCCGCCAGCGCCGATGCGGCAATACCCGAAAGCGATCTCTTGTTGTTTTCCTCGGAAAACTCCGAATAAAGCGTAAAGTTCACCTTGCCGGCAGAGATCTGCACGTAGGCGATGGCGCAATACCCGGTTGCGTAGTCGTCGCCCGAAAGTCCGCTGATACCCGCACGGTAGGTCACATTGCCTGCCTCGTCGGTCATAAAGGATGCTTCTCCTGCCTTGACGTCATAATATACCGGGTCCAGCGTGGTCAGAATCCCGTTGTGGGTGAAAGGCACCTTTCCGCCGCCAACAGCTACCAGCGTGGAAGCGGGAACGATCAGCGTACCATAGGTAACGGTAAGCGGAGCGTCAGTGGTCTCCACATAGGTCAGTGCGGCTTTCAGCATCTCCAGTTTCTTTACCGTTGCGGCGCTCATACGGGAGGTGAACACCATACCGTTCATATCTTTTTCCAGGATCGCCGCCGCACCGTTGTCCATGGTCGGCGCCGGCTTGTCGCCCTTGATAGCGATCAGACTTCCGCTTTCAAAAGCAAGGTCGGTATTGTCCTTGTTCACTACCGCCGCATATCCGGTTGCCAGCGACTTGGTGGCAATAAAGATACCCGAGGTTATGTTGACGGTACCGGGACCGCTGTAGATCACGGCTTTCTTGGAAGCCTGGGTGTTGCCCGAGAGGAACACACCGCTCTTGATATTCGCCAAGCCACCGCTTGCCGCATCATATTTTTCCGCCGCCAGAATGGTATCGCCGTTGCCCTTGAGATGAAAAGTTCCGTCCTCAATGGTCAGCTCGCCGCCCCATACCCGGAATACGGCGGTGGAATTGGTCTGATAGTATCCGCTCTTCACAAGGACCTTGCTTCCCTCACCCTTGATGTCGGCACAACGACCGTAATCGGCAGGGTTTACAAAGTTGTTGTCGATCAGCGTCACTTCTACTTTCTGCGCTCCGCCCTCTACCGTAAAGAAGCGGTTTTTACCGGTGGTTGCCGAGCAGTTCCGGATGGTCAGCTCCAGTTTTGCGGAAGCATTTCCCACAATATAGAACGCAGCGCTGGTAACAACATATTTGGCGTCTTGCGGATAAACGACTTTCACGTTTTCAAAGCCTGAAACGCCGGTACCGGTATGGGCGATACCGCCTACAAAGGCGGAGGATTTGTTTTCCACCGTCAGGTTCTTCACGGTCACGTCACTGCCGCTCACCGTCAGAAACGAGCCGGCGGCAGTCGCCGTAAGCGCCACGGTATGATTTTCACCGTCCAGCGTAACCTTGCTCCGTTTGAGGGTGTACTGTGCGCCGTTCAAGGCAACGTCTTTCAGCAAGGTCAGGGTCTTTTCGTCCGAGCCGGTGTCGGCATTGAGGGCTTCAATGGCATCCGCCAGTGTGTTGTAGTTGGTCTCCCCGATCTTTGCCTCGGGATCCGCCGCCAGTACAAACACGGAAAAGCAGGAGATCGTAAGGCATAAACCAAGAATCAAAGCCAGAAATTTTTTCATGTTTTCCTCCCCAATATGATTTTATTTCCGGATACCGTCTTACGAAGCGGAAGCGTTCAGCTCATCCAGCTTCTTGTAGATATCGGCAAGCAGGGTCTTTTGTCCGTTTTCGTATTTGTTGATCTGCGTGGTCACGCTTCTGTCCGGGATACCGCCGTTGTTGTTGGCGTTCGCCCACGCACGGGAGTAGTAGCTGTACAGATAGTTGATGTTGTAGCTCCACGCCTGCGCAAAGCTGAAGTTCATGCCCGCACGGATAGTGTCCATCACCGAAATGATTCTGGCGTCGGTGGTGTCGCTTCTGTATTTCAGGTAGGTCTCATAGTATTCCTGGATAGAGGTGGAGCGGCTGTACATACACAGCGCCTCGATAATCATACCCACCATGTCCTTTTCGCCCTCCTTGACGTTGGAAGGCACCATAATGCCGTTGTGGTTGTCTGCCGCCGCAGAGATGTAACCCGTTCTTTCAAACTGCGCTTCGTCCCACAGCGGGAAAGGCAGGATCCCGAATTCGGAGGTCATGCCGAGACGCTTGATCTCCTCCACGCCCTGAAGCATCTGCGTCCAGAACAGCGACTGGTCCTTGGCAAAGAGCGGCGCCTGGGTGGCAAGCTCGGTGCTGGCGGAGAATGGACAGTCCGCAACCGTTCCCGTCATCAGGCGGTAGAACGCCTCGTAACCGTCGATCAGCTTCTGGTTGCCCGTCAGATACAGTTCCTGTCTGCCGGTGTCGGCATTCGGACGTGTCAGCTTGATATTCCAGGAGGTGACAAAGGCACGGGAGGCATGGCAGTTGGTCAGCAAAGCGTAGCTCTCCATTCCCGTTTCCTTGCTGCCGCCGAACTCCTTGGCGATCCGGAACATTTCCGCATAGGTCCAGCTTCCGTCCGCTACCTTGGCGTACAGATCCTCCACGTGGTGATCATCCGCCAGCTTCTTGTTGAAGAACACGACCTCCAGCTTTTCGTAAAGGGTCAGGTTGATGTCTCCTACCGTAAAGTAAACCTTGCCGTCTACGGAAGCGCCGTCGGTAAAGGACCGGGTCCACCACGACTGCGTGAAATCTATGTTCGGCAGGGTGGTCATGTCCAGACCGTAACCGTTGATCGCCATGGAGCCGAGGTAGCCGGCGTGGGTGGAAATCATGTGGATGCTCTCCTCCGCCTCGCTGGTGCCGGAAAGCACAAGATTGCTGACATAGTTAGAAAAGTCGTCACGGTTGGTCCAATCGCCCGCTCTCTTTTCCTGCTCGATCTTGACGTGGAAACGACTCTCCACCGCCAGATCTCTCTCTTTCACCTTCTGGTAGAGATTGCTTCCGGTAGAATCCCCCATAAACTCGTAAGCCGTGGATTCCCGGCTCAGGATACGGAACACTTTTCCGTCGTAGTCCCGTACCTCCAGATGGTCGTTTTCAAGGTCCGCCGTCGCAACTGATCCGCCCGATGCGGAATCATCCTCTTTGCCCTTGTCCTTAGTGCAGGAAAAAAGCGCAAAGGGGATCATCAGAACGACAAAAAGAAGGCATAAAATTCTTTTCAGCATTTCGTTCACTCTCTTTCTTTTTTTGTTTTTTTGAATGTGCCCTGCCACATTCTCCTGCTTCCATTTTACCATGATTTTCTTATTTTGTCTTTTTGCTGTGTGACATGATTTTTTAAATATGTGATTAAATAATTAGTATCTTTTGCACATAACAAAAAATTTATCTTTTTGATTTATCTGTAAAAGCAACAAAAAAGGAAAGACCCACGAAACATTTTCGTGAGTCTTTCGGTTATTTAAAGAAGTACATAGTGCAATATGAAAGCCCAAGCAAGGTACAGAAAAATTATCTATACCTTGACCGTCACGCCTTTTCGCCTTCCAGACAAAGTTTGAGAAGATCGTCTACGTCCGCCGTGGCAAGACACTCCACTGCGTCTGCCGCACCGTAATAAATCTTGACCTCTCCGCTGTCCTCCAGAATCATGCCGCCCGGGAAGATCACGTCCGTCCGGTAGCCCTCGTCCTTTTCAAACGGAAGCTCGGAAGCGATCAACGGCTCCCTGTACATTCCGATCACACGGGACGGGTCCTCCAGATCCAAAAGTGCTATGCCGGCATAATAAATTTTCTGCCACCGATTCTCCCAGCCGTTCTTGCCCCGTTCGGGATCACGCTCCACGGCGTGAAACAGGGTCAGATAACCCTTGGAGGTTTTGACCGGAGGCGCTCCCGGTCCGATCTTGTTGTTTGCAAAAGGCACCTGCTCCACACCCATGACCAGACGGGATTCGCCCCAGAATTTCATATCCGGCGACTCGGAAAGCCATATATCAAACCGGTCTTTGTTTCCACGGGAATAGTTCGGCATCGGGCGTTCCAGCCTTACGAAATTGCCGTTTATGCGTTCCGGGAACAGCACCATGTTCCGGTTGTCCGGAACCGTCATGGTAAGAATCTCCAGATTTTCAAAATCATCCGTCCGGGCAATACACCCTCTCAATCCGTGCCGGGTATCCACCGCCATGCACATATACACCTGACCGTCTACCACGCTCAGTCTCGGATCATACGCCCGGACGATCTCCTCATCCTTCATGGCAAACCACGGCTTGTTTCTTACCTGCCAATGGATGCCGTCATCGCTGAATGCAATGCCGATGTTGGTCCCGTCAAGCCGTTGCTCCTCATAGGAACCGTAATCGTTGCGGAACGCCATTACATACTTTCCCTCGTATTTCGTGACCCCCGCATTGAATACCAATGCAGCGTTGTACGGGATGTCCCGGTAGGTCAGGATCGGGGTCGGTCTTTTGGTGATAATGCTTGCGCTGTGTCTTTCTGTCATGTTGTTTTCTCCTGATTCATTATTCGTTGATTGCAGATTATTCTTCCACTCAGCATTTATAGGATATCATTTTCATCGGCAATTGTCTTTAATTATTTTTACCAATCCTTTGCATAAAGTTACTTTAAAATAAAGATTGCATTTTTTTGCTTGCTGTGTTATAATAAAGAAAAAACTCCGGAGGTAAAAATGCCGCACAATACCCGGTTGGTTACCAGCAAGTTTATAAACGGCGCCAACATTCTGGTCGAAAAGAAGCTGGGCTTCACCCATTGCTCCCTGCACGGTCACGACTTTTACGAAATAGATATCATCATCGGCGGCTCCGCTACCACCACACTCAACAACAAGCCGAAGATCGCCAAGACCGGCACGATCTTTTTCCTTTCGCCGGAGGACTTTCACAATTACTCCAGCGACGACAAGCTGGACATCTACAATATCCAGTTCGCCGAGGACGTGGTGTCGTCTGCCATTCTGGAAAGGATCGCTGACAGCAAGAACCGGATTTATACCCCCGATGAAAAATGCTTTCAGGCGATAACCGTCCTGACCATGACAATGGAAAATATCCATACAGACGATCCCGCCAATATCGAAATCCTGTCAAAGCTTCTCGAATGTATCCTGCTGTTGCTGTGCCGGAACCTGACAAGCGAAAAAAATCACAACCCGGCAAACAGCGATATGCAGAAAGCGGTCATCTATCTGCACGCTCATTTCAGAGAAAATCCCTCTCTCGGCGACGTTGCCGGTGTGCTTCACCTCAACGAAAAATATTTCTGCCGGAAGTTCCGGGAATATACCGGGCAAAAATACAAGGATTATCTGAAAGCCATGAAACTGCGCTATGCCCGCCGCCTGATTCTGGTCACCTCCCGCACGATATCCGAGATCTCCTCCGAAAGCGGCTACGGGAGTCAGTCCCACTTCAACCGGGAATTCAAGGAATACTACGGCATGGCGCCGCTGGAGCTGAGACGGCAGGCACGGGAAACGCCGTAAACGACGACCTTTTATTCTCTGACCATATGCGACAAGCTGGAAGTCCGAAGCGAACGGACCTGCCCCCGGCAAACCCGCCCTTGATCCCGGCAAAACTTTTATGAAATAAGGAGACAGCCCCCGGAAATGATTTCCGGGGGCTGTCTCCCTGTTTTTATGATTCACTGAGTTCTGTTACCCGACAAATAGCTCCCACCGAAGACGCCGACAAGCTCATTATCGCACAGGCGTCGGGATATGTCGGATTCTTCCGCCTGCTCAGAGCAGGAGCAACCATAAAGAATCTGGTTTTCGACGAAACCTGTACCGTATCGGGCGGCACTAATAAGGACATCGGTCCGATGGGTGTTCTCTGCGGTGCGGTTGACAGCGGCAAAGGCATTACAACATCTGAAAACGACACGGTAACAATCTTCAACATATATTCAAAGGCTACTCTCATACATGGCGGCGGCGTTACAGGCGGCATCGTCGCTTACGTAAAGTCCATGCACATGACCATGGATCACTGCACGAATGCCACGACCATGAAACTGGTGGAAAACGAGCCTTGGTCCAAGGCAAGCGTAGGACGTGGCGTAGGCGGACTGGTAGGAAAAGTAGCGGAATACGGGGAGAACAAACTTTACCCCGTCTCTCTGAAAATTACCAACAGCCGCAATGCGGGGGACGTCGTATCCTGTGCCGCTCCCGCCGGCGGTTTTGTCGGACACATTCTGGAGCTTGGAAACTACGAGACCACCTCCTCCGACAAATTTGTGCAAAGAGACGTTATTCTTGAAAACTGCATCAACGACGGCGACGTAACCATGTCCACGGAGGACAAGGCGGAGCGGGGCGTCGGCGGTTTCATAGGTCTTATCGCCGTACAGAATCCCCAGGCAAACATAAGTCTTAAAGGTTGCAAAAATTACGCTGTCATCAAAGAGCCGATCAGCGTCATCTGGCCTTCCAATGAAAAAATCACACAGTTTGATGAGCTGTTTGTACGGGAAAACCGCTTTTCAGACGGCGGCGCCGGCGTAATGCACCCCACCGTTACGGATTGCGAACGTCTGGCGGGTCAGACCGACTCCACTCTTGCGGAGGCTCTGTGGCAAAACCTTGTCCCAATAAAAACGGAGGGTACGGTTCCGCCCCCTGTCATCCCCGATAAGGATCCGGAAAACGGGGACGGCAACGCAAACGCCTCCCAGGACAATACGACCGGGAAAGACAACGACATCCCCAAAACGACCGAAACCGCCCCTTCCGCTGAAACCGAAGCTCCCGAAAAATCCAAGGGGTGCGGCAGTAGCATAGCGGTCATTCCCGTTGCGATAGGAATCGTCTGCGGCGTAGCCATAGCCCTGAAAAAGAAAGAGGAATTTTAATCCATGAAACGGCGTTTTTTCACGGGAATTCTTCTTGCGGTCCTGCTGATGACAACGATATTGTCCGGTTGCAACTCCGATCGTGAAATTCCCTCCCCCGGCACGAGCGACGCTGAAACCACAGCGCCCGGCACCACCAAAGAAAGCACACCCGTTTCGTATAGCGGCGTAACGCTCAACGGGGTGGAAATAGAAAAATACTCCATTATATATGAGTGGCATGAAAGGAGCCAGGAGCGGAAATATGCCAATACGATATCGGAGTATATCCGAAAGACCTATGACGTCTCTGTTGACACCCATTCGGACTCCGAAAAGGTGGAGGCGGAATATGCCATATACATAGGCGAAACCATGGACTCCGATATTTCCACGGAGCAGGCAGAGCTTGACACTTATGACTACCGGATAGCCGTTAAAAACGGTAATATTTATCTTCTTGCCCGAAACGTCTACGGCTTTTCAAAGAGTGTTGCATACCTGAACGCCGCAATCGGGCAGGCAAAAGACACAAAAGCCATATCCGTGACCGACAGCGGAAAGCAAAGCTTTACCACCGATCTCCTCACCTCCATGACGTTCAATATCTACAACTGGGATTCATCCGCCGCTCACCTTGAGCGCATGGAAGCCGTCGTTCTGGAATACAAGCCCGACACCATCGGCTTTCAGGAAATAACCGCCACATGGATCGGCAAACTGATGCAGAACAGCGAAATATCCGCCCTTTACGACTATGTCGGTGTGGATCGGCAGGACGGAACGCAGGAGCAAGCCGCCATATTTTACCGGAAGGACAAGTTCCGGTTGATAGAAAGTCAGACAAAATGGCTGTACGGCAGCGATCCCACGGGAGCGGCAAGCGCCGGAAAGATCAAAGGATGTGTGTACAACCGGATATATACCTATGCGGTATTGGAGCGTATCCACGACGGCAAGCGCTTTGCCCATATCAACACTCACCTTGAAATCGACCTTCTGGAGACTTCCACGCTGTCGATCAGTGAAATTCAGGAAAGACAGATCTCCTATATCACAACGGTAGCCCATAACCTTCAGGCGCAAGGATACGACTGCATCCTTACCGGCGACTTCAACTGTCAGGCGGCATCCAAAACCACTTCCGTAGGAATAGCGCTGAACAAAGCGGGATTCCTGCGCCCTGCCACCCAAAGCGTTCAGCAGGTCAACAGCGAAACCTTTGACGCCCAGTATAATGCCAACCAATCCATGGCGCCCAAAGGAATCGACCACGTCTTCATCCTGTCGGACAACGTATATTGCGACACCTACACCTACTGTAACAAAAAATACAACGGTGCATACCCCTCGGACCACATACCGAGAATGGCAACGTATGCAATCGGATAAAGGAGTAAAAATGGATTTTCAGAACCTTCACAGCGCAATGAGCTTCAACATTTTCAATTGGGACAGATCCGAGGCACATCTCTTGAGAATCGTTGCGATGATAAAAAAGTATTCTCCCGATACCGTCGGTTTTCAGGAGATCACGCTTGACTGGATCAACCGTCTGCTTCCTCTGCTGCCCGAATATGCCTGCATCGGTGCGGACAGAGAGGATTCCACCCACGAAAGAGCCTGCATATTTTACCGGCGCAACGAATTCATCCTGCTGGAGGGCGGCACAAAATGGCTGTCGGACACGCCGGATATCCCGTCAAAATTTGAAAGCTCCCAATACAACCGCATCATGACGTATGCGTGTCTGGAACACGGTGCCAGCGGAAAACGCCTGGTTCACGCCAATCTTCATCTTGACCTTTCCGACCCGGTCAATCAAAAGCAGGTGAAGGTTGCACTGGACTTTCTGGAGTCGCACTACCCTACGCTTCCCCGCCTGCTTTCCGGAGATTTCAATTCCTGCCGACTCGACGTACCGTTGCCCACCACCATGAAAGAGGCGCTTGCCCGGATGTCGGATTCCAGAGACCTTGCTACGGAAAAACACGGCACCGGAACCTGGCACGGCAGGCACAGCATAACGCCTGAAAAGGTGATACTGGATTACATATTCGTGTCCGGAAATATAACGGTGGAAAAAAGCATTTTTGCCGACGACCTGTTCACACAAGGATACCCCACAGATTCGGAATACGAAGCGATCAACATGGGCGCTCCATCGGATCACTTCCCCGTCTATATCACTTACCGCCAGATTTAAAAGGAAGGAATTTTTATGAAAATGAAAAGATTTTTGGTTTCACTTCTCGCCATTATCATGGCAATCAGTACCTGCACTCCCATCTTCGCAGCTGTTCCCCCCGTTGAGGAGACCCCCGTGGCAAGCACGATCGGATATTCGGCAAACAACGTGGTTCCGATCGATCTGAGCAACACGGACAAGGTCCACACCATGTCGTCTCTCGTCACCGCCGACGGCAAATATTCCGAGCCGCTTGATAATAATATCTATACCATTTCAACGGCGGACGAGCTTGTGACGTTCGGAAAAATTCTGAGGATCTACGCTTCCAACTGCTATAAAGAAACCGCCGCAAATTACGCTTCCAATCAATACGTACATTGGGAATACCATTTTCAAAACGTAACCGTTGTGCTGACAGATGACATTGACTGCTCCTCCATAGAAAACTTTGAACCGCTCGGCGGCTGGACCCAGAGCAATCACCGGTGGGCAGTCGGTGTGTTCCGGGGAACGTTCGACGGTCAGGGGCATACGATACGCAATCTGACCATAGACGCCGCCCAGGCAGAAACCGATAAGGTCGCCAGCAACACCGGCGACGGATACATAGGATTTTTCCGTATACTTGGCGGCAGTGCACAGGTAAAGAATCTTATATTTGACGAATCCTGCACGGTAACCGGAACTTCCTGGAACGGACCCATGGGTATCGTTACCGGAATGATCGACTCCGACAAGAGCAAAGACCTTATTGACTCCGGCAAATCCACCGCCCTCAGCTGGTATCCGGTAAAGATATCCAACGTCAGAAGCAATGCAACCATTCACCACCCCGGAAACGTCGTAGGCGGCTTTGTGGGCTATGCAAAGGCGGCTCAGATCACCATAGAAAACTGCACCAACGCCTCCAACATGGTCCTGCTCTCCAAAGCCAATAAGAAATCGTTTGACGGTGCAAGCGGCGTCGGCGGATTTATAGGCGCTCTGGGCGGGAGCAGCAACAACGCCCCTGTCTCGCTCACCATCAAAAATTGCCGTAACACCTCGCATATAACGTCTCACGGCGTTGTAGAGGGAACCCAGGGTATTTCCACGGGTGGCTTTGTGGGTCTGGTATCCAATCTGAGCGCAGCCGCCGTAAAAGAAGGTCGAACGCTGTCCATTGAAAACTGCATCAACAACGGCGACATCACGATGACGATCAGCCAGGACGGAGCAGGCTGTGCGGGATTTGTCGGCTACAATGCCATTACGTATACCGATAAATGCGGTATCTCTCTTACCAACTGCAAAAATTACGGCAATCCCTTCTCTTACACGACCGGCGCTACGCTAGCGCAACTGGTAAACGACGGCGCAAACGCTGTTACCACCACAATAACCGATTGCACCGAATGTTACGGTGAAGTGGATATGACCTACGCTATGGTGGGCGCTCAATTTTATCAGCTTTCCACTGCCACCTACGTAACCGGTGAAGAATCCTGCTACTCTCTGAGAATCATTGCAACGCACGACAATATAGAGCGATACAGCAAATTCGGTTATAAAGTCGAAATCGTATCGGGCGACACATCCCGGTACAAGATTCTGTCCTCTACTACGGTATACCGCTCCATTCTTGAAACCAAAGCGGAAACCGGCACTGCCACGGTCAGCGCAAGTGAGCTTGGCGCAAAATATCTGAGCGCCGTCGTGATCGACGACATTCCCCTCAGCCTCGGTAAAATCACGATAAAATGCACGCCCCTGGTAAAAGTCAACGGCAGGACGCAGATCGGCGATACCGTAAGCTTTGAAATTGACCCCTCTGAGCATTACACCGCCAACTGAAAGCCCGCTTTCAGAAATTCCATTGAGTAAAAAGCAAGGAGAAATCAAATCATGAAACGTTATACCATTCCAAAAGCGGAGCTGGATCTTTTTACCGCAACCGATATTTTAACCACATCGTTAGCCGAAAATGACGGCATCTCCGCAAGAACAAGTTTTAATTCCTTCGACGTCATCGACCCTGACCTTTCTGATTTTTAACAGAAAAACAAGGAGACCGAATAATGAAGATAAAATTTTTCAGAGTCCTTTCCCTGCTCCTCTGTATTCTGTTGTGCTCCCCGATTCTTATATCCTGCAAGAAGAAAGAGGAAGACAAGAACACCAATACCGCAAGTACGGTCACCGATGACGGCTATGACTTTCCCGAAAGCATTGAGCTTTCCGACGGCGAATTGAACATTTACAATATCAACACCTACTACAACGCCATTATCAATCTTGATGCCAAGGAAATGAAAGGCGAAACCGTTTCCGATGCCATCTATACCCGCAACAGAAACTTTGAAAGTATCTATAATATTAAAGTTGTGGAAGAACTGATGGATTTCAACAACAACGATAACAACTTCAACGTCATGGCAGACAACGTCTACAAGTCCTACGCCGCAGGAGAAGACCGGTACGACGCCGTATATACGTCACTGTTCCGGCAGTATTCCATGGTGCAGAGAGGACTTCTGATGGATCTCAATGAACTCACAGAACTCCGGCTGGAAGAAAAATGGTGGGATGCCAGCCTGAACGCCTCCTGTATGCTCAACGACGGCAAACGCTACGTGGCTTCCGGTTCCCTGAACCTGATGCCGTATGAGCTTACCTGGCTGATATTCTTCAACAAACAGATCCTGACGGACAACAAAATCAAGGACGACCTCTTTGAACTTGTCAGAAATCATCAGTGGACGCTTGAAAAAATGTACCAGATTGCGGCAAGAGCTATTACGCTTGACGGCAACAGCTACGAATTTGACGCAGGCAACGCAACCGTTTACGGAATTGCCGTACATAATGCAAGCCCCATGCACTTCGTAAACGGAACGGGCATAACTTTCATCCGTGAGGATCCCGAGAGAAAATACGTTTTCCGTTGCAGTAACAGCGAAAGCTTCTCCGATATCTCCTATCGCCTGTCCATGATCTTCACCAGAAGCGACGGAACGGCTATCGGAAACTACTATGAAACCGATCACGACGACGGCTACGTTCCCGTGTTCAACAAAGGCAAAGCGCTGTTTCTCAACGCAGAGCTGAAAAGCGGTATGACGTTGAAAAAGGTGCTGAATACCGACGTCAATTACGGCGTATTGCCCATGCCCCTCGCCACCACGGACCAGGAAAACTATATCGCCGACATCTCCAATTCCACCATGTTCCTTGCCATTCCGAAGTCCAACCGCTCTCCGGGTGCCAGCGCAACGGCAATAGACGCCCTGACCTATATGAGTTACAGCCAGGTCATGCCGATCTACTACGACCAGTACATTTCCTACCGTGGACTCAACGATAAGGATTCGCTGGAAATGCTGAACAAGTATATCATGCCCGGCAGAATCATTGAGCGGGGAATACTTTATAACTGGACCAATGACTTTGTCGATAGCTATAATCAAGCCATTTTCAACGGAACCTCATATTCCAACCTGGTAGCGATAAACACCAAACCGGTCAACTCCAAAATAAAGAGCTTCTTCTCGGGAAGCTGATCTTGCTCTGAGGCAAGAAAACACAAAAAAGCAACCGGGAGCGGCGCAGTACCCTTGGGTATTGTGCGCCGCTCCCGGCTTTTTCTGTAATGATGAGTCCTCCGCTCACCTGACCGTAATGCGTCCCTCGGTGGCGGCGTATTTTTCGCCGAGCCTGCCTTGGAGGGTGTCACGGATATAGGTTATCAGCACCTGATTGTCTATCATGATGTCGTTCAGCACAAGTTCGTTTCCGACAAACATATTGATGCCGTCGCCGCCCTCTTTTATCAGATAGCTGTTCGACGCCAGCGTGTAGGTTGCCTGCGGGTCAATATCGGCATAGGTGCCGTCCTTTTTCTGCACCTGCACGTCTTTTACACACCGCTCGCCATCGACCGAGAGGAAGAAGCCCTTCCCGTCAAGCTTCACCGACGAGGGGACCGAGGTATCTATGGTATAGCGCAGCCCCGAGACCTGCATGAATCCGCCAAGCTCCCCTGTCGCATTGCCGTTCTCCTCATAAACAGACTTCGTATTGCGGGACGCCATTTCCAGCATATCAAGGATCTGCTGTCCCGTCGCCTTTGTAACGCACAGCGTATTCCCGTGCGGGTGAACCGATATGATATCCGAATAGGTTATATTCCCTTTCGGCAGGTCTGCCCGTATGCCGCCGCCGTTGACTACGGCAATATCGGCGCCCGACACACTGCGGCAGGCATCTGCGCAGAGGTTTCCTATCGCCGTCTCACGGTTTCTTACCATACGGATCCCTTTTTCATCGGAGACCGAGAGCGCTATGTCGCTCGTTGCGACAACCTCTTTCAGGATATCGGTGCAGTCATCCTTTGCTTTCTGCACAGCCGCCTCGGTTTCACTGTCTTTTTCGCCAAAGTCGGTGATAAGCCCGGTGCTGATATATCCGTCGGCAGTAATGACCATCTGCCCTATTGCGTTCAGCTTCGTTCCCGTGGAGGAAAGCAGGACGGCGTTTCCTTCTTTGTCCCGTACCACGCCGGAGGAAATGGTTTTGTGCGCATGACCGTCAAGCACTGCGTCAATGCCGACCGTGTGCTTTATCAAGCCGGTGGAGGAAGGCGCACCGCTTCCCTCTTCATCGCCGAGATGTGCAAGAACGATCACGTGATCTGCGCCCTCTTCCTTGCAGGCGTCGATATTCTTCTGGACCTGCGCATAGAACGCCTCCTCGCTCTCGCCATAAAAGCCGTAGACAAATTTCCCGTCCTCCATAAAGCTTGAAGGCGGCGCCGAGATCAGCGACGCAGGAGTAAGCACGCCGATATATGCTACCTTTTTCCCGCCGTATTCCTTGATTGCATAAGGCTTTACCGAGGACAACAGGTTACGGTTTTCTCCCGTATAGGTGATATTACAGCCAAGGTAGGTCGCCTCCGCCTCCCCGATAAGAGCAGAAAGCTGTTCCATACCATAGCCAAACTCGTGGTTCCCCGGCACGGCGTAATCATAGCCGATGCCGTTCATAAGGTCCACGATAAGCTCACCCTTTGAGACCGTTCCGAGCGCATCGCCCTGAACGGCGTCTCCGCAATCGACAAGGGTGACGTTCCCGGTTCTGGATTCCACAAGCTTTTTGTATGCGGCAAGCCCCGCATAGCCTATGTTTTCATCAATGCCGCAATGAACGTCATTGGTGTAAAGCACGACAATATCCTCTGCCGAAACGGTGATCCCGCCGTTTCCCGCATCGGTCGTGCTTTCTCCTGTTCCGGTAACCGGTGTGTTGCTCCCGTTCTGCCCGCAGGAGATCAGTACCGACAGGATAAGCAGTACGGCAAGAAGCGCCGCAGAAATACGGAATTTCGTTTTCATCAGGGTTTGATCCTTTCTCCGACACTACGTCATAGTCTGATAACCGGGGAGCCGCTCCGCAATCTTTTTGTCGTACCCCTCTTCCCAGAAAAGGCATTTGGAGGGATCGATGCCGAGCTTATCTCCCGTCAGCGCCAGCGCAATGGCACGGCAACCGCCGTTACAGCGTTCAAAGTATCCGCATTTGCCGCACTTGCCGTTCTTCTGGCGCAGGGTTCCGAGCGTGGTGCAGACCTCGTCAAGGTATCTGCCGCCCGAGAGCAGTTCGGCAAGCGGAGTATCCTTCACGTTGCCGAGAATATCCCCGTGCTGTTCATAGTACCCCGACATCTGATGGCAGGGATAGACGTTCCCGTTCGCACCGACGGCGACCATTCCACGGTTGCCCTTGCAGACCGGCGCACTGTCACGGTATTTGCCCGTGCAGGAGTTTACAGCGGTCAGCGTGTAGAACTCTGACTCCGGGTACAGCGTTCCGAACTGCCATATGGTAAGGTCCATGCTGTGGTCACCCTGCGAATACTTCTGCCAGAGGGTAAGGGCTTCGTCAAAATATTCCCGGAGCGTAAGGCAGGCATCCCCCGCATTCTGTACCCACCGTGGCGCCTCCGTCGTGCGGATGATCCGCATTTCGTCCACGCCCATGGAGTCAAGCATTTCCGCCGTTTCGAGCATACACCCGCAGTTGCGGCGGTTCATATTCGTCTGCACCTTGACACGGAAACCGCTCTCAAGGCAAAGGGAGATCGCCCGCATCGCCGATTCCTCGGCGCCTTTTCGGTTGCGCATCCAGTCGTGATAACCGATGCCGTCAAAGGATATCTTCATCAGCGGCATACACCCGATCGCCTTCATACGGTCAAGGGTCTCCCGGTTTATGAAATATCCGTTCGTGTTCAGCTCCTCAACGTACATTCCCCGCCGGTAAATGCCCTCCAGAATATCGAAAAAGTTTCTGTGGAGCATCGGTTCGCCGCCGGTGATCGTAAAGGCGTTGATCCCGCAGTCGCACGCCTGGTCAAGCAGCCTGTCCGCCTCGTCCATGCTCCATTCGCTCATAAGCGGCGCATTGTCTGCGGCGTTGAAGCAATGAATGCAGTTGTAGTTGCACTTGCCCGTTATCATCCAGTTCATTGCGGGGAAATACCGGTTGGAGCAGACCTTCGGTCTGCTCCAACAAGACATTGTTTCCCCCGCCTCCGCCATGCGGATAAAGCCCCTTTCCAGCAGACTGTAAGCAAGCAGACTTTTTTCCACGGTGGGAAGTTCGGTCTTGCCGTCGCATGCGGAGAGAAATTCAAATTCTTCTTTTTTAAGTCCCTGTGCGTTTCGCTCGCCCCTGATATAATAAGCATAAGGAACAAGCGTCCACGAGCGCAGAGCGATATTGGGGTTCAATAAGTAACGCACGGTATTCTCCGTTCTCACGCTTTTTTCCTGTAATTATTCGGATTGAGACATTTTAGCGGATTTCCAAAAATCTCGTTGCCCTCAGCATTTCCATAATCCCAATATTTACATTCATAGCAGGTACCCTTGACGCCCTTGCGCTCCGGGCTTCTTTCAAAGTTCTTGCATTTGTAACCGATCGTTGTCATAAGAGCGCCGTCTCTTGCGTAGCATCCGCCGCCCGCTACGTTGTCAAGCTCGTCGTCGGACAGCTCGCCCGTCTTCGGATGGAGCTGATCAAAGTAGTTCTTTGCGTCCTCCCCGGTCATCTCCACGCCGTTCTTTTTTGCAAATGCGAGAAGCTCTTCGGGTGAGCCGGCTTTTCTTGCGGTCTCAATAAGCTCCTTATTGTATTCCACGTTTTTATCCTCAATTCCTTATCTTGTTCTCGTTGGTACAAAGCCAAAGACCTTTTTCGTAAACACAGCTCTGGCATATTCCGCAGTGCGCATATGACTTACAAACAGAACAACAGTCTGTATACGCTGTTGCAGACTTCATAAAATCGCCGTCATAAACGCACTTGAAATTTTTACACTTATGCGTTGCCGAAACGACAAGTCTGCCGTCCTTAGTATAACATCCACCGCCGGCTACATTGTCAAGCTCGTCATCGGAAAGCTCGCCCGTCGCAGGATGAAGCAGCTCAAAGTAAGCCCTGGCACTGTCTTCCGTCATTTCGGTTCCGTCTTCCTTTGCGATAGCCATAAGCTCTTCGGGAGTCTTTGCGCCTTTTGCCTTGAAAATAAGTTCTTTTTCCATAGGAAACTCCTTATCAATCAGTATTTTTGAGAAGCATGCCGTGTTTGTGAAAGTGCTCTTTACGCCGTTGCGCTCCGAGCGTTTTTCAGAATTCTATCTTCGTGTTCAGAATACCGTCGTCCTTTGCATTGCATCCGCCGCCCGCTACGTTGTCAAGCTCGTCGTCGGACAGCTCGCCCGTAGCAGGGTGGAGCTTTGCAAAGTAAGTCTTTGCTTCTTCCTCGGTCAGCCTGATGCCGTTTTCTTTTGCAAGCGTCATCAGTTCTTCGACCGTATTCGTCTCTTTCGCCTTTGCGATAAGTTCTTTTTCCATTGGTTGACCTCCGCTTATGATTTTTTCCTGTTAGCCGGATGGAAGCACTGACGGGGCGCCGCCACATCCATAATTACGTCCATGATCTTTATCCAGAGAGAACCACCGCCACCGCTGCTGTCCCCGGGATCGTTGTCCCAATATTTGCATCTGTAACAGGTGCCTTTCACGCCGGACGTGCGTCCCTCTTCGTAGTGCTTGCATTTGTACCCGCAGGTAGTCAGAAGGTTTCCGCTCGAGTGATAACATCCGCCCCCGGCAACGTTGTCAAGCTCTTCGTCGGAAAGCTCGCCCGTCTTCGGATGAAGATAACCAAAATAAGTCTTTGCGTCTTCCTCGTTAAGCTCTATACCGTTTTCCTTTGCCAGAGCCATCAACTCCTCGACGGTCTTTGTCTCTTTTGCCTTGGTAATCAGTTCTTTTTCCACTTTGGATTCTCCCGTTAAGATTTCTTGTAATTGTTCGGATTAAGGCATTTCAGAGGGGCGCCTACCGGTTCATAGCCGTTTGCTCCGGCACGATCCCAATATTTGCACCTGCAACAGGTTCCCTTTACGCCAAAAGGTTTCTCAGGGGTTTCTTCATAAAATTTGCACTTGTGACCGATCGTGGTCAGAAGGTAGCCGTCGTTTGAATAACATCCGCCGCCGGCTACGTTGTCAAGCTCCTCGTCGGAAAGCTCGCCCGTCTTCGGATGAAGCTGTTCAAAGTACGCCTTGGCGCTCTCCTCGGTCAGCTCGGTTCCGTTCTCCTTTGCAAGAGCCATCAGCTCCCCGACGGTCTTTGCCGCCTTTGCCTTTGCGATAAGATCTCTGTTCATTTCCATGGTCTTTTCCTCCATAATATAAAATATTTTTGTTTTTCCTATTTTATTTCAAGATTCGTCCGGAGTGCCTGCAAGGCACTCTTATGCAGAATTTTGACATATGCGTACGATATGCCAAGCCGCTGTGCAATTTCCTTGAGCGACATTTGCTTGTAGTATCTGAAAATTATCAGGGTACGCAAACGCTCGTCAAGTTTTGAAAGCGCTTTGCCAAGCTCCCTCAGCGATTCCTCACGCAAAATCCCGTCGTCAAGACATCCGTCCTCCGATAGGTCATCAGGCAGTTCGGAATATGTACGGTTCTTATGCAGATAATCCGTGACCGTATTTTTCGTGATCGTGTAGATCCACGTCGAGAGCGACGCCCGACCTGCGTCAAAGGTGTTATACTTTTCGTACACCTTCAGAAAGACCTCACTTACAAGGTCCTCCGTATCCTTCGTGTCCCGAAGCTTTGAGAAAACGTACCCGCTGACCTTGCCGCTGTATTCCCGGTACAGCGTTTCCTTTTCCGTCATCGTCATAAGTCACCGTCCCGGGGATTCTTCGGCTTTTTCACAGGCGCCGTTTCTCCCGCCGCACTCACGCCGAAAAGCTCATCGTCCGGGATCTCGCCGCCGTACCGGTGCTCGGTCTCGTCGATCAGTGCCGCAAGTGACGGTTCGTTCTCAAACTTCTGATAATCAAAGAGTGCGGAAAGTATTTTCTCATTTACAGGAGCGTCGGCAGCTCCGTGTTCCGGTTTCTTTTTCACCATGCTCTTTCCCCCTTCTGTTTATTTATACGGCTGAAAATCCGAAAGAGCTACAAAAAAACGCAAAATATTTTTCCGCAACCGGATTTTTTCAGTTATGCGGCATATCAGCACTGTCAAGCCGCTGACGGGCGACAAGCTCGGCAAAAAAGCCGTTCTTTTCGATAAGCTCCTCGTATCTGCCGTCCTCAATGATCTTTCCTTTATCGAGGACTATGATCCGGTCGCACTGCTTTATGGTCGAGAGGCGGTGAGCAATCACGATCCTCGTGCATTTAAGGCTGTCAAGAGACTCCGAAATTTTTTTCTGCGTAATGTTGTCAAGGGCGCTCGTCGCCTCGTCAAACATAAGGATCTTCGGCTTCGGTGCGATCGCACGGGCGATCATAAGTCTCTGGCGCTGACCTCCCGATATGCCACCCGCACCCTCGGAGATCATGGTATCCATCCCCATCGGCATACTTTTTATATCGTCTGCGATGCCGGCAAGCTCCGCCGCCTCCCATGCGTCCTGCAGGGACAGCCACGGTGCGGAGATCACGATATTGGAATAGATATCGCCCTGAAACAGTTTTCCGTTCTGCATAACGACGCCGATGCGCCGTCTCAGCGAGCGAAGTTCGATCTTTTCAAGGTCCTTGCCGTCGTAGTATATTGCGCCCTTCTTCGGATGCTCAAAGCCGAGAAGAAGCCTCATCAGCGTGGATTTTCCGCATCCGGTCTTTCCCACGATCGCCACGTACTGCCCGGGGCGGATCTTCAGCGACAGGTTGTCTATGACAAGGGGCATATTCTCGTCATATCCGAAAGAAACGTTGTTAAGCTCGACACCGCCCGACAGCCTTGTCAGGACCTGCTTTCCGTCGGATACTTCGGGAACTGCGTCGAAAAAGGGCTTGACCATATTCAGAACCGGCTTTATCTGCGACACGGTAAGCGCTATCCCGGCAAGCGATGAAAAGGCGCCCGAGACCATACCGTATGCAGTATTGAAAGCGTAGTAATCGGCGACCGAAACCCCCGATTCCACCGCAAGAACGTACATGACGATCGTTCCCACAAGGCTGATCGCAAGGCTTATGACCGGCTCCATGAGCGTCGGAGGATTGTACTCGAGTTCTGCGCTTTTTGCATAGAGATTGCCCCACCTTGCGAAGGCACGCTTTTCCGCACCCGCCAGCCTTATCTTCTGGATTCCCGTGATAAGCGAGTAGGTCATACCGCTTTCCTTGCTGGAAAGCTCCATCAGTTCCGCATTCTGCTTCATACGGACAAGCGACATAACGACCGAAAACAACACGGTCACAAGGGTTATTACCAGCGCCGGCACCACGAGCGCCGGAGCATACGCAAATATCTGCGATATATATATGAGGGAAAACACCGACGTAAGTCCCGTGGACAGAACCGTTGACACGAGCATTCTGCAAAGCGATCCTACCTGAGAGACACGGCTGGAAAGTTCACCTGCGCTGTACTGCTTGAAAAAGTCTGCCGGAAGCGACATCACACGCATCATCGTCGCCGCCTCGACCGAGATATTCAGCTTGGTTTCTATTCTCGCCGTGATCATATTTTTCACGCCGGTAATGAGTAACGTACTCACCGAAACGCACACCGAGAAAACGGCAATTGAGACAAGCAGCCGTATGCTCCCCGACAGCAGTACACGCCCGAACAGGAGCTTGTTCAGCACCGGGGTTATCATGCCTATGAGCGACAAAGCCAGCGTCGCCAGCGCTATCATAACAAAATCCGATACCGAAAGCGTCTGTACGATATATTTGCCAAGCGAAGGAAGGCTTATCTTTTTCAGCGGAAAGGGCTTATAAAAAGCGATCGCTTCCTCTTCAAAAAGATCACGGTTGCGGCGGTTTATTTTCTTTCTCTTGCCGCTTTCGTAGTCATAATAGCTGTAACCCGAGATTCCCGAGGGCAACAGCGCCACCACTCTTCCGCTCTCCCGGAGTACGCCGAGCATGGCGCCGATGGCATTGCGGTACCACTTGCCGTCAAGCTTCACCGTGCGCCGCATGATGCCGTAAGGGCGCATCAGATATTCCAGTTGTTCGTTCGTATCGGATATGTTATCCGGAACCTCACGGCTCTTTACGTGATAATATTTAAGGATTTCGTCGATCGCATCCTTGGTTACGGTGCGGTCGTTGTTAAGGACGGTGTCGCCCTTTTTACCGGTTATGGCGGACGCCATATTGGCAAACGCCTCGGCAAAGGCGTCGTCGTCGTTCTTTTTGCGGTCTCTGATCTGCTCGTCAAACCAACCCATATGCGTCTTTGCCCTCCTTATTCGTTTGATACGAGCTGTGTATAGGCGCCGCCGTTTTTCATCAGCTCTTCGTGCGTTCCACGTTCCACGACATTTCCGTGGTCAAGGACGATGATCTCGTCGCAGTCCCGTATCGTGGACAGGCGGTGCGCCACAACGATGCAGGTGATGCCACGGTCCTTGATAGACTTTACCACATCGTACTCCGTCTTTGCGTCAAGCGCACTCGTCGCCTCGTCAAGAATGATAACGGTAGGATCCTGCGCAAGCACACGGGCGATCTCCATACGCTGTCTCTGCCCGCCGGAAAAGTCCTTTCCCCCCTCGGTCAGCCGATACTGATAGCCGCCCTCACGCTGCATAATATCCTCGTGAAGCTGTGCGTCACGGGCAGCCATTATCATTTCAAAGTCCTCTATGGAGTTGTCCCACATCTTGATATTGTTTGCAATGGTATCTTCAAAAAGGATAATGTCCTGGTCCACCACGGCAAGCGAACCCGTGAACACGCTGCGGTCGATTGCCGACATGGGCTTTCCGTCAAAGAGAATCTCGCCGCTCCAGGGTTGATACAGCCCCGATATGAGCTTTGAGAGCGTGGACTTTCCGCATCCCGAGGATCCTACGAAAGCCACACGGCTTCCGGGCTTCAGGGTCATGCTGAAATCCTTTATCAAAGGTTCGGCAAGGCGTGAATAGCCAAAGGTGACGTTTTTCAGCTCGATATTTCCGGAGAGCTTATCGTATTCGCCGTCCTCCGCCTCAACGCTGTTGTCAAACACCGGATCGGAGGCGTATTTCATAACGTCCTCGATCCGCTCCATATCGGTGCGCATCTCCTGAAGGGACTGGCTCGCCGATATGAGCGTCATTGCGGGCGAAACAAAGGCGGCAAGGAAGCCCTGAAACGCCATGATCATACCGACGGTGAACTCCCCTCTCATGGCAAGAAAAACGCCGGTTACAAGGACCGCCGTGCCACACAGGGAGTTTATCAGATTCGGCAGAAGCCCAAGGATCTGATTCGTCCGCTGAAAACGAACCTGATTGGCATTGACGCTTGCCTGATAGCCCGCCCACTTTTCAAAAAAGCCGTTCTCGGCGCCGCTCGCCTTGATCGTCTCTATCATTTCTATCCCGGCAACCGTCGTTCCGGCAAGCTTGCCGGCGTCACGCATCTGCATACGTGTGATATTGATGCGCTTTTTGGAAATGACCCTCGAAACGGCAAGGCTTGCAAACACGGAAAAAAGTCCAATCAGCGTGAGCAGAACGCTGTATCTGAGCATAACGACCAGATAGAACACCATCATTGCCGCCTCGATTGCAAGCGGCGCAAAGGTGTCCACAAGCTGTTCGGCTATCATGGAATTTGAGGACTGCCTGCCCTGAATATCGCCCGCCATACGCTGGGAGAAAAATTCCATAGGCATACACAGGAGCTTCCACATAAACGTGGTGTTCCCCACCATTGCAAGCTTACCGCTTATTCTCACCGCATAGATCGCCTGGACCCACGCAACAATGAGCTGTATGACGCCGACACCCGCAAACGCCAGGACAAACGGCTTAAGCCACTCGGGATTTTCGTGTGTCAGCAGTCTGTCGAGAAAAATCCGTGAGAACGCCGGCGTGATAATGCCGAGAAGCGAAGATATGATCGTGGTCAGGGTAACGAAGGCGATTGCGGTGCCTGCGCCGACAAGCCTTTTTTTGGCATAGGAGATCATCGACTGCGGCTTTCCACCGGGTACAAAATCCTCGCCCGGCTCAAAGAGCAGGCAAATGCCCGTGAAAGATTCGTCAAAAGTGCTCATCGGAACGGTATAGGTACCCTTTGCGGGGTCGTTCAGCACGGCTTTGTTGCCACGGAAACCGTCAAGGACCACAAAATGGTTAAAGTTCCAGTGAATGATGCAGGGGAACTTTCCCCCTTTCCGGAGATCCTCCGGCTCATAGCGGTAACCCTTTGCAACCAGTCCGTAGCTGCGGGCGGCACGGAGAACGTTTCTTGCGTTCGAGCCGTCCCGTGACACGCCGCAGTCAATGCGCACCTGCTCCAGCGGAACCCATTTCCCGTAGTAGGCAAGAATCATCGCAAGGCTTGCGGCACCACATTCAAGCGCCTCCATCTGCATAACGACAGGCACCTTCGCAGCGCCCTTTGTAACAGGCGCTTTTATCTTTTTTGTCGTCTTCATTTTCCAGCCTCAGTTAAGTACAAAGTCGATCGGTCTTATGCGCTCGGTGATAAGCTCCACCGAATAGGTTCCGTCCTTCACATCCGCAACGTCGACCTTTACCACATAGACCCAGTCTCCCTCGGAAAGTCCCATAAGGTGAATGAGATAGGGATCGTAGCTTTCGTCAAGCTTCACGGGTTCCCCGGAGATCTCCGACAAAGCAAACTCTTTCCTGTCAACCGAGACAAGCGTGCTTTCGCCGATCTTGTCAACGTCTTTTTCACCGACGTAAAGGACAAGCTGTCCGCTCTCGCACACGCCCCCCGTTTGCAAAGTGGTGTCAAGGCGCCCGAAGATCCCCCAGACGCAGACGCCGATAAGAAGCACGATCACTGCGCCAAGGATCATCCACACGCTCGGGTTGGAAACCCGGATATAATCGTTCATCTGCTCCGGAGAATTGATCCTGTCCATACTTTTCTGACGGAATAGCTGTTTGCTCATACTCTTACCTCGTTAATCGTTTTTCGGTCAAACTCATATATCCTTCCGGATACGGAGAATATTATGCCCTTCCTTGTATTCGTAAGTGATCTCGTCCATGGTCTTCTTGACCATGAAGATCCCGAGTCCCCCGATTCCACGCTCCTCTGCCGACAGCGTGATGTCGGGATCGTCCTTCTTCAGCGGATCGTAAGGGATCCCGTGGTCAATAAAGGTTATAATGACAGAGATCGGCGCCTCCGTGACCTCGACCCTCACCGTAGCGGGACCCGTTTCGGGATTGTAGGCATAATGCGCAATGTTGCCGAAAAGCTCATCTATCGCAATGTCGATCTGCATCTGCGCTTTCATCGGGCAGTCGATCTCCTCCAGCTGCCCGTTTACAAAATTGGTCACCTTTTCAATGTTTTCAACAGTTGCGGGAATGGTCAGTTCCTTCATTTTTCGTTTCCTCCGTTATATTTCAGATACAGCATCGTAATATCGTCAAACTGCGGTGCATCACCGACAAATGCGTCTATGTCGCCCTTCACCGCCCGGCAGACCTCTTCTCCGGAGAGCCCGTGCAGACTATCAAGAAGTGCGTTCAGCCGTTCCTCTCCGTAAAGCCCGTTGTTTGTGTCGGTAGCCTCTGTCACACCGTCGGTGTAAAGGTATATCTCGTCGCCGGGGGCAAGATAAAGCTCGTTTTTGCGGTACTTCACGCCCTCCATGCCGGCAATGACAAAGCCCGGTCTCGCTCTGAGGTATTCAAAGGTTCCGTCCCCGTGCCTTACCAGCGGCGGATTGTGACCTGCATTGGCAAACTCGACCTTTCCGGTGGTAATGTCAAGCACGCCCATCCATGCGGTAACGAACATTCCCGCCTCATTGGATTCGCAGAGCTTGGCGTTTGCTATGGTGAACACCTCGTCCACGGGAATCCCGGATTCGGCGTAACCCTTTATAATGGTCTTTGCCGTCATCATAAACATTGCCGCAGGAATCCCCTTGCCCGAGACGTCGGCAATGAGGAAGCCGAGCTTGTTCTCCCCGACAAAGTAGAAATCGTAGAAGTCTCCGCCGACCTCCTTTGCGGTATCCATCGTGGCGAAAATATCAAATTCGCCGTGTCCCGGATAAGGCGGGAATACGGTGGGGATCGCAGAATGTTGGATCGACCTTGCAAATTCAAGCTCCCGGTCGATCCTTGCCGCCGCCTCCGCAATATAGCGCTTCAGGGTCAGCACGGTCGAGTTGATGTCATCCGAAAGCGAGGCAAACTCCTCGTTCGTCCTGACGTCCACCACCGTATCAAGGTTGCCGCTCGTGATCTTCGCAAGCGATCTGTTTATCTTCGCCATGTTGTCAACGACGAGCTTCTTGATAAGAAAATATACGACGATGAACAGCATACCGAAAACGACAAACTCCATAAACACCGTCACATATACCGCAATATCACGGGAAAACATCGCTTCGGTCCTCGGGATAGAAGCCACAATATAATAGCCCTCCGAAACGATGTACGCACAGATCGAATCCTCGCCATAAACCGTGGCGTCAAAGGGTTGACCCTCGGGCATGGTGCCACGGTCAATGAAAATGCCCGTGACATCGAGGTTCTTATTCTCGTTTCCGTGCCTGTCGCTGACGATGTTCCAGTCCTCGCCCGCAATTATAATGCTTCCGTTTTCCCCTATATGCCGGTTCCGGGTAGCGCCGACAACGGCGTCGTCAATGTCCCGCTGAAACCGCTCGGCATCGTATGCGACCTGCACAAAGCCGCCCCTGTCAAGCACGATCCCCGCATATTTGCGCAAAATCGTGGGGTCAAACGAGGTAGGCTGATAGTTCTGCACATATTCTTTCGTTTCCCCGTCCAGCAGAACGAGAAATTCCGCCGACTGACTTCCGCCACGCATATCGTAATTCAGAAAATCCGCATGGGTCGATGCCGTAATAACGCCACTCGGGTCAATCAGGTTTATCTCGGCGACGTTGTATTCCTCCGCAAGCGATGCAAGTACCCCGGAATCGACCTCCGCCGCAGAATTTATGCGAAGGGAGATATTTTCCGCCAGCTCAAGCAGATTTTTATTCGAGGCATCCAGAATATCCTCGTACACATCCTCAAGGTTAAGTTTTATAAGGTCGTTTGCCTCGGTCTGGGCAAGCTCGGTCTGAAGCGCCCACGTAAAGACCGTGGTCATAAGAAAGCCCGCCGTTACGCATATAAGAAGCCAGCGCTGAAACGACTGCGAAATGTTCTTCAGATCGTGTTGCGAGCTTTTTTTCTCCTTGCCCGCCAGACGCGAAAGCAGAACGCCGGCAAGCATCACCGCAAGCCCGTTGACAGCGATCATCGGGAGCGAGCAGGCACGGACAAACGAAAAGGCTGTACGTGCGTCGGTCATATTCGTAAGGAATATCATCAGCATATGTATGACTTCCGTAATGATGGCAGTCGCAAGGCAATAATACCATTTCGGCTTTTTGTTGTCAAACATATACTTGCGCAGAACAGCCGCAAAAACGCCCGCAAGCACGGTTGATATGCTGCAGGCAAGGCGTGTGTATTCTCCGGCACCCCAAAGGACGGCAAACCAGCGTTCCACTCCGCCGATCACACCCGCAAGGATGCCGGCGGGTGCGCCAAAAAGAAGCCCCGCACAAACAGGGGAGGCATCCCTTGCGTTTATAACGGCACCGTCGATCCTGATGCCGAATTCGGTTCCGATGATCGCCAGTCCGCCAAAGAGTACACCTATTATAATCTGACGGACGGCGTAGGGGATCCTTTCCGCCGCCTTTGTGCGCCCGACAAGGTAGATAAGAGCCGACAGCGCCACCGGCAGAAGCGAAATAAGGAAAAGCAGTAAATAATCCTTCATAGACTTCCGGTCACTCTATCGTCAGAATGTCGGCAAAACCCGTGATCTCAAACACTTCCATAACGTCGGCGCTTACACCGATGAGCTTCATGCTTCCCTGACGGTTCATGACCTTCTGTGCCGCAAGAAGAACACGAAGTCCGGCTGAGGATATATACTCCACCTCAGAAAAATCGAAAACAAGCTCGGTCACGCCGTTGACAGACTGCCGAAGTTCCGCTTCAAGCTTCGGCGACGAGTTCGTGTCAAGCCGCCCCGATATGGCAAGCGTCAGTTTTTCGCCCTCGGAATTTTTGTTGATCGTCATATTCTTCCTCCGTTTTATCTGCTTATAATTACCTATTTATATTATAGTATAGCATAAATAACTGGCAAAAGCAAGTATTATTCCAAAATAATTCCGCCCCAAAAGCCATGAAAATACAATATTTCAAAAAAGCCCGCACCCCCGAAATTGTACGATTTCGGGGGTGCGGGCTTTCATTGTCTATCTCCTTAAATATAACGCAAACAGGCTTATATCTCATCAAAAACCCTTACGTAATCTACCTCAAAAACATCGGGAAGCTTTGCCTCGAAAAGCTCAGGAACGGGGGCGCCCGCACAACACCCTTTGGTCACCTCTCCCGCTTCTCACTGCGCCTTGAATACTCGGTTGTATCCGTGGCACTCTGTGGTAACGAGCAAAAACTGCTCCACCTGCGATACTGCGCACTCAGGAGCCATCTGTTTACCGACTATTTTTCCGTCTGCGTAAAAGGTATATCCATCGGGAGTCCAATGTACTGCGTAATTGTGCCAGCCATCCTCCGTTTCTTCAAAAGGAAATTCGTAATGTCCTGCCCATTTTCCCTCTGCGCCGTAGCCCCCCCAGCCGCAGCCACACACCATAGTGCCGTATTTATGCTGACGGTAATTCTCCATAATGTCGCATTCAACGCCCGCAACGGCAGGATCGGGGTGTGCGCCTATCGATGGCGACTGCAACCAAAATGCGCAATGCCAGCCGTCGCACTTAGGGAGACGGCAACGAATTTCGTAATAGCCGTATTTGTGCATAAATTTGAATTTATCTTTAGCGCCAAAGGGCCAAAACTTCTTTGACGTGGCGTCACGGGGATTATCAAAAGTAAGACCGCCAGTCTGCAAATGCGCCGAGCAAAAATCGTTCCCCTTGCGAAGAAGATTTATCTTTAGCGTACCGTCGCTTACATCAACGCCCTCGGTGGTGAATGCCGGCGAACGATAACCCCAGAAATTAAGTCTATAGTTCCATTTACTCTCGTCAAGAGCGGTTCCATCAAACTCATCGTTCCATACAAGCTTCCAATTTTTATTTTCGAGAAGAAAACTTGGAGCCCGTCCCTCGATAATCACCTGTTTCTTCATATTACATTTTTGAGGTTGCACCGTTACAAAAGGCATTGTCGTTCTCCTTACTTGACAAAATTGATTATGTATTGTATACTATATATGATAACATAAAATCTGTATCTTGAAAACTTCCGTTTTGTGCTTTTTTCCCCCTAAAACAACGATATTTCAGAATTTATATAACTTAAAACTACGATTTTTATCCAAAAAGCATTGTTAACAAAAGAAGAGATACCGGATGAAAATTCCTGAAATTTTAATAATAAGAAACGGTACATGGCATAACTTCAAGAAGCATAAAAAGACCCCCTCCAGATTTGTTCTTACCTATGAAATAGAGTATCATAGAAAAAGCTATGGAGATACTACTATCAATGGTGTATCATATCCTATCGAAAAGGATACTATTACGTTTAACCGTCCGGGTGACATAAGAAGTAGCCGATTTAATATAATCATAGACGCTCAAACAGAGTTTTTCTACTTCATTTTCAGCGCTGAGGAAAAGAATTCAAACTTTGAATATATTTTTAAAAATATTCCCAATCAAACTCACGCTGACGAAAAAATGCAAAAAATGTGGAGTAAGCTACAGGACGATTACTCCAATAAAAACGATCTGTTGTTCGAAATGCAAGCATATCTTGATCTGTTATCCTTGCTTATGTATCTTTCAAAAAAGGGGCGGAACGACTCGCATTTGCCACCTGCTCCTTCTCCCAATCAGTGCGCTCTCTTCGAAGCCATTCGCTATATGAGAGAACATCTTACGGAAAATCTGTCGGTCCATGATATCGCAACGCATATTGGCTACAGTCAATCGCACTTCAACCATCTTTTCAAAACGTATACACGGCATACACCTCATTCCTACTATATATCGCTGAAAATCAGCGAAGCAAAATACATGCTGTTGAATACGAATAAAAATATATCTCAAATATCCGAGGCATTGGCATTCAGTAAGGTAAGTCAATTTAGTGACGCCTTTAAAAAGGAATGTCATATGACTCCGGGAGAATTTAGAAAAACCAAAGACATAATTTTATAACGACTAAAATATCAATTACTGAAACTTTATTAATCTTGAATATTGATTTTGCCCTTTTCTATTTTCCATAAAAACCTCTTGCAGTAGATATACAAGAGGCTTTTTATTTTAATGTCCGCTTTTATGGTTTTAGTTCAAAATATGATAAACGATTCCGATTTTCACTCAGCAATATGTATGTACGCTTGGACCTTTATATTTCGCCTCTGTTATATGTGGCAATCTTATAGCAAAGAACTGCTGACCTTCCAAGAAACCATGTATGAAAAGATCAACAAAATATTTCGAGAAATCGAAGTAAACATATAAGGTCAAATATCTTTTACAATTCAAAAAATTAAAATAAAGCAGAATCAT
>ENA-ORMN01000851-ORMN01000851.1-human-gut-metagenome-genome-assembly--contig:-NODE-851-length-32959-cov-5.770423_pt1 | contig 32959 bp, 29 predicted proteins | sample MGYA00242102_ERZ508993 | MGnify/ENA primary metagenome ERZ508993 (study PRJEB26280, sample SAMEA2338770) | human gut metagenome | biome: human gut; feature: human-associated habitat; material: faeces...
ACAGTATATAGAATATTTCCATATAAAAAAAGCCAACGATATGGAAAACAAAGAAGTTAAGAAAACAGTGGATGTTTTTGAAGCTAATCAAACACGTTTTGAAGCTTTAACTACAGAGGATGCAAAGAAATGGTTTGAAACACATGATTTAATTGAGCGAGATGTACAAGATATCTGTAGATTCCTTAGAAATTATCAGAATGATAAGGACTCTCTACTTGAGATAATGAGATTTATAATTACTGAATACGGTGGATGGAGGTATAGTAAGAAACGTAAGGATACTGTTCTACAAATCATTGAGCAGTTGGAACTTGACGATAAAGAACTGTCAGAAATTCATATGTTGATGTACCTTTATTCATATGAATGGGGAAGCTCGTTAATTGATAAGGATGAATTTCTCAATAGTATACGACTTAGTTCTGATATAGCTCGTAACATATTTTATAGTGAATTACCTGAAGTTATTATTTCACATTCGGGCAGAATTACAAAAGGTCTTTTGGATGCACTTTTTGCGGTTGGGTATGATAAGAACAGCATTATTACGATTTGGAGAAATGCATTTGATATTATGAAACTTCGTTTCCCAAATCTTGATCATTATCCTATTGATAATGTTTTGGTAGAAACTGATGAACTATTAGGACTGCGTAATTGCTTATTAATGCGGTTTATTGATGGAGGTAAGGAATCGTTTCTGGCAACGTATGCTTATTTGGCGAATGCTGCTGAAGAAGAGAATTATTCAGAATTTACAGAAGCAATAGTATTTTGTCTAGAACATTATGAACAGTATAATCTTGTGACACAAATAGCAATTGCTGATTTAGTAAGATGTTATGGATATCGTTTGAAAGATTTGAATGTTGATCGAATGATAAATGCAATTAATGCTGTTTATCCAACCAGAAATTTGCTTTTGGACGTCATATTTTCGGAATTTACAATATATAAGAGCTATCTTTTAAAGTGTGTAGATAAGCATTCACCAGATTATTTGGAACAAGAAGATATTGAGTTTTACTTAGCTGAGCAACTATATGATCTTGGAAAAGAAGAGGCTAGAGAAGGAACCGATGAATACGCTAAGAATTCAGTATATAGAGATCCAATTATGCAGGTGGTCGATACTTGTGGTATTGACTATGTAGAACTGTACAAAAGGCTACATGCATCAAGTAGATTGAATAATAAAATACGCGCTTTTGTTGGTGGGGGAAGTAAGATGCCTGAAACAAATACCGTGTACAAATCATATGTAATTCAATATGCGCTCCACGCAATCATTGAAAAAGCTTATCGTGACAGAAAACCAGAGTTGATTCCGCAGAATTTGTTTCGGTTGATACCTGACTACCAGGGGATATATAGATTATTCAAGTGCCGTGAAATTCAACCTCGAAATCATCTATATGATAAGAGTAATTCGTGTGTTCCTTTTCTTAAAAATAATGAGGAGGAATACATTCTAATCGGATGCTATGAGACAAGAACAAGAATTGATTATCATCAGGCGTCTTTTGCTTTTGCATATCAAGGTATAGTAGGAGATAGTAATGAAGAGAATCAGATCCCATTCCGACGATATTTAGCTCCAGCGGTTGGAAAAGGAGAAACTTATATGATTTCAGATAATTCGGAATCTCTTATTAATATTATTAGAACATTTGATAGAGAATTAGAAGATGCAGATTACCTGTGGCCTAGTATTTCGATTTCTAAACTTTTTAACATTCATATGGAATTTGATTTTTTGAATGGAAGATATATTGCAGTTAATCAGGATAATGATATTGTTTGTATTATGAAAAAATGGTTATCGAGTTACAAAGGTGACAGCGAATATCCAGGCAATGCAATTCCGTTATATAGTGGTACCGAGTTGTATATAAAGAAAGAGTATATCGAAATGTTGGAGAAACAATTTGGAACGTTGATGATGAAAACTTGTGTGGAATCATATACGCAGAATTACTGATTTGTAAGAACTGTATATTATATACAACATGTGCAGTGGGAATCAGCATGATATATGAAAGAGATGAAAATGATGGTAAAAATAGATAAGTTGTATTATAACTTCAATTGTGTAAAAAATATAGTTAAAGTAGAAGGTGAATGCTTGGTATGAATATAAAAGATTTAATTGGCGAAGCAACAGAATACGATAAAAAGCTGGCATTGGAGGAAAAGAAACCAAAAAGTTGGTGTAAAAGTGTAAGTGCATTTGCAAATACATTTGGTGGAGCATTGATTTTTGGTATCTCTAATGAGGGAATGGTTGTCGGACTTGAAAATCCGGAAGGCGATGCAGAAAAGATTAGTGAAGTGATTAAGACAAGACTTGATCCCATGCCGGAATTTAAGCTTAGATTTTATCAAACAGAAGATGGTAAGGTTTTGATCATACTTGATGTATATAAGGGTGATGAAACTCCATATTATTATTCGGGAGATGGTGTACTGGAAGCTTATGTTCGTGTTGGAAATGAGAGTGTAAAGGCAACTGCAACAGAATTAAAACGTCTTGTCCTCAGAGGAAAGAATACTTCCTATGATTCGCAGAATTCTACCTATAAGGCGGAAGATTATGCTTTTTCAAAGCTTAAGGAAAGATATAAGAAGTGGACCGGAAACAGTTTCGACGATAAAGATTTGATTTCTTTTGGACTGGTAAATGAACAGGGGAACTTGACCAATGCAGGAGCGTTACTTGCCGATGAAAGTCCTATTCGTTGTTCAAGGCTGTTTTGTACAAGATGGAATGGGTTGAATAAAAGTGGTGGTGCAGTCGATGCATTAGATGATGCTGAGTATTCAGGCAGTGTTATTTCACTGATTGAAAATGGGGAAGCCTTTATCAAACGTAATTGCAAAATGAAATGGCGTAAAACAGCAAATTCAAGAGAAGAAATGCCGGAGTATGTAGAGCGAAGCTATCATGAAGCACTCGTAAATGCTCTAGCACATCGTGATTATCTGGTAAATGGGAGTGAAGTTCATGTTGACATATACGATGACAGAATGGAAATCTATTCTCCGGGAGGAATGCCGGATGGATCCATGATTCAGGACAGAGATCCGCTTATGGTACCTTCAACTAGAAGAAATCCGGTTCTTGCCGATGTGTTTAACAGGCTTGGATATATGGAACGTAAAGGTAGTGGATTTGGAAAGATTATTAGTGGATATGAATTTCAAATTAATTATGATGAGAGTAAAAGACCATTATTTCGCTCGGACAGATATCAGTTTACTGTAGTAATGCCGAATCTGAACTATGATGTTTCTCACGATTTTGAAGAAAATGAGACAATGTCCGAATCAATGTCCGAATCAATGTCCAAATTGGAAAGAACAAGAATGCAGATTATTTTGCACTATCTCGATACAAATAAAGAAATAAATAGCTCTATTGCAGCAAAATTATTGAAAGTGGAAATAAAGACGGCAAGTCGACTGCTATTGAAGGGAGAAAAATTGGATATTCTTAATAGTTATGGAAAAACAAAGAATAAAGTATATTTTAGAGAATAGTGCAAGGCAATGGTGTGAAAGACATAAGATTGATATTGTAGAATAAAAGAAAGGGGCTACTATGATACCCACAGAAGATATTATACCGATAGTGAAACACACAATTGCTGCATCAGTTAAATGTAACACCCATCGGGGATACATTGGTTGGAGCAGCTGTGATAATATTTGTATGGATATGCATGACTGCCTTGATATGTGTGCTGAGACCTTAGAAAGGCGTGGCTATATGGTTGCACTTGAGGCGGCTACATACATTTTGGTATCTGGCGTTAAGTTAGCATCTCATGCGGATAGTAGTTCGGGAATGCTTACAGATGTTATCATGTGTACATACGAACTGATAGATAAATGCACAAAAGAAATCGAAAAAGAAGACAAACAAATGCGGGATCAAGCACTTGCATTAATTATAAAAGAGGCGAAAAAGAGTGTGTTTGACGGTTGGACTGACTGGCGTTATGACCTACTGAAAAGTGGGATTTGCCTGTGTGATGAAAAGAGTGCAAAGAAGCTTGAAAAGGTTTTGGATACCCTTTTGGAAATTTCACTGGAGGATTATTACCCGGAATATACGAAAAAAGAAGATTTGATTGTAAGATACATTTTACATAGACATTTATATGGCAAAAAGAATACACAGAAGGAAATATATCAGAATATTGCAATAAATGAACTCCGTATTATTGCTATCAAGGATGCTATGGAAGGTAAGAATTATGATGAAGCAGAGAAACTTTGTTTAGAGAAAGCAAACGCAGAAGAGACATGGCATTATCATAGTAGCGATCCGGAAGATTGGAATAACGTGCTATATGACATATACAAGACAGCAAACATCACGGAAAAGCAAATCGCACAGGCAAAAAAACTGCTATTAATGGGAAATGAGAAGTTCTGGGATGTTTTGAAACAGATTTATAAAGAGCACGACGCATGGAATGAGAATTACGAAAGCTTATTAGATGAATTAAAGAATAGCAAGCGAACTGTTTGCTATCGTACTGTTCTTATTTCTGAAAATGAAAAGAAGAGATTGCTTGATGATGTAATGGAAAATCCGTATGATTTGTTTTATTATGGAAAATATTTGGTAAAGGATTATCCGGAGCAGGTATATGAGTTATGTTATAAGGAAATAAGTGAGAGTTGTGCTCAGGCAAAGGATAGACGAGAATATAAAAAGATAACAAAGAATATTGCACAGCTTATAAAATGGAAGGGTAAAGATACAGCAAAGTTGGTAATTAAGGAGTTGAAGCAGACATATCCAAGGAGACCAGCATTGTTAGATGAATTGGAGAAGGTGGAGAAGAAATTGTAATTCAAATAAAATACTGGGATTTTAACATAGTCTCACCAGGCTCAAAATATTCTTGAGACTGGTGAGACGTAGATGAGACTAACCCCAATAAAATGCTCTTTTAATTTTGGGAAAATCAATTAAATTCATTCATAGCATCCACATATTCCTGTAATCCATTAGGCTTGCAAGCCAATTCAGCATACAGCAGAGGATTTTCCTGTGCCGGTCGATATAGATACGCAATGTCATCAGGTGTGTTGAGCAAGACAGTGGAATTGCATTTTTCACAACTGATAGTAAGAGGCGTGCTGGTATATGTATCATTTATGGCACTAACAATAATGGAATCTGTATAGGGTTCATACATACCAAACAGGTAATAAGGATTATTTTGTTTCATAATGTTCTCCTTCCCACAGATATTTAGCACCATCAAGCAGATCAATGATGGCTGTAAGCATATTGTTATAATCGGTCTGTAGTTCCTTGATTTCATTGCTTGTAGGGAGATTGTTTAAAGTTTGGTGCTCACGGCATTCAGTAAATGTTTTCTGCATTTCAAGCAGTTGCAGATACAGAGCATTAACAGTCTGCACAAGAGGATAGATAGTTTCTTTCTTACCTACAACACAGATTCGGTTATATATGCAGGAACGGACAAAGTAATCTTTTTTCATCATGCCGCTGGCAAGGATACGGGCTTCGATTTGCTTGCGTTCAGCATCGCTGATTCTAAAACTTATAGTTGGATGTTTGTGTTGATTGCTCATAGAAAATCTCCTTTCATAGTGGGTGTGGCAGCAGGCACGATAAAGCACCCGCAAGCCACATTGGATTATTCGTTTTTTAGTAGTAAAAGTAGATTATATCTGCCATGGACTTCGTAGATGCAATATTGAATAATTGCAACTAATTTGCTACTAAAGTTTTTGAAAACGACATGAAAAGAGTAACATTTAATGAAATAGATGCGGTGGAATGCCGCATAAAATCAGCATTTTTGATTTGATGATACTTCCCCTGGGAAGAGTTTGAATAGTAAACAGAGCTTCATAAATGGCATAAACAAGCCATTTATGGGGCTTGTTCTTTTATCGTGATACCTATATGATACCTGTTTTCGTAGTACCACAGATATTTAAGGATACTGGACAGAAGTGACATAGGTATTTTCTATTATTACATTTCTTTTTATTTTCAAAAAACATTCCAATTATCACATAGTCAAAAAACGACAAATAATCATGAAATAGAACCAGTTTTGCGTATTAGTGATTTGGAAATTCTGGATTACAATAACAACACATAAAAAAGACCACCATAGAATATATTTTTGCAGATTTCGACCATGAGAGAATATTCCGCAATCAGAGGACTGCATTTAAAATATCATATGTAAGAAATACACCAGAAATTGGTGGAAAATAGTGAAGAAACACCAATGGTGTCACTTCCGTAAATTTATGGTTTACTGTAGACTTTATAGATGCGGAAAGTATCAGAAAGATAAAAAAACCAGAATTGTGTCTATTTTTGGAAAAAAGAGCCGTTCCTGTCCCTTTTAAAAATTGAGATATGAAAATACAATAAACTTCATATCACAAAGTCATACCAGCATATCAATGGTGAGGATATTATCACAGATCCAAAGACTGAGAAGAGCAAGCGAGATGTTGTAATTCCAGATTTTCTGGTAGATGAGTTAAAACAGCTAATTGGAATGTTGTACGGATATGGTAAGAATGACAGGATATTTCAGATTACAAAATCATATCTGCACTATGAGATGAGCAGAGGTGCAAAAGCAGCAGGAGTTAAGAGAATAAGAATTCATGCTCTCAGGCATTCGCATGTAGCCCACTGCATTGAGCTTGGATTTCCTCCGGTAGCTATTGCAGAGAGGATGGGACATGAGGGAATTAATATCACATTTAATTATGCTCATCTTTATCCGTCTAAACAGAAAGCACTTGCAGATAGGCTGAATGAGGATAGTGGCGCACACCATGCAGGCTACTATGCACAGAGCACTCTTACGCAGAGGGTGTTCCTGCAAATATTGTATTAAAGGGAATGTGTGCTGATTGGAGTATTCACGATAAAGGAGATGGTAATCCTCATGTTCATTTATTGGTTACCATGCGTCCGTTTAAGAAAAATCATACCTGGGGAAATAAAGAGATCAAAGACTGGGCATTTGTTAGGGATGAGGCAGGAAATATTGTGATGGATGAAACGCATCCAGATTGGTGGCAGGATAAAAAGATTCCTAAGAGACATGGTATCCGCATTCCGGTATTGGATGCAGATGGAAATCAGAAATTGGATTCTCGTAACCGAAAACAATGGAAACGTGAGGTTACTGATGCAACAGGATGGAATAATCCGAAAAACTGTGAACTATGGAGAGGTGAATGGGCGAAGGAATGTAATCTGCATTTGAAACAGGAACAGCAGATTGATCATCGCTCTTATGAGCGGCAAGGAAAGATTGAAATACCTACCATTCATGAAGGATGACATTAGAAGAAAGCAGAGAAGTTATTCCACTGATGGAGAATATGATAAACCAGATCGAGGAACAACAGGAACTTATGGCAGAGATGTATCAGGAGATGGGCAGAGGGACGGACAACTCAAATTGTTTCAGGAGCAGAATCAAAGATTGCGGGAATTAAACAACGAGTTGCAAGAGCAGCTTCACATCTTGCCAAGTATAGAGGAAATATTGGAATTATTGGAGAAGAAGGACGGAGAAATTCAGACATTGAAAGAGGAAAAACAAATGCTGAACGACGAAAATCAGCAATGGAAAGAATTAGCGGAGAAGTTGAAGGCGGAAAATCAGATGCTATGGGTGAGAAAGATGAATAATATTATGACATGTGCGGAGGAGATTGTGGTGAGGGAGTTGGTGTATGTGTGATTTGGGGCAGCCGAAAAGCTGCCTTTTTTGCTATATGATATATCGTTAAATTTACAAAAGATATTTTTTGTGAAAAAAAGTTGCATAAAAAATATCTTATGATATAATAATGATAAGTAAATAGGAAAAGTGACTTGGAGGAATGAGCCATGATTATAGAGGTAAGAGCGAAAAACTGTTACGCATTTGAGGATGATATTACTTTTTCAATGAAAGCAGATATGCGAAATAAAAAATTTGGAGCAAATGTTCACAAAGAGAATAATTTTAATGTCCTTAAAACGGTAGGAATATATGGACCAAACAATGCCGGTAAAACATGTCTAATCAAGTGCATTAGGGCAATAAGAAATGTACTTTTAAATAAGAAGAATGGACTGATGCCAAATATATTTACTGATAGTGATGTATGCGAGTTAGGTGTTACATTTATGGCATCTGGAAGAAAGTTTTCTTATGATTTTAAGTACGACGCAGAAAAAGAAGAATATATATATGAGTCATTTTCGGAGATATTTAAAGATCAGTACAACAACGAAAAGGGAGTTTGTTGGTTGAAAAAAGATACTGTTAGTGAAGTATACGAGTGTATTGATGAATCTGTTCAGACTATGATTTCTGTTGTATCGAAAAATAATTTGTTATGCTATGTGGTAGATACAAGTAAATTCGAACATATCAACGAGATGAAGCAGATTCTTGTCGGATTTGCAGAAAAAATTGATATCATCAATATGAATAACATACCTATGCAGCACACGATTGAACTTATGAAGAATAAGAATCAGTTACAGCAAAAGGTTGTTGAGTTCATAAAAAATGCTGATTTATATATGGATAATTTTGAATATGTGGATATGGATAAGATACAGCTGAAAACTGGTGAAGGTGACGAAAAGCCAGATGAGAAAGTGCTTGATATTCCAGAGAACATTATGGATCAGATTAGGTTAGTTTCCACATATAAAGGTGTTCATGTACCAAGTATGATGTTTGATTCCACAGGAACAAAGAAGATTGCAGCTATTGCCAGTTATGTAATTGAAGCACTTGAACAGGGCAGAATATTAGTGGTGGATGAGTTGGATAGCAGTATTCATTTTAAGCTCACCAGAGCGATTGTTGCCATGTTTAATAATGAATTAAATACAAGTGCACAGATGATATTTACGGTACATGATATTAACCTTATGGATTGCAAGAGAATGTTCCGCAAGGAGCAGATTTGGTTTGTTCACAAGGATGAAGAAGGTGTATATGTATATTCTCTTGCTGATTTTACTGCACAGCAGGGAGTACGAGATACGACAGATGTTATGGAAAAATATAGGAAAGGTGCACTTGGCGCTTTACCAGATCCAGAGTTGATTAACTCATTGCTTAGTATTAAAAGTGGTGTAAAGGGGGATGATGCCGATGCCAAATAAGCTCCCTAAGTTTTTGGATAACCATAAAATCTGTATTATCTGTGAAGGTAATGAGGAATATGAGTATCTAAATCGATTAAAAAATTTAAAAGTATGGAACGAGCAATATGATATTTCATTGGTAAATGCCGGTGGAAATGGTAATATCCCGGCAAGGTATCAGGACCGATATCAAAATGGAGCAGATGAACTTGTGCTTGTGTTCTGTGATACGGAAAAGAAACCACATGAGCAGTATGAGGATATAAAGCGTAAAATCAATGAGTTTCATGGTGTGGATAGTGCAGCGAAGGAAGTGATTATATTTGGTAATCCATGTACGATGCAGATTATATCTAAACATTGGACCGATGAAAATCTGAAATCTCCGGCAAAACCAGTGAATGCTCCTTTGATAAAGGAATATACCGGAGTAGAGAATTACAAAGGAAGAGCAGACCAGATTCGGAAAGTTATGGAATATGTTACTGCGGAGAATTACAAAGATATGAGTCAACGAGTGAAAGATTTGGATTCGGATGATTCTGTTACTGGTAGCAGTAATTTTGGAAAGTTCATAAAGCTGTTTGAGAGTGATGATAGTAGTTGGATTGAGGAGATTAATGGATATTTATAAAATAATTTAATTATGATCGATGGAAGGAATGAAAATATTAGCGAAGAACATAGAAACAAATATGGCTTAGGTACAATCCGAAATTTGTCATCAGGCTGCAAGACATTTCTTAATATTGTGAAGCATCCTGATAATGTGGTAAATGTTGAGGAATGTGGACCGAATGTTCTTAGAATTATTTTTACTATGGATAATATTAAGATTTTTATGTCAAGACCAACGCTTTTTGATATCCCGGATGACGCCAAAATCAGATTTAATGATTCTGATATAGTTATAGGCGGCAGAGGATATAATGCCTGGTTGAAAGGTTGGGAAGAGATTGATTTTGAAACTGTAAGTAATGTGGCAGTTCGTGAAATTCAGCAAGTAATTCAACAGATTATTTTATGCATGAGATGAAAATGAATAATGATTATCAGATAAAAGAGCGATGTAGTTTATATACACCGCTCTTTTTGATTGGTATGGTATTTTATTTTTCTAGCAGTTTGCGTGCATATGTAAGTATTCTGCCTTCTACATTGCTGTCCTGCTTGATCATTTTGATGAGTGAATAAAGCTCAGGGTCATTGGATGAAGAAACAATAATGTAATCAGGATCTGTCTTATCAGATGTTCCGTAAAGAAAATCTATGTTGCAATTAAATGTCTGCGCAATGAAACCGACTGTAGGATAAGAGGGTTCGCGTTGTCCATTTTCATAGCGGCCATATACCATTGGCGAGATATTAAGGCGACGTGCGGCCTCTGCTTTATTTATATTTAGAGTATTTCTGAGTTGGATTAATCTTTCAGGTTGAAATTTCATAGGTAAGCTCCTTTTTAAAAATCGATATTCAAGTGCTTGAATGTAATCATAAAAGATTATAAATTATAATTTTGTTTTTTTCAATGTTTACGTTGACAATAACCATTGGATATGATATTATTTTACTAACCAATGGTTATGCATATGGATGAATAGAGGGGAATAAAATAAAACATTATATTGAGATTCAAAGACTAAGGACACAAGACGTGGTCGTTGATGATACGTTGACACTTGAAAAAAACACGGATGCATTTATACAGGGAGATATAATCAGTATCACTGAGAAAATAGATGGTGCCAATTCAAGTATATATTATGATAAAAAGCTGGATAGACTGAGATGTTTTAGCAGTAAAAATGAACTTGATTTCAGCAACCAGTTGAGAGGTTTTTTGACTTATGTTGAGAGTCTGGATAAGGAGCCGTTTATTAAATATTCGAATTATATATTTTTTGGAGAGTGGCTTGTGAGCCATACGGTCATTTATGATGATTCCAATTATAACAAATGGTATTTATTTAGTGTGTATGATACAGTTTCGGGTAGATGGCTGTCACAGGATTTTGTTAAAAAATTTGCTGAAAAATATGATTTTTGTTATCCGCATGAATTATACTATGGACCATTTATTAGTTGGAACCATTGTCTCAGCTTTGCCAATGCCCCGGCATATGGCACGCAGCAAGAGGGAATCGTCATAAAGAATCAGACTGCACTGGAGCAGGAGAGAGGTCCGCATATATTAAAATATGTAAATCCGGAGTTCAAGGAAACGCAGAAGAAGAATCATAAAAAGAAACTTGAAGATCCGAGTAAATTGAACGAAAAAGCAGAGGCAGAAGAGTATATACGCATGATTGTAACAGATGCAAGGGTTATGAAGTGCTATCATAAGCTTGTTGATGATGGAATTTTACCGGAGAAATTTGAATTGAAACATATGAAGCATGTTGCACAAAATTTACCAAAGGCTGTGTATGAGGATTGCGTGAAGGAAGAATTGGAGATTTTAAAGAAAGCCGGTGAGTTTGGAGGCAAACTTTGCAGTAAGGTGACAATGGAAATTATTAAAGATAAATTGAAGATTGGTTGACTTTTTTGGCAGGAATTGTTAGTATATAAATGAAAGTTTACCACTGACCGATATGTGGTATATAAATGGTCGGGTTGAAAGTTTACCACTGACCGATATGTGGTATATAAATGGTCGGGTTGAAAAAGTCTTTTGCCGTAGTGCAAGAGACTTTTTTTGTGGAGATTAACAAATGATAAGGAATGGTTTTTATATTATCAAAGATAGCTTTTTTTCGGATATGTCGGATCCATATTTGAAAGGAAATAAAAAACAAAATAGACCACACTACTATTGTTTTGAAGATAGCAATTATAATGGAATATATTGGATGATTCCTCTTTCAAGTCGGATTGATAGGTATAAGAAAATAGTAAGTAAAAGAACCGGTAAAGGAAGAAACTGTGATATAATTCACATTGTGAAACTTGATGATAGTCATGAAAGCGCTTTTCTGATACAGGATATGTTTCCAATTTCAGAAAAATATATAGAACGGGAATATACTATAGAAGGTAATCATCTTCGTTTGACCAGTGAACATGCTGCAAAAGAAATTGAACAAAAAGCAAGAAAAGTTTTGGGAATGCTGAAAAGAGGAATAAAATTTACTCCAACCCAACCAGATATACAGAAAATATATGAGAGGCTGCAACAGGATTTACCAGCAACACATTTGTAATTTTATAATAATCCGGGGGTATTTTCACTGTTTCCACCTATAATCCCCAAAATGGTTTAATAACGTTTGCTAACAATGCCTATTGTAAATAAAAGCTATCATCATTACAATAGAGATTAGAAATGCTTCGAACAATATGAAAGGCATAAAACCAATATGAAAAAACACATAAACATAATAATCACAGCCGTGGCATCGCTGCTTATCGTCACACTTGCGGGCAGAGAATTCATTAAAAATCATAAGAAAGAGTCTAATGATAAATCGTCTACGAATGTATCAGAAAATACATGTGAAGATATACCTGACACAAGTATATCTGACACAAGTATATCTGATACGTGTGTAGCTGATACGAATACACCTGACACGAGCACATCTGAAGCAGATATTCTGGATACGACCTATGAGGATAATAAAGAGCAATTTTATATATCCGAAATTCCGGATGACATTTTTGAAAAAATGCAGGGCAAATCCTACAAGGCAGATTGTACACTCCCCAGAGAAAATCTGCGATATATACATGTACTACACGTAGGCTTTGACAATCAGGTGCATGAAGGTGAGCTGGTTGTAAATAAAGATATCGCAGATGATGTACTTGAAATATTTAAGGAGCTCTATGAGTCCGGATATCAAATAGAAAAAGTCAGACTCGTTGATGAATACGATGCAGATGATGAGGCATCTATGAGCGACAATAATTCATCTGCCTTTAATTTCAGATTCATCTCCCACACTACAAAGATATCGAAGCATGGAATGGGAATGGCGGTGGATATCAACACTCTATACAATCCTTATGTCAAAACAGTCGATGGGGAGCTTTCGATTGAGCCTGCAAATGCCGCAGATTATGTTGATCGGAGCAAGGATTTTTCACACAAGATTGACCATGATGATTTATGCTATAAGCTGTTTACGGAGCATGGTTTTGAGTGGGGAGGCGATTGGACGCATTCCAAGGATTATCAGCACTTTGAAAAATAGTGCTGATAATTTCTACGGAAGCATATGACCTGCAGCCAGGTACAGCTCATACCATTCCTCGCGAGTCAGAGTAATATCGCATGCCGCGATAATTTCCTTCAGGCGGCTTTCGCTTGAAGTTCCGGTAACAATCTGCATATTTGCCGGATGGCGTAAAATCCATGCGGCCGCAATAGTAGTATCGCTGACATTATATTTTTCGGCTATCACATGAAGTTTTTTATTCAGTTCCGGGTATTCGTCGCTTCCGAGAAAACAGCCTTTCCATGCCGGCATCTGAAACGGTGACCATGCCTGGAGAGTGATATTGTGGAGGCGGCAGTAGTCGAGCAGACTTCCGTCGTGATCAATTGAACCGGGTGTTTCCATATTGACTTCCATACCATTTGCAACGAGATTGGAAACAGGAATGCTGAACTGAACCTGATTGACAACGAGTGGTTGGCGGACATATTTCTGTAGCAGTTCAATCTGCATCGGCTTATGGTTTGAAACACCAAAATGGCGAACCTTTCCGCTTTCAAAAAGAACATCAAATGCAGCGGCAACTTCTTCCGGTTCTACGAGTGCATCCGGACGATGAAGCAGCAGAAGATCAAGATAATCTGTATGAAGCCTTTTTAAAATGCCATCGACAGATTTCAGAATATGCTCCTTTGAGAAATCATAGAAGCCTTGGCGGATGCCACATTTTGACTGCAGGTAAATATCTTCACGCTTTATGGATGGATCGTCTGCAATTGCTTCGCCGAATACGCTCTCACTCATACCGCCACCGTAGATATCAGCGTGATCAAAGAAATATGCGCCCTGTTCCAGAGCTGCATGAATAAAATGATTCATCTCATCCTTTGATTTTTCAGAAAGGCGCATGCATCCAACTGCAACTGAAGGAACCTTTCGTATGTTATTGCCTAAAATTGTTTCTTTCATAGTAAAAATCTCCTTTGTAATTATTTTCTAATTCCCATAATGAGTGCGGCGTAGCCCCAATCCCATATGAGCTTTGCAAAGCTGTTTTCAAGATATTCGCGTATGTCATCATCATCATATCCTGTCATGCGTGAGATGATGACAATATGCTCTCTGATTGTTTCATATGTCAACGGAATATTGGCATTGTGACTGTACCACAAGAAAAGACTTTGACGTATAGCAGTGTATTCAATCATAATCCACTGCATTTTGATAATCATGTGTTCAATAATCTTTTTAGTGGATGCTGCTTCAGGCGATATCAGGTCGGAAAACAGCTCGTTTGCCAGATAATTGCGAAAAACAATGTCATAATTTGTGAGTATTGAGCCAAATTGTTTCTGCGATGTTTGCAAGGTGCGGCTTATGGAATTATTGTCTGACTGTGAATAAATATTGGAGTATCTACAAGCCTCGGTCAGTACAGGCTGAAGAAAGGCTGTGTATAAACCCTCTTTACGATAATTTACTGATAAATCCTGAAGCAGCTCATTGCATTCGATAAATGTATCTTCGGCCGGGATATGGATATCTTCCATGGCGGTATTCAGTTCATTAAGCGTCTGGTCGGAAAAATATTCCTGTATATGTGCTTTTGTGATTGGCTGGTTTTTATATAATTCCAATAAAATGTAAAGCCCGTCAAGCAAAGCCTGCTCCACTGAAAGCCTTTGGTCAGATATCAGTTTAATCAGATTATCACGGATTAAAAATGCCGTAGATAAATTATTCCGGGTCTCGGATATTACAGGAAATGTGACAGGTTTTTCGCACCACAGGTCGATAACTGCCGGACAGCACGGCATGAGTGTTCGTTCCTCATGTGTTGAAAACCGGTGAATTTCTCTGGGAAACAGTGCACATGTCTCTGAAAGCACTTCGTCTGAGTATGTCATTACAAGATGACATAGCTTATCCTTTGAAAGAAACGGACACCGATGTTTTTCGTCCAGTTTAATAACCAGACTGCCATCTTTATGGCATGTGTAAGAGCTTAGATTGTCACTTTTTCCAGACACTTTATCAGCAGAAAGCTTCTTCCATTTGCGGTTTGTAGCGTCATCTACTGCAATTTTCCACTCCTGACAGCATGTGATACTGCATTTGTCGGCAATACATTTGAAATTGTTGTAATAGTCCGGTTGATAGTTTTTCATGTTTTTCCTTTACTTATATTATACAGATTTGTGAATAGAGCATAGTATAGCTTGTTATTATCAATCAATCACATGATGATTCAGCCATTTTCTTGAGTGGAATCTGGCAGTAAATATAATAGAACGAAGCATCCAGTCACAAGCCATGCCAATCCACACTGCAATCGGACCAAAGCCCCATACACGGCAGAGGTATATGCACAGGCTTACACGGCAAAGCCACATTGTGCAGCAGGATACAATCATGGAGAATTTCACATCGCCTGCGGCACGCAGTCCATATGGCGGGATGAAGGATGGTACCCAGCAGATTGGCTTGGCAATTGTGATAAAGGTAATCATCTCAAAGCAGAGCCGTGCACTGGCAGGTTCCATTCCGGCAAGCATTGTAATGGGCTTTGTGAGTACGAAAATAATCAGACAGCTGGCGATGATTACAACCTCAGACACCAGTGACAGTTTTTTGATATAGTAGACAGCTTCATCCTTTCTGCCGGCACCCAGACACTGTCCTACAACAGTCATAAGACCTATTCCTATTCCGATAGCGGCAATACCATTTAAGTTTTCGAGGATATTGGTCATGGCCTGGGCAGCGATGGCCACGGTTCCAAGAGTGGATACAGTAGACTGGATAGCCAGCTTTCCAAACTGGAACATGCTGTTTTCGATTCCTGATGGGATACCGATGAGCAGGATTTTTTTAATCAGGCCCCATTCAGGGCGTATAGACATATAGTTCTTTATGAAAATCGGTTCATTTTCCCTTCGAAGCTGTATGATAACGACAATCGCGCAGAATATTCGGGATACGAGAGTGGAAATAGCAGCTCCCTCAACACCCATGCCGAAGCCGAAAATCAGAATAGCGTTGCCGCCGATATTCATAAAGTTTGAAATAACAGATATGACCATAGGATTGCGACTGTTATTCTGTGCGCGCATAATGGATGCGCCGGCATCATAGAGACCTATAAAAGGAAATGACAGCAATGTAAAAAAGAAATAAACCTGTGAGTTTCTCATTACATCAGCTTCAACAGCACCAAAAATGGCACGAAGCAGTGGCTTTCTTGTTATCAGACAAAAAGCAGATAAAAGTACAGACAGAAATGCCATGACAAAAAATACCTGTCTTGCAGCATGGCGGGCACCTTTTGTATTGTGACTTCCCAGATACTGTGAACAGAGAATCGCACCACCGGCGGCAAGCGCTGAAAGTGCCTGTATGACAAGGATATTGATTGAGTCCACAAGCGAGACCGCTGAGATAGCGGCAGAACCTACATTGCTGACCATCATTGTATCCACAGTTCCCATAAGAGAGGCCAATAGCTGCTCTATTATAATCGGAACCAAAAGCTTTCGAAGCTGAGTATTTGTATAAATATGATTGGTTGTAGTATTAAGGTTTGCTGTTTTTATTTTATCTGAATGTAAATTTGTCATATCTGATTACCTTTATTACCATATATTTTACGTGTTTAGGTTAGTACGATAAATTCGTAATGTCAATAAGGAATATTTAAAGTGCTGGCAAAGTGTTAGTAATAAAAATTATTTAAAATGTCAGTAACTTCTATTTTTTGAACAATATTGCACAATCCTCTTTTATTTTGAACCAAAAAGTTATACAATAGTACCATAGTAAAAGGCATCAAAACTAATTCCAAAATTAAATCACGAGAGGTATCAACATGAAAAAAGCAAAGAAACCACCTCTGTACAAAAGCTTCGGCTATGCCTTCGAGGGTATATTTACATGCATCAGAAATGAGCGCAATATCAAGATACACTGCACTGTCGCGATACTTGTAGTGATAGCAGGAGCGGTACTTGGGATAACACCGACTGAGTGGTGCATCTGCCTGACGCTGTTTGGATTGGTGATAGCCCTGGAGCTGGTCAACACTGCGATTGAGTCAGTTGTAGATTTGGTAACGACAGAGCGAAAGCCGCTTGCCAAGACAGCTAAGGACACGGCAGCAGGAGCAGTGCTTGTGGCAGCAATAATGGCTGCGATAGTTGGACTTATCATTTTTGTGCCAAGGATTGCTTCTCTATTATGATGATTAAAGGTGTAGTCAGATTACGGCAATCAATTTTAAATAACAGGAAACGGAGGATTTTACCATGGAAAGACTTACAGACGGATTAAAGAAGATTTTACTTGCAGGAATAGGAACAGTGGCAGTGACTGCTGAGAAATCAAAGGAAGTGCTTGATGAGATGGTCAAGAGAGGTGAGCTGACTGTCGAGCAGGGCAAGGTGCTCAATCAGGAGCTTAAGCACAATATCAAGGATACAGTAAAGAAAAATGTAAATGTATCTGTTAAGCCACAGTCACCGGAGGAGCTCGAGGAGCTTTTGGACAAGATGACACCTGAACAGATACAGGCTTTAAAGAGCAAGCTTGCACAGATGGATGAGGCTGACGTGGATCAAGAAGCTGATGAAAGCGTTTTCGAGGATGAGGACATTGTAACAGATACTTCAGCCGATGGAAAAAGTGCTTCCGGTGGAGAATCACAGACAGTGGATATAAAAATAGAAGCTGAGGACGATAAAGAGGAAAGCGTGAACTAGTATGGATAGCCGCCTGAAGGAGATGACAGCGGTACTTAAGAAGTACAAGATCACGCATGGACTTACACCCGAAAAATTCAGACTTATATTGCAGGAGCTGGGACCTACCTATATTAAGCTTGGACAGATAATGTCGCTTCACTCGGATATTCTGCCAAAGGAATATTGTGAGGAGCTTATGAAGCTATGCTCAGATGTGGAGCCGATGCCGTTTGAGCAGGTGGAGGCTGTCATAGATGCTTCATTTGGCTATTCATGGAAGGATGTTTTTGCTTCAATAGATAAAAAGCCTCTTGGGGCAGCTTCTATAGCGCAGGTGCACAGGGCCACACTTAAAACCGGTGAGCAGGTGGTTGTGAAGGTGCAAAGGAAGGGCATTCACGAGGTGATGTCAAAGGACATGGCGCTGCTTCACAAGGCGGTTAAGCTTGTGCCGCCCATCTCTATAAAGGGCATTGTGGATTTTGACATGGTGCTTGATGAGATGTGGGCTGTGGCACAGGAGGAGATGAATTTCCTGCTTGAGGCATCCAATATTGAGGAGTTTGCCGGCAATAACAGGGATGTTGCATTTGTAGCCACACCAAAGCTTTACCGCAAGTATACCACATCACATGTACTTGTCATGGAGTATATAAAGGGCTTTAATATCGATGACAAGGAGGGGCTTTTAAAGGATGGCTATGATCTTGAGGAGATAGGCAGCAAGCTGATTGACAACTATATCAGGCAGGTGATAGAGGATGGCTTCTTCCATGCGGACCCGCATCCGGGCAATGTAAGGATAAGGGATGGCAAAATTGTCTGGATTGATATGGGCATGATGGGAAGGCTTTCTGAGCATGACAAAAAGGAACTGAGCAATGCTGTTTACGGCATCGCCATGAACGATATCGGCATGATAGAGGATGCGGTGCTTGCAATTGGTGACTTTAAGGGTGAGCCTGACAGGGCAAAGCTGTACAAGGATATCAAAATAATCATAAATAAATACGGCAGTCTGGATATGGGACAGGTCGATGTTGCAGAGTTTATTCAGGAGCTTTTGGAGGTAATGAAGAACAACCGCATTGTTATGCCGCATGGTTTTACAATGCTTGCGAGGGGCATCACTCAGATAGAGGGAGTGCTTGCAGATATTGCACCTGGCATCAACATGGTTGGGATTGCTTCTGCAAGGATAAAGCAGGAGATGTTTAAGAATTTTGATTTGAAGGGCGAGCTTAAAAAAGCCGGGAAGACAGCATACAAATCAGCTCACCGTATGGCAGAACTGCCGGAGAGAATGGCGCAGATACTCGAGGAATATCAAAGAGGCCAGACACGCATAAATCTTGACATGCATGCTTCTGATGAGCTTGCGAGGCTTTTACACAGGCTGGTGAGAAATATCGTCATGGGCTTATGGGTTATGGCACTTTTAATCAGCTCAAGCATAGTGTGTACCACAGATATGACACCTAAGATACTTGGCATACCGGCGCTTGGTGTGATGGGATATGTGTTTGCATGCATCATAGTGCTTTATACGATTGTGAAGCATTTCATATCCAGACGATGATAAAAAAGCAGGATTCTGAAATTAATCAGAAATCCTGCTTTTTAATTACGTTATATTATTTCGATGATTTTTTACTCTTTGCTTTTTTATAATCCTCATCAAGATGATATTTGCCCTGATACATGGTGAACTGACCTACAAATGCAGGCTCCTGTCCGGCCTTAAGCTCATTGAGATAATCATGTGTCTCGAATGATGAGTTGTGTGTCTGAATCAGGCATACAGCAATGTTTGAGCAGTGATCCGAAGCTCTCTCACAGTTTGTGATGTAATCTGTGAGGAATACGCCGAGTCTGCTGTCACATTTGCCCTTCTGAAGACGCTCGATATGATAATTTCTAATCTCCTTGGTGAGATCGTCAATAACCTGCTCAAGAGGCTCAACCTTGACTGCCTCTGTCAAATCGTTTTTGCTAAATGCCTCTACAGTGAGAGTGAGAATCTCGCGCAGAGCATTGTTGAGCACCGTGAGCTCTTTTCTTGCGTTCTTTGAAAATTCAAGCTTGTTGTCATTAATCTGCTTGGCAAGCTTTGCCATATTTATCGCATGATCTCCGATTCTCTCGAAGTCATTGATTGCATGAAGCATCTTTGAAATCTCGTTGTTGCCGTCCTCAGAAACATCCTTTCCGGATAAGTGAATGAGGAAGGTGTCAAGCTGATCCTCTAAGTAATCAAGTTGCTCTTCCATGACTTCAATATCATCAAACTTTGAATCTGAGTAATTGTCAAAGAGGTCTAAAGCATTCTTGAAGCTGTCTCTTGCAAGCTCAGCCATCTCGTTTGTTTTCTCAAGACATTCTTTGACAGCAAGTCCAGGTGAGAGTAAAAGTCTCTCGTCGAGTACGACCTGTCCGTCTGCGTTGTCAGTTGTGACAAGCTTCTTAGCAATCTTTACAAGAGTATTGCTAAACGGAAGAAGGATAATAGTGGTAGCGATGTTGAAGATTGAGTGGAACACCGCAATCATTACAGGAGTAATGCTGTCATTAAATAATGTCAGATCAACAGCATAACGTGCGATACAGTATACTACAAGTCCTATTGCTGTACCGAACAGATTGAAGCTGATGTGGATGATGGATACTCTCTTGGCGTTTTTGTTTACGCCGATTGACGAAAGCAGTGCAGTCACGCATGTACCGATGTTCTGACCCATGATGATCGGGATAGCCATGCTATATGAGATAGCGCCTGTCATGGCTAAAGCCTGCAGCACACCAACTGATGCGGCAGATGACTGGATGACTCCGGTAAATACAGCACCTACAAGCACTCCGAGGAATGGATTGTTAAAGGTGGTGAGCAGTCCGGTAAATTCAGGCATATCTGCGAGTGGTGATACAGCGCCGCTCATGAGCTGCATACCATACATGAGTACGGCAAAACCTGCCATGATGATTCCAACGTCCTTGCGCTTTTCCTTCTTGCTTCCCATAATCATAATCACACCGATAAGCGCGATGACAGGGGAGAAGTTCTCAGGCTTTAACATCGATATGAACAGATTGTCACTTTCGATACCTGAAAGACTAAGAATCCATGCGGTGAGAGTGGTTCCGATGTTGGAACCCATGATGACACCAACAGTCTGGGCAAGCTCCATGATGCCGGAGTTTACGAGTCCGACAAGCATAACAGTAAGTGCGGATGAGGATTGGATTGCAATAGTGACTATTGCTCCAAAAAATAAGCTCTTGATAGGGTTTGAGGTTACCTCCTTAAGTATCTTTTGGAGATTGCCTCCTGCGAGCTTCTCAAGACTGCCTGACATAACATGCATTCCGAAAAGGAAAAAGGCAAGTCCACCGCATAACTGCAATATAGAGTAAATGTTCATGTTTACCTCCGTTTGTAAAAATAATTTGTTTTACTATTTGCTCCAGTTATACATATTTAGTTTACACAAAACACATATAACATAACATAATTTTTACATTCTATCAATATAATCTGAAATTTTAATAAAAAAAGTGATATTCACTTTTGAACACTTTTGAAAACGTTTTAAAATTTATGTATATTTATGTTTTCTTTTGTTTACTTTTGAAGAAAAACGTTGTACAATTACAGTATAATAATTTAAGCTAATTATTCAGAAATTTACATTACAAGGTGGAGGTATATTATGTCAGACGTAAAAAGTGTTATTGAAAGCGGCAGGGCTGTGCTTGGAATAGAGTTCGGTTCTACTAGAATAAAGGCGGTGCTTATCGGGGAGGATCATGCTCCTATAGCCACAGGTGCCCATGATTGGGAAAACATGCTTGTGGACGGCATCTGGACATACAGCCTGGATATGATTTGGGAGGGCATTTCAGACTGCTACAGCAAAATGGCGCAGGATGCAAAGGAAAAGTATGGTGTTACCATCAAAAAGCTTGCGGCAATCGGTATTTCCGGCATGATGCACGGCTATCTGCCTTTTGACAAGGAGGATAATCTGCTTGTGCCATTTCGGACATGGAGAAATACCATCACAGGTGAGGCTGCAGCAGAGCTTACTGAGGTGCTTGGCTTTAATATTCCGCAGAGGTGGAGCATAGCGCATCTGTATCAGGCTATATTAAATAAAGAAGAGCATGTATCAAAGATATCATATTTCACAACATTGGCAGGCTATATTCACTGGCAGCTCACAGGTGAAAAGGTCATGGGTGTCGGTGAGGCATCAGGCATGTTTCCTATCGATTCTAAGACCAGGGATTATGATGCGGCAATGCTTGATAAATTTGCAGCATTAGATAAGGTAAAAGAATATCCATGGGATATAAGAGACATTCTGCCAAAGGTGCTTACGGCTGGAGAAAAGGCAGGTACGCTGACAGAGGAAGGAGCTAAAAGGCTTGATGTAAGCGGCAATCTGGAGAGCGGTATATTGCTTGCACCGCCTGAGGGAGACGCAGGCACGGGAATGGTCGCAACCAATTCTGTTGCAGTGCGTACCGGAAATGTATCAGCGGGCACATCTGTATTTGCTATGGTGGTGCTTGAAAAGGCACTTAAGGCAGTTCATGAGGAGCTTGATATGGTCACCACACCATCGGGAGATGCGGTAGCTATGGTGCACTGCAACAACTGTACGTCAGACTTAAATGCATGGGTGGGATTATTCAAGGAATTTTCAGAGCTGTTTGGCATGGATATAGATATGAATGACATATATGGAAAGCTCTACAACAATGCACTTACAGCCGATAAGGACTGTGGAGGCCTTGTTGCCTTTAACCTTTTCTCGGGAGAGCCTGTCATCGGACTCAACGAGGGCAGACCTATGTTTGCCAGAAAGCCGGATGCAAGGATGAATCTTGCAAACTTTATGCGCACACATCTCTATGCAAGTCTTGCAACACTAAAAATCGGCTGTGATATTCTCTTTAAAGAGGAAAAAGTAAAGGTAGACACACTTTACGGTCATGGTGGTCTGTTTAAGACAAAGGGTGTGGGCCAGAGCATACTTGCAGCAGCCATGGATGCACCGGTTGCGGTCATGGAGACTGCCGGAGAGGGCGGCCCGTGGGGCATGGCAGTGCTCGCAGCTTATATGGTGAATAAAGCAGATGGAGAGCCTTTGGAAAAATATCTTTCAGACAAGGTATTTAATGGCGAAAAGGGCATAGTAATGCAGCCGGATCCTGACGATGTAAAGGGCTTTGATGAGTACATAAATACATATAAGGCAGCAATTGAGGCAGAGCGTGCCATGGTAAAGGCACTCCCGCTGTAATAGCAGTAAAAAATAATAAGAGAGGAACAGAAAATGCTTGAAGAATTAAAGAAACAGGTTTACGAAGCAAACATGGAGCTCCCAAGAAGAGGGCTTATCACATATACATGGGGCAATGTCAGTGGAATTGACAGGGAAACAGGCTATTTTGTCATCAAGCCAAGTGGAGTGGATTATGATGTGCTCACCCCTGATGATATGGTAGTCATGGATCTTGAAGGAAATAAGATAGAGGGAAAATACAAGCCTTCGTCAGACACAGCAACACACTTAGAGCTCTACAAAAAGTATCCGGATATTGGAGGAATTGTACATACGCACTCACCTGAGGCGGTTGCATGGGCACAAGCCGGCAGGGATATTCCACTCTACGGCACCACTCACGCAGACTATTTCCTGGGCTCAATTCCATGTGCGAGAAATCTCACCACAGAGGAAATCAACGAAGCTTATGAGAAAAATACAGGCCTTGTCATCATAGAGACCTTTGAGAACAGAAAAATCAATCCTGTATACACACCGGCTGTGCTCTGTCAGAATCACGGACCGTTTGCCTGGGGAAAGGATGCGGCTGAGGCTGTGCACAACGCCGTTGTCCTTGAGGAAGTGGCAAAGATGGCCAGACTCACAGAGTCAGTAAATCCTGACGTGAAGCCAGCCCCGGACAACATAAAGGAGAAGCATTTCTACCGTAAGCATGGTGCTAACGCATACTATGGCCAGAACTGATTTGTAGCTGTTATCGTGGCCTAAGTGCCGGTTTCCGTGGCGCACATGCTCTCGTGTTCGCTACGCTGCATCACTAAGATACTGTACGAATTATGCTTTTTATGTTTTCTATGCTTGACAAAACCGGCTTTTATGCGCCATCCGTGGCGCATAATGCCTTGCCCCGCCGTCCATGGCGGGGCATTTTTGCGTGTGAAGCATAATTCTACAGTATCTAAGTGACTCCGCTATGCGCTCCCACGAGAGCATGTGAACCCCGGAAACCGGCACTTATGCCAATTACGAAGCAAATAAATTCACAACCTAAGGGCCGTAAGCCCCGCAAAGCGGTGGCGCACACGGACTCCCGTGAGAGCGCATAGCGGAGCTGTTTAGTGGCTGTAGAATTATGCATAGAAACACAGAAATGCCCGGCCATGGAGGGCAGGGCAAGGAGAAATCGAGCCATGGAGGGCGAGTTTCGACGGTTTCGTCGAGCATAGAAAACATAAAAAGCATAATTCGTACAGCCACTTAACAGCAAAGCGTAGCTCGAAGGGGAGTTCATGTGCGCCACCGCTTTGTGGGGCTTACGGCCCGTAGTATTAGCCATATTTTTTAAGGTATTTTGTGTTTACATAGCACAAAAAATGTGCTAAATTTTTATGTAAAGTACAGTCTCAAATGACTGTAAATAAGACATAAGGTGGTTGATAGAATGGTACTGGCAGTTGAGATAATAGTCTGCTGCTTAATATTTGGCATATACAGAGTAATACGGATAAAGCGGGATCCGGCATATAAGATAAGCAATATGCCCGAGAAGCTGCAGAAAAAGGTCATGCATATGCGCGGCTACAGAAATCGGAATATCCGTATCATGACAGACTGGGAGAAGTTTGTAAAGAAGCTTCCGACACTTATATTCTGGACGATAGCGCTTGTCATACTGACATCGATAGCAGGGGCAACAAGCTTTTCAACGGGCTTTGTGTTTGCGCTTTTGATATGGATGGCAGTCCTATTGTTTCTTGAACTGGTAGTATACTGTGGCTGGTATGCACATACACCGAAGATGTGGATAAAGGGTACCGAGGATATGGCGAAAAAGACATATACCAATTATGCACATTATATCGGGCTGATACCACAGAGAGCTTTGATGGGAATAGTGGTTGCTATTATAGTGGGTCTTGTGATAGATATGATTCCAAGGCTTGACAACAACAATTATTCGCCGAAATATACAGAGATAGAGGATACCTTAAAGGCAGCCTGTGACAATTACATGATCCCGGGTATGGCTGTTGAGGTGGTAGATGCAGAGGGCGTGCTTTTCTCCGGTACATATGGGGATTGCAAGAGCCTTGACACACCGTTTATCACCGGTTCACTCAGCAAGTCGTTTACTGCGGCATGCATCATGAAGCTGTATGAGGGAGGACATCTGAATATTGACAGCCCGGTAAATCCTTATCTGGATGCAGCTGAGGTATTCAAAAATCCAAAGGATGCGACAAGGATTACAATAAGACAGCTGCTCAATCATACCAGTGGACTTGGCGTGTACCAGCATGTGGGAAATGCAAAGATTGTTGGCAAAAATGGAGAATATACCTATGCGAATGTCAATTATGACATACTTGGTCTTATAGTGGAAAAAGTATCAGGTGTTAGCTACAGCGATTATCTGACAACGACATTTTTTACACCACTTGGCATGACTCACAGCAGCGCAGCCTATGCAAAAGCGAAGGAGGATGGTCTGATTACAGGCCACAACAATTATTTCGGTTTTTCGGTGGAAAGCGATGTGAAGTATCCGCTCAGCGATTCGTGGTCCACTGTACCGGCGGGCTATATTGCATCCAGCGCAAATGATATGGGAAAATATCTGCAGATGTATCTGCGTGGCGGCTATGGAATACTCTCTGACAAGAGCCTTAGCACAATGTTTCGGGCAACAGTTCCTATGGATGAGTCCGGTGAGACAGGCTATGGTATGGGCTGGGTGCGTTCGGATAAATATGTCGAGACAGTGTACAATCATACAGGTCTCACGGAAAACTATATCGCAGACATGTATCTGCTTCCGGAGAGCGGTGTGGGCGTTGTATTCCTCGCAAATACCAATGACTATATGGTCACAAACAATCTGATGAACAAGGTAACCTCAAAGGTTGTGATGACACTTATGGGATACGCAACAGACGAGCTTGACCCAAAGGATTATGTCGATGCGCACCTGTTCTATGACCTTGTTTTTGCAGCATTTATATTGGTTGCGCTGATGGAGATTATCAAGTCGCACAAATGGAGAACAGACAATAGCGGAAACCTGATAGCAAATATTTTCCTGCATCTGTTTTTGCCGGTGGGCATAGTTATTGCGCCTATTGTCGGAGGTATACCATACTGGGTAATAAAGGATTATGTTCCTGATTTGTTTATTGTTTCATGCCTGAGTGTAGTACTTCTTGCAATAGGTGGAGTATTGAAGCTTAAAAACAGGAGAAATTCATAAGATAAAAGCAGAAAAAATAGAAATGCGGCTACTGTAATATGTAGCCGCATAATTTTTTGACCATAGCATCGTGGGAGGAGTCACAGCACACTCCGACAGTACATGAAGAGTATAAGCCGGAGGCTTTGACAAATTCATTGTCATCTGCTGAAAGCCTGATACCACAAGGATATTCCTTGCCATCTATTGTCACATATGCAAGCCTGTCCTTATATTTTTCAAGGACGGCTTTATCCAGATATTTGCTTATATCTTCAAAGCAGACATTTTTGGCGTAATAATCAAAGGTCTTATCATCCATAAAGCATATATCGTATTCGTTAGAAGCAAAGTATGCTGTGAGGACTGCCATGTTCTGATAGTCTAGGCCGCTTTGGTCTACATCGACACAGACATTTTGGTTTAAGGCAATTTCATCCTTTGACAAATCATAGCCGTTATCTGTGAGAAAGTCATTGAAAATATCGGCGCCGTTGTCCTCTGTGGTGCTGTTTTCTGCATTTACGCATAATACGCTCAAAACAGTATTTTTCTGCGCAAGCCGGCCACAAATAAAGGTTGTGACTGCTATGATTCCGATAATGACAAGAAATATCGGTATTTTGTAATAGTCCCATATATATTGTATTTTCTGACTGAATGTCAGCTCCTTAAAAGGTGTCTTTTGTTCCATGATTTTATCTCCCTCTGATATGATGTGCTGTAGTTTAAAAATATTATAAGGTAATTTATAGAAATTTACCAATAAACATTCTATTAACTGCCTTTTTCTTTTTAGATTATTATGCTATAATGAGCCAAAACACAGATAATACAAAAGGAGAATAATATGAAAGCAAGCCACAGAAAAGATGTTATAATCGCCAGACTGATTTTTGCAGCAATATGTCTTTTTCTTATTGCCCTGATTGTTACAATAGTGATTACCGTTAATTCAAAGGGCGGCAAAAAAAAGGAGCAGGACAAGGTACAGCAGAATGCAGTTAGCGAAAGTGAAACTGACAGTGCCGGCGATAGTGATACGGAGATAGGCGCCATATATCTGCCACAGCAGACTACAGAGGGTACCGAAAAAACTTACGTCACTACTACAAGCAGTGTAAACATGAGAGAGAAGCCTGATAAAAACGCAAATATAGTTACTGTTATAGGACAGAATGTGAAGCTTGAGTTTGTATCAGAGGACAATGGATGGACACAGGTTATCTTCCAGGGACAGACAGGCTATGTCAGCTCTGACTACGTCAAGTCAGATATGGCTGACAGCACTACAGACAGCGGCACATCAGGTGCGGCAAATAGCGGGGCTGCCAGTCAGGGTACAGCAGATGGCAGTACAACAGGAGCTGCAGATAGTGCTGCACAGTCACAGTAATAGATACGTGGTGAGGTAATGTATATGACAGGAATTATATGGGCATGTGCTGCAACATTTATTGCAGCATGTGTGCCTATTTTGGCCAAGGTTGGAACTAAAAAGACAGACCCGGCGCTGGCGGGAAGCATTGCCGGGATTGTTTTATGTGCGTCTATATTTTTTTACAGGAAAGATAATATAATGGGAAGCAGCCTGATTGCACTCGGCCAAAGGAGCGTTATATTTATACTTCTGGCAGGGCTTGCAACAGGGCTTTTTGGCATCTGTTTTTTTAAATCCATACATGAGGGCTACACATTTCAGGTTACAGCTATAGTTAAATGCAGCTATATAATCACGCTTGCAGTGGGATTTTTTCTGTTTCATAACACTCCTGACACTTTTGACTATATAGCGATTGCACTCATGATTGCTGGAACGGTTATTTTAAATCTGGATGGAACCGGTATTTTGTTTGCGCTTCTTGCTGCAGTTTGTGCGTCGGCAGCATATATTCTGGTGTCACTTGGCGGGATACAGCCGGATAAGGGCTTTATTGCGTTCTGGTGTGTATTTATAGGAACGCTGGTGCTTATTATATTTACTATTGCGACAGGAGGCATGAAGAAAATCAGATCCATGTCATTTGTTGATGGTATATGCCTGATTCTTGCAGGCATTGCATACCCGTTAGCATATGATTTTTATGGCAGGGCAGTTTCAATGTCCGGCAGCTATGCAGGGTATATTTTTAATTTGACGATTATTGTGATGATGATATGCTCCAGCGTGATACTGAAGGAGAAGGTATCGGGAAAGAAATTCCTGGGCGCATGCATTTTTATTGCAGCATTGTTTGTTATAGCATGCAACTAATAGCTGAATATAGCATATAATGATTAAAAAGAGGTTTTTTGATGTTACCTTTTTATAAAACATTTCCGTTTATGGATTACTATAAAAATGAGGAGGCATTTGCAAAGGACCTGGGGATGATAAAGGATATGTATCCGCTTGATACGGCGATGATACAGTCCGCAGTAGAGCAGCGCATGGATGAGCTGGAGTATGAGGGCAGCTTTATCTATGATGAGGTGCCTGACAGACAGCGTCTTTTCGATGAGGCAGACAGGATTGCCGGCAGATTTATCTCAGAGCAAAGCAGCAGGTGCTTTATCTGTACAATAGCGGGCATACTTTTTAACTGTGAACTCTGCAGACGCAGATGCAGATACAGAAGGTACCAAAGATTCTGGTAGATATAAGGATATGATTTTATGAGTAAGAAAGTGATAAAGCCGATAGTACTTATAGTAGTATTTATTGCAGCATTAATTACATTTTGCATAACTACAAACAAGGGAAATAAGGATATGACCACGAAGCAGGCGGATGCAACGCTGCCGGTTATGTCATTTAATCTGGATAAAATAAAGATAAACACCCTCCATGGATATACTACTGAGATGGATCCGACAAAGATGCGCGATTGCGTTATTCCGATTTCGGATGACAGGAAGCTCTCATTATCCATTTCAACATATGGTATGGCTGTTGACAGAATATCATATAAGATCAGAAGCATGGATGGCAAGAGGCTGGTGGCCGATGACGAGATATCTTCTTTTTCTAATAAGGATAATACTATTCAGGCGGACGTAAACATGCCGAATGTTATGGATGAAAATACTGAGTATCTTTTGGTGTTTACCATCACAAGCGGTCAGGATAATGTATATTATTACAGCAGGATTATGCAGACCGATGGAAAGGCAGCTGCAAAGGTTGTTGAGTTTGCAAAGAAGTTTCATGATGAGACGTTTATAAAGGATGACAAATCATTCTTTACAACATACATGGAGACAACAACCGGTGACAGAAATACGCTTGCATATGTGGATCTGACATCTACGGTGAGTCAGATTACCTGGGGCTCAATGGCCGCTGCACAGTATACGAATCCTGTCATAGCCCTAAAGGAAATAAACGATTCTTATGATGTGGTTACAATAGACTATGTGATGAGCTGTGTGGACGGTAAGGGTGAGACTGAGTATTACAATGTAAGAGAATATTTCAGGCTGCGCCAGACGGAAAGCCGTATGTACGTGCTCAACTATGAGAGAACGGCAAATCAGATTTTTAACAGTGAAAACAGCTTTATATCGGATTCAGGCAGCGTAATGCTTGGTATCAGAAGCAGTGAGGCAGAGTACAGGGCTAATGAAGCAGGCAGTGTGATATGCTTTGTCCAGGAGGGAGATTTATACTCCTATGATATCAACAATGGAATGATAATCAAGGTATTCAGCTTCAGGGACGCTGAGGGCATTGATGAGCGTGAAAACTGGAATCATCACGATATAAAGATTGTCAGTGTAGACGAAGCGGGCAGTATTGATTTTGTAGTATACGGATATATGAACAGAGGCACCCACGAGGGAGAGGTGGGAACCGGTGTGTACCATTATGACGGTCTGGCACATACTATAGATGAGGAAGCGTTTATTCCTTCTAAGACATCATATGAGGTGCTAAAGGCTGAGATGGGCAAGATGCTTTATCTTAATGAGAAGAATGAATTCTATCTCATGATGGATGACAGTCTATATAGGATTAATTTAGGTTCGATGTCAGTAAAGAAGGTGGTTGAGGGCTTGTCTACAGGCTCTTACTGCGCATCGGAGAGTAACAGATACTTTGCATGGGTGGATTCTGCAAATCAGTACTCATCAAATACCATAAAAGTAATGGATTTAAAGAGTGGCAAGACCTTTGAGGTCAAAAAGGGCGACGACCAGTATCTACGTCCGCTTGGCTTCATAGGTGAGGATTTCATATATGGACAGGCGAATGCTGCTGATGTGGTCTCTGATGCAGCCGGAAACACGACATTTCCTATGAATGGCCTTATTATTCTTGATACATCTGACCAGTCGGAGCTTAAGACATATACCCCTTCGGGCGGCTATGTCGAGAAAATTTCTGTGGATGGATATACGGTAACGATAGATCTGATTGCGCAAAACAATGGTGTGTATGCAGAAATCGGTCAGGATACCATTATGAACCGGGAGGCTGATTCGAAGCAGAAGATAGCTCTTGATACGAGCCAGTCCGATACAAAGCTGACGGTCAGCGCTATTAGTATAGCAGGTGGTAAAAAGCCGGATAAGCTGAAGCAGCTGACAGCACAGATGACTATAAATTCGCATGATACTGCTGTTGATTTAAAGTTTGATGACAATACAGTCCATTTCTATGTTTATGCAAAGGGGGATGTGATTTTTGCATCTGATAACATCTCGGATGCCATAAAACAGGCAAATGACAGTATGGGAGTGGTAATTGACTCAAACCAGCAGTATGTATGGATGAGGGCAAGAAAAAATGCAGTAAATGCATTTGCGAATATTGCATGTAATGAAATCGATAAGGATGCTGACAGTGTCGTGAAGTCAGTAAGTGCAATGCTTACCTACAATGATGTTACGGTAAGTGTGTCTGAGCTGATTGGAGCAGGCAGCAGTGCTGTTGATGTGCTCAAAAACAACCTGCCGGACAAGGAAATCCTGGATTTACAGGGAGTGTCTTCTGAGGATATTATCTTTTATATCAGCCAGGGCAATCCGGTATTTGCGATGACGGGAAATACGTCGGCAGTGCTTGTGACAGGATACTCTTCAAATGGAGCTTTATATATTTATAATCCGGATAATGGCGCAACAACATCGATGAGCTATGAGGATGCTGACAGAATGTTTTATAATGGTGGCTTGCATTTTATCACGTACATGACAAAATAAACAGAATAATGTTGTAATAATGCCGATTTTGTGACATTAAATGTAAGCTCCTTAGGTAAAGTTTAACAGAAATTTTCATAAGGATTGAAAAGCGGTTACAATTGGGATATATTAAATAAGTATGAAACAGGTTTAATACTTTTTGTTTAAGGAGAACGTATGAGTAAGAAGAGTATTGTCGTTACAAAAGTATGTGAAGGTCATGATAATCCAATCGCAGAGCTTGTTCAAGTGGCATGCAAGTTCGATAGTGAGATTACATTGGAGAGTGACAATCGCAAAATCAATGCAAAAAGCATCATGGGTATTATGGCATTTAATCCTTCAGATGGAATGTCTGTTGATATTGTTACAAAGGGTGATGATGAGCAGGAAGCTTTAGTTGCAATTGAAAATTTTTTAGTATGTGAATAATGAGCATGAGGAGGAAAATAGTATGCGTAAAAAGAATAACTCAAAGACAGTTAAGCAGGCAGTAAAGCCGGTTGAAGTTAAAAAAGAGGAAACAGTGGCACAGCCGGTTTCAGAGCCTAAGGCTGATGCAAAAGCCGATGTAAAGGCTGAGGTAGAAAAAGCCGTAGAGAAGACAACCGAGAAGGTTGAGAAGGCTGTTGAAAAGACAACTGAGAAGGTTGCTGAGAAGGCCGCTGAGGTTAAGGCTGATGTAAAGGACACTGTTAAGAAGACAACAGCAAAGGCAGCAAAAGCTGCAAAGACAGCTAAAGAGGCAAAACCTGCAAAGAAGGAGCCGGTAAAGCCGGAGATTATTGTTCAGTACCAGAACAGCGAGGTTGATACAGCAGCTGTCGAGGAGCGTGTTAAGGCTCAGTTCGTTGCTGAGGGACACAAGGCAGGCTTCATCAGAAAGCTTAACATCTACATCAAGCCGGAGGAGTATTCTGCATACTATGTTATAAATGATAAGTTTTCAGGTCGTGTAGATTTATTCTAGTCAGACATTATTAGGGAATACATATTTTATCTAGCGCATAATAAAAGCCGATACATTTCGTGGAGACACGGTGTATCGGCTTTTGTTTTGTGTATAGGTATGTGTAAAAGCAGCTGTATGACAGTTTAAATGCATTATGAAATACTTAGTGGACAAACAAAAAAGGGTAACAAAAAAGCGGGTGATGGGAATCGAACCCACGTATCCAGCTTGGAAGGCTGGTGTT
>ENA-ORMN01000861-ORMN01000861.1-human-gut-metagenome-genome-assembly--contig:-NODE-861-length-32774-cov-5.302087_pt1 | contig 32774 bp, 40 predicted proteins | sample MGYA00242102_ERZ508993 | MGnify/ENA primary metagenome ERZ508993 (study PRJEB26280, sample SAMEA2338770) | human gut metagenome | biome: human gut; feature: human-associated habitat; material: faeces...
TTTCTAAATTGATTTATTTCAAACCGCAAATCGGTATTTGCGCTCTAAAACCGTTGTTTGTTGTGTTTGTTCCTTTTACGCCGGTTTATTTGGCAACCTTGTAAATAAATTTATATGTGCCCAAACCCGGTTCAGTATTAGTCTGTATAATGGTTGTTTTATCTGCGGACAACTCAAACGTTGAACCGGCAATCAATCCATAATTGTGAGCGGGGATTTCTTTTTCCATATCTTCCTGGCTGTCGTAGAACACGATGGCAGTACCTTTGATTTTATACAGCACACCGAAGTTGCCTTGACCGCCTATTTCGCCCGGACCTTGATCATAGATCACCGCCGCGGTATTTTTGTCAGCCGCAAACTCAAATGTGATCTTTGATGATGCGACAAATTTAATATACTGCTCCTCCGTCATTTCCATTTCCGCGAGAATCGCTTGTTTGACGGCTTCGGACTCCCACTCGACGGTTGCGTCAACTTTATTGAAAGTCTTGCCCTTGATGTCGGCAGTCGCCCACTTTGCGTAAAGCGTGAAAACTCTTGCCGGCATATATGAAAAACTGAATGCCGTGTCGGAAAGCGTCGTGCCGCCGTCCGTGCTTTCATACCAGCCTGCAAAAACAAAACCGTCTTTGGTGGGATCGGTCGGGGCTGTAATCGCCGCGCCTGCGCTTGCCTTGATGGGTTGCACCGCGCTGCCGCCTTTGCTGTCAAAGGTTATCGTATATTCTTTTCCGGCGACAAGTTCGTCATTCGACTCGGTCTTTTCCCCGTTCTTGTTGCAAGCGGCAAGACCCGAAAGCGACAAAATAAGCATCAACGCTATCGCGCAAAATGTGGCGATCGATTTCTTTTTCATGGTTTTTATCTCCTTTTTTTCTAAATTGATTTATTTCAAACCGCAAATCGGTATTTGCGCTCTAAAACCGTTAATAATTTTCCGTTTTCGTTCGTTAAAGTGCGTCGATTGCGTCTGCAAGATAGTCGGACGGGACGGATTCATAGAAGAATGCGTCGATACTGCCGTCTTCCTTGGCGCATTTGACTTTGTATGCGCTGCTTTCATCCGACACGTTGTCGCAAAGAAGCGCAATTTTGATTTCGGGGTTCTGCCTCCTGACTTCGCGCGCGGTGTCCATCCGCATATCGAACATTCCGTCGCCCGACCTTGTAACGTCCATTACAAGAGTTGTTGCCGCAAGCGCGTTCGTCAGCGTAAGGATGCGCTCAGTTTCCTGCGAAGAAGATTTTTCCACAAAGAACCCCGCACGTTTCAGGGCGTTTGTCACCGCTTCCAAAACGAGTCTGTTTCTGATTCCAAGTACGGCTCTTTTCATTTCATATCCTTTCTCCTTTGCGTACAATACTCCTGATTTTTCATTTTGCATATATATTTTATCATAGGTGGTATGCGGTTGGGGAGTGCCATTCGGCACCCCTTTGGCAAGTTTTTTATGCTTTTTAGAAAAAATTTTTGCAAAAAAAGACAGCCGCCGGTAAGCGACTGCCTGTTTCGTTATATTTGATTGCATTATCGGTCAGATTTCGTCGTCGGTTTTGTCGAGAATCACAAGCCCCGATTCTCTTGCTCTTACGGCAAGTTGAGTGCGGGAACGGAAACCCGTCTTAAACAGCATATCCGCAACGTGGTTTTTGACAACGCCCGAAGAAACGCCGAGTTTTTCGGAAATTTCCGCATTGCTGTATCCGCCCGTCATAAGGCGCAGGATTTCAAGTTCCTTTTCGGTAAATTCCGTACTAAGTGCAAGTCCCATTCTGACGGGTTGCGGACTGTCGGGATAGACGATTTCGCCGCTTACTACCCGTTCCATCAGCGACAGAATCGGCTGTTCGTTCACTTCCTTGTACCAAAAGCCTTCAACGCCGATTTGTTTTGCACGCTTTATATAGGAACACTCAGGCATACTCGTGACGACGATAATTTTCGTTTTCGGGAATTTCGCCTTGATTTTTGCCGCCGCTTTGAGTCCGCTTTCGCCGTTTTCCGTAACCACGTCCATCAGTATCAAATCTACGGGCGTGCAAGTGCAGACAATATCCGCAACGGAAGCGTTTTCTATCGCTACTTGCAGATAGAATTTGTCCGACGACTCCACAAAATGCGAAAAGAGCGCCTTCGGCATTTGCTGATCTTCGACTATCATGACTGAGTATTTTCCGTCTTTCATAAAGTTTCTCCTTGCGGCAGTTCGATAATGAGTTCAAATTGCGGGGTGCTGTGAATAAGCATTGTGCCGTTTTCCCGTTCTACGAGCAAGCGAAGCCCCGAAAGTCCGCCGCCTTCTATGATTTCGCCTTTCGGCTTTTCGCCGTCGTTGGTGATTTCTATCGTATATTTGCCGTTTTTCTCCGATACCGTAACCGTCATCGTCTTACCGTTTGCGTGCGAAACGGTGTTCGTCAGACATTCGTGCATTGCGGCGATGAGTATTTTTTCGCTTACCGTATCGGCTTTCGGCTTTTCGCCGCAAAAATCCACGGTTACGGCAACAAGTTTTGCCGCGTCCTTTATCACTTGCAAGTTGTCTTTCTTTGTGCGCGGACGAGTGCTTTTCAATGCGGCGATTTCCGCTTGCCAGAAGCATATCATTTGCTTTTGCTCGGTTGCGTCAAGCGGTTCGGCAAGTCTGCGTTTTGTTGCAAGCAAGAGTTTGCCCATATCGTCGTGGATACGGATTTTCGCCGCCAAAAGTTCCTTTTCTTTCGTGAGGAGCACAACGTTATCCCCGTATGCGACAAGGCGTTTGTTGACGGCTTTCAGTTCTTCGAGTTTTTGCTCTAACTCTTTGGTAAGACGGTATCTTTCGGTTACGTTTGCCGCAACGATTTCGTAAACGGTTTTACCGTCTATCTCATGCGAGTATCTCTTGAACGATACCACTTTGCCGCCCTCGTATTCTACAATAGGTTTTTCTCCCGTTTGAAGCGGCAGACAGCTTTCTTCTATTTCGCCTTGCGAGATCTTCCGCCAAAAACTTGCGCCGTCCAAAAGTGCCTTACCTGTTGCAAGAACGCAAAGACGGTTCATTTCGGTATTGAAAAACCGCACGAGTCCGCTTTGCTCGTAAAAACATATTCCGACAGGAAGTGTGTCCGCACTCTCTTTTATGGATACCGGCGAGATGTGTTTCTTTTCCCAAAGCACTGCGCTGACAAGTCCGTAAATCGCAAGAGCGAGCAACACGACAGCCACAACACAATGCAACCATAGCGGCAAAGAAATTATCGTGAGCGACGGCTCGAATACAGATTCCCCTACACGATAGAGATTACTTCCGCACATTGTAAGGAATACCGATAGAAACGACAATGCAAACGTTACCGCCGGCAAAACGATATAGCGGCGTTTCTTGTAAAATCTGACCGACGCAAACAACCCGATAATCGCCAGAACGAACGTGAAAATAAACGAAACGACAATCATCTGTCTTACATAAAACGGTGCGTCTATAAATCTCATACAGCACCCCCTTCGGGCAAAGTAAGCGAGTAATAAACTTCTTCGTCGTCCGTTTGAATTGTTACGTTGTATTTCTCAAATTTCGATTTTACTTTCTCCGAAATTTCTTTCGCTTTATTGTCGCATTCGATACGCAAAACGAGATTATCGCCACGCCTCGAAAGACGAACGATAACGGCACTCGGTAGTCCCTCGTAATTTGCAATGCAGGCTTGGAAAAAGTCATAGAAAACACCTGCGTTTTTGTCGTAGATTTTACCCGAAACGGCGCAATCGAAAGTGCATTCCGCACCCGTAAGCGAAAGAAACCCAAGCGATTCTTTTATCGCAAGCGACAGTTCGCCCACGTCTATATTTTCCTGCTTTTCGGCAAGCATAACAAGGTTGCTTCTGCGTTTGATATAAGCCGCCAAAATGCACGCAAAACGCATTTTATCCATATATTCCGTGCTGTTTAACTGCGTTTTGTGGTACATATCCGACAAAAGCGCATCAAGGCGTTTCAGTTCCTCGCAGGTAACTTCATCCATCTTTGCGTACAGTTTGTTTTGCTCTGCAATCTGCGCTTTTTGCTCTTTGAGTTCGTTCTCCGCTTCGATGATATAATTTTCTTCGGACAGTCTTTCGTTGGTTTCGGAAAGTGCCGCGTTTATCTCGTTGACCTTGGATAAATCTTCGATTCTGAAAATATATCCGCCGTGTATTTTTTCTGCTGAAAGCCGTGTGTTTTCATCTATCATTACGGGGCTTTTTGCCGCATGACCGAGCAGGATTTTATCCGTAAAAACAGACTTTTCGGAGTTATAAATCACGTTAAAATTTTCATCCGTGATAACCGCCGAATATACCGAACGATAGAAGTAGTTTTCGTATTCGTCGTTGGACGGAATCAAACCTATGGCGATACAACTTTCTATCATTACGATACAGGTAAAGCACAACAGTTCCGGGATTTTGAACGCCGGCGTATCCGTCAAAAAGCATACGGTGGAAACAGCCACGCACACAATGAAAACGGTTACGGGTATCCACGTTTTACGCCTGCACGCCGATATGCCGCACTTCAAAATCAGCACGATAAGGCTTGTAAACGTTACGGCAATCTCCCACGCGAGCGCGATATAAAATACGGTTCTATGCTCGTAGGAAAAACCGTTCTCGAAGTTCAAAGCGAACGCCCATTCGTGTACGTCGTTTGTGAATATCAGAAGAAGCAATATCACGGCGGGTAAATATAAGAGATACCACGCTTTTGCGAGCGGTTTGCCCTTTTTGCTCTCTATGCTGAACGCCGCAAGCAAAATCGTCGGCGGAATAAACATTTGCGGAACGTAGTATGCGTACCAAAGATAGCGCGAAAGGGCGTCTGTGTCCTTTGTCAGTCCGTACCTTATCATTCGCACCACAAGGAAAAACAAAATCAGCACGGCAACCGTAAGGAAATATGCACGCAGATCTTTCCGCACCATTCTATGTATAAGAGAAATGCCCCACGCCACCACGAGAGAAATCAGTATCGTGTGCGCCAACAAAGCAAACAAGGCGTGCCAAAAATCAGGAAGGCTCGAATCTACCGCCTGAAATACGCCCGCTAAACAAAAGAAAAACGCGCATACGGCATATAGAACTATTCTTTTTTTGTTAATAGCAGTCCGCATTTCAGCGTTCCTCCTTTTCGTTAGTTACTTATATTATAGCATATTTTTCCGATTTTTTCAATCCATTCTGCCACATAAACGAAAAGTCGAATCGCTTGCTGTCAACCGTTTACCACTCCTGATTTTTTATGTTATCCGCTATATTCATAATCGGAACACCGAGTTCCTGTGCGTACTTATAGCATTTATACGCACCGCCATAATCACGCTTGATATAGACGATCATCATATCGCAGTTCTCGGCAAGCCATTTGTTGCGTTCCCCTATCGCCGCTTTGTAATGACACTTCCTATCGGTCGGTATAATAACGTTATCGTATCCTTCCTCGGCAATCATCCAAAAGATCTCGCGCACAACCTCTGCTTCCTCCGGGCAGATGGCAAGATCACGCATGACCTGCCCTTTCTTGTTCTTTCTGCCCTCATCCACAAGCATATATCCGTATGGCAGACTGCCGCCTGTATAGATCCCCTCCGCCACCATCTGGTGCAACGGGTCTTGACACGGATGGAGGTTTTTTCGGATTCCCCCGACGCCTGCCAGAAACGGATGTAGTTCATCAGCTTGTCCACATGCTGATCAAATTTCTGTTGTCCTTCATTGACGCTCCAGACCTCAATGCCGTGGTCGGCAAACCATTCCAGAACAAACGGCGTTTCGTTTTCGATTCTTCCGAGGCGGTCAAACATGAAAACGAGCAAAACATCAAACTCTTTATTCAGCGCCGCTTCTTTCAGTTCCTGAATGGCGTCCCGCTTTTCGGCGGATACTTTGAAGCCGGAGATGCCTTTCTCCTCTTTTTCAACCAGGATAGTCCATCCCATTCTGGCGGCGAAGTCGTGGCAGGCAATCCTTTGCATCGGAATATCGTCTTTGACCACATCGACCTGCTGTGCCGTGGAAACCCGATACAAACAATAAACTCTTTTCATTTTCTATGTCTCCTCTCGCCCGTCCGTTCCGGTACGGGAATCTCTGTGCCTATCAGTATAATGCCCTTTGCCCGTTTTGACAAATGTGCGGATGGGTTTGCGGGAATTTTCAGCAAATTAACTTTATCGCTCAATTTTACTGTCACTTTTTGTTCTATCGCATTGCGATATGTCGCTTTCAAATATTTTCAGATAAAATTAACCAAAGTACTTGTTTATTTTCGTTTCATGGTGTATAATATAAGTACGGAGGGTAAGATCATGAAATTACTTTATATCAAAGCGTCCGGCTTTAAGAACATTCAGGATGACTGCATCCTCGACTTTACCGCAAAATCCAAAAAAACCACGGAAGATAAAGAATACGAACTTCAGGAAATCGCAGACGGCTTGTTTGTCTACAACACCGTCGCTTTCATCGGAAAGAACGCATCCGGTAAGACTTCGTTCCTTGATCTTCTTGACTGTGCTTACTCCATTCTCGGCAACTTCTCTTTGGAAGATAAAAACTACTCCTATGACGGGATTCATCTGGTTCTTTTCTTCTACCATGACGGGAAGATTTATCGGTACACCACGGATATTGCGTCTTCTCAGAACCTCAGCAACAAAGCGACCTTCTCCCATCAGGAGTTATCCGAGAAAACCTATTATAAGTCCAAAGCCAAAGCCATCTTTTCGGATGACGATTTCGCGCCGGTCGAAAACATCGGCATTCTCCCCGAAGACACTTCCATCGTCTTTTTCGTATTGAAAAAGAAGGAAACGAGAGCGGTTTATTTCAACTCGGACGGCGAAGGCGCAAACACCTATCGCCTGATGTTTCATGCGTTGAAGCTGTATAAACTCTCCCCCTCCGTTCTGTCAAAAGTGCTGCATCTGTTTGACGGCAATATCAAGTCGCTTACCATGTTGGAAGATGAGCACACCTATGAATTGTCTCTGACCACAGGGAAAAAGACGGTATCGGACGAAGAACTCATTCATATTCTGTCCAGCGGAACCACCAAAGGATTGCTTCTGTATGTTACCGTAATTGCCTCGCTCAAATACGGGTTTGATCTGATCATCGACGAAATAGAAAACCATTTCCACAAAACGCTCGTCGAAAACATCATCAACCTGTACAAAGACAAATCGGTCAACAAATGCAACGCGACACTCTATTTCTCCACCCATTACTGCGAACTGCTTGATCTGTTCAACCGTCAGGACAACATCTGGGTTTGCCGTGCCGACAAGAAGATTGTTGCTGAGAATATGTACGAGAACTTCGACATTCGTGTTGAACTTTCCAAGAGCCGTCAGTTCTATAACGACGCCTTCAAGACATCCGTCAATTATGACGACCTGATGAGCATCAAAAAGGAGTTCTTGAAATGAAGAAAATCCTGATTCTGTGCGAGGGTCCGAACGAATTGAAGGTGGTGAACCTCCTGCTCGACCACGGCAAGCTGAAGTTTTCGCGGGACGATCTGCTCGATATGCGTCCGTTCCATGCGCGGCAACTGGCATCTCCGCAACTGAAGCCGGCACTTGATGCCTACCACGGCGAACTTGAAATTTACCGCATCGGGGATAAGATGTCGGATGCGCTGAAAATTCCGAAAGAATTATCGTCGGAGATCAAGACGCAGAAAAAGTTCTGTACCAAGCCGGAGCTTGAAATTCTTCTCATTATTGCGGAAAACAAGGTTGCCGATTTTGAAAAAGTCAAGTCAAAACAGAAACCCAAAGACTTCTGCAAGCAAAACCTGGTCTATCATCGCAGAAAGTACGATAATTCCACCGAATTTTACAGCGATTATTTTGGCGACCGAATCGATGTCCTGATAGCGGCAATTACCGAATACCACCGAACCCACGGGAAACATAAGTCGGATGAAGGGTATCTCTTTGACCTTCTGAAATAACCGATCCTTAGCGGCTGATGCGCTTCTTGCATCAGCCGCTTTTTCTGCTTACCCTATCAGGGAGCCGAAACCGTGCTCCGTATAAACCGGGAGGTCAAAATGTCGTCTTTAACCACATCGACCTGCTGTGCCGTGGAAACCCGATACAAACAATACACTCTTTTCATTTTCTATGTCTCCTCTCGCCCGTCCTTTCCGGTACGGGAATCTCTGTGCCTATCAGTATAATGTCCTTTTCCCGTTTTGACAAATGTGCGGGCAGATATTTTATTTGACCGAACCGGCATCAGCATCGACGCTTTCGATATTGTTTTGTCGAAGGTATCGATATTTTTTCGTCGAAACCATTGACAAAAGCCGTTTTCGGGGATATAATAGATATGTACAAACAGCAGGAGGTTTTTGAAATGGCACTTCCCATCAATATGGATGACCTGATCAATCAGCGGGTCGTTGAATCAACCAGAATCGAGTTCAAGGGGGACTGGAACCCCAACCCCATTATCCATAGTATCTGCGCTTTCGCAAATGACATTGATAATGTGGGCGGTGGCTATCTGGTCATCGGAATTGAAGAAGAAAACGGCAGCCCTGTTTTGCCTCCCAAAGGAATTGCGCAGGAACGAATCGACCGGATTCTGAAAGAACTGATTGGTTACTGCCACTGTATAGAACCGTTATATCATCCGATTGTGGAACCCGTTTTATTTCAGGGAAGCTATATCATCGTGATATGGGCTCCGGGAGGACACGGAAGACCGTACAAAGCATCGAAGGATGTCTTTTCGGATAAAGCAAACAAACTGTACTATATCCGGAGATTCAGCAGCACCATCGTTGCATCTACCGAGGAAGAAAGACAGTTATTTTATGTCTCATCGGATATTCCGTTTGACGACCGCGCCAATCTTGCCGCCGATATTTCCGATTTGGATATCGGACTTATGCGGCAGCACCTGAAGGAGATCGGCAGCAGTCTGTACGATATTTCCCTGAAAGAGGATCTTCCGAAAATTGCGAAAGATATGCAGCTTTTATCCGGTCCGGCTGAAAATATCAAGCCACGAAATGTCGGTATTCTGATGTTTTCCGAACAGCCGGAACGCTATTTTCGGTATGCCAGGATTGAAGTGGTGGATATTCCCGATCCCACAGGGACAAACATGACGGAAAAAGTTTTTACCGGTCCCATTCAGCGGCAGTTAAAGGATGCCTTAGCATATATCAAAAACTATATTCTGAAAGAAGCCATCATCAAAGACGCGCACAAAGCCGAATCGGTCAAAATTTATAACTATCCCTATGCGGCTGTGGAAGAATTGCTTTCCAATGCCGTCTACCACCGCTCCTATCAGGTGGGTGAACCGATTACCGTCAGAATCACGCCGCAAAGTATTTCCATCACGAGTTTTCCCGGCTTTGACAGAAGCATTTCGGACAAGAGAATTGCCGCGTTTGATATTACCTCTCCCATATACCGCAACAGGAGAATCGGCGATTTTCTGAAAGAACTTCATCTGATTGAAGGACGCAATACCGGCTATCCCACCGTTCTGAATGCCTTGCGGGACAACGGTTCCCCCTATCCCAAGTTCGATATGGATGACAACCGAACCTACCTGACCGTAACACTTCCGGTTCATCCGTACTTTCTGCCGCAGGTCAAAAGTTCTTCAAAAGAACTTGCCTACCGCGAAAGAATCTTTGCGGCACTGAAGGGAAAAAAGTTATCTGTGAACGAACTTTCAAGGGCTATGGGATATAAGGGGACTACCGCCAAACTATCCTCCACAGTTGAAAAAATGCTTGAAACAGGCGCTCTTGAAAAAGTTATGGTGGGTGCCTATGTGAAGTTACACATTCCCGGAGATGTGTAATCTCACCTTCCGCAATTTCTATAAAAACAAAGGGATCTCACAGGGGCTGTAAAAAGCCCCTTTTTGATTGCGTTGACCACATCGACCTGCTGTGCCGTGGAAACCCGGTACAAACAATAAACTCTTTTCATTTTCTATGTCTCCTCTCGCCCGTCCTTTCCGGTACGGGAATCTCTGTGCCTGTCAGTATAATGTCCTTTTCCCGTTTTGACAAATGTGCGGATGGTTTTTCGGAATGTTCTTGCAAACGCCTTGACAAAACGGATTTCGTGTGATATAATAATTATGTCAAATCACGATTTGTCTAATTTTAATTATTCTATAAAAGGAGATACCTTATGTTTATCGGACGCGAAAGTGAGTTGCAATACCTCAATGACGCCTACCGTTCCGACAAAGCCGAATTCATTGTTCTATACGGCAGACGGCGGGTTGGAAAAACCGAACTGCTCAACGAGTTCTGCAAAGATAAGACCGCTATCTTTTACACTTGCCGCGAATACACCGACGCAAAGCAACTTCAATCTTTCACTGATAAAGTGCATAGCTACAACATCCCCGCCTTTGAATATGTCGATTGTTTTTCCGGTTGGGAAAAGGCTTTCTCTGCGGTTCTTCATGTTCCGACTTCCGGCAAAAAGCTGTTGATTATCGATGAGTTTCCGTATGCCTGCAAGGTCAACGAAAGCATTCCGTCCATCCTTCAGGTGTTGTGGGATGAAAAGCTGCGGCATGAGAATGTGATGATCATTCTCTGCGGCAGTGCTATGAGTTTTATTGAAAAGGAATTGCTTGCCGAGAAGAATCCCCTGTACGGCAGAACAACCGGCATTTACAAGATGAAGCCGCTTCCCTATACCGATGCCATCCGGTTCTTTCCGAACTATTCCGACGAGGATAAGTTGCTCGCTTATGCAATCCTCGGTGGCATTCCGCATTACCTGAGCCAGTTTGACCGGAATCTTTCTCTGGAGCAGAATGTGAAACGAAACATTCTGCGGAAAGGCTGTGCGCTGTATAACGAGGTGGAGTTTTTGTTGAAGCAGGAGCTTCGGGAAACCGCCGTTTACAATACGATTGTGGAAGCCATCGCACTCGGATGCAACTCATTCAGCGAGATCTTAAGCAAGACCCAACTGGAAAAGAGCAAACTAAGCGTCTATCTGAAGAATCTGATCGAGATTTCCATTGTGGAAAAGGAATCCCCTGCCCTTGCAAGCGACAAGGAAAAAAACAGCAGCACCAAGGGCAACTATATTCTGACCGATAACTTCTTCCGTTTCTGGTACGCTTTTGCCTACCGCAACCTGACTGATCTGGAAAATGACGATATCGACGGTGTGTGGGAAAGCAACATCGTGGAAAGCCTCCATGACTTCGCCTCCCAGCCCTTTGAAAAGGTTTGTCTGGAATATCTGTATCTTCTGAATCGGGAAAAGAAACTGCCGTTCCGGATTCACAATGCGTCCCGCTACTGGGGCAAAACCGTGCAGACGATTGACGGCAAGAAGCAATCCGTGAATCTGGAGATTGACATTTTAGCACCGGATGCCAAGAAAAAATCCTTCATTTTCGGAGAGTGCAAGTTCCGGAATGAAGCGTTTGATATGCAACAGTTCCGTAACCTGCAAGGAAAGGTGTTTGTCGACGGCGCCATTTGGTTTTATCTGTTCTCTCTCTCCGGATTTACGGAAGCGGTGTATGCCTATGCGGAGAATCACGATCATGTGGTTCTTGTCACGGCGAAAGACATTACCGGGGTAAATTAACCTCCCTGCGGCTATCAAAACGATAGCCGCTTTTCTTATTACGGTACCGAAACCGTGCGCCGTATAAACTGCGAAGTCAGGATATTGACGATATTCTCTTTGACATCCGTTTCCGGTTCCTGCTCGGCAAAACGGAAGGTCATGCGCACACCGTCGCTCTCCATTTTCATCATCATTTTATAAGCGAACGCTTTTTCGCTCGGCAGAATGTGTTCCCGTTGCAGATTGCTGTCCACCATAGCAATCACCGCTTCTTCTCTGCTCATCTCCCGCACAATCGCCGGCATAAACTCAATTCCAAGCGCTTTGCAGGCATATTTCCGCCTGTGACCGGAAATCAGTTCATAGCGCCCGTTTTCACAGCGCCTTGCCACAACAGGAGTCAGAACACCGTACAGAGATATGCTGTCCTTCAGCTTTTCCATTTCTTCATCGTCCTTTACCTTAAACGGATGTTCCGGGAAGTCGTCGATCATTGCCACGGCTACCCTTCGTACCTTTTCCCTTTTTGCATCCGTCGGAGAATACTCCTCCTGCAAAGTTTTTGTTTCTTCCATGCGCCCCTCCAAATAAAAAATACCGTCTCTTTGAATCGTTCGGTCTTTCCTTTCAAGTGGGAAATCGCGGACGAGTGTTAATCAAAAAGGCGGTATGTATTTTCCGTTTTGGAGGCAATTTTTTTAGGTTTACAGTCGTTCGGTAGAATCTTTCTACCGCATGAGTGTAAACCAAATTTTTAGCGTATTTTTTGCAACGAAAATCACCGAAAATTTCATTTTGGCACGAAAAAAGCCCCAAAATCAATGATTTTGAGGCTTATTTTGTGTGTCTATGACAAAATCTCGTGTTTAAGGCACTTTTCGGGAGTGTGTAGGACGATAAGTACTTTTTTGCAAAAGTTTTAAGAACCAATCCGCCCCTGTGTAAATAAAAAAAAGACCACTACCCGTTTTATTGGATAGTGGTCTTCGTTTATATGGCTTCGTGGATATCGACTCCGCATTTGAATTGGAACTCGATATCGTGTTTTCCTTCGACCTTTATGCAGTCGATTAGGGCTCTCATCACCCCTTCGTCCGTGTAGTCCGTTCCTATGTTGTCCAGTAGTTCATAGACCCTTTCGAGCCTTGACTGTGTCAGTTGCTTTTGCAGTTCTTCGCTCTTCGCAGTGTCCGCCGCCGATTCCAACTCGATTATCCGTGCGCTGTATTCGGCATACTTCCTGTCGTACTCCGTCGGGCTTATTTCCCCCGCTCTCTTCTTTTTGAATAATTCGAGCACTGCTTTTCGCTGTTCTACCAGTTCGTCTTCTATGGCGGTCAGATTGCTTGTCTGTTGGCTTTTGAGTTCTTCTTCGGCTGTTTCCCTTACCACTTTAACAATCTCGCTGAAATCGCCCACAAGCCTTTGCACCGCTCGTTTGAATGCATCAAGTATGTCTTGCTCTTTTATCGGTTTCATTTTGCAGTCATTGGGGTTCTTTTGGTGTGTAACACATACCCATGTCGGAATGAACTCTCCCGACTTGAGCGACCGACCGAACCTACGGAACTTCGCTCCGCAATCTCCGCATACCAACAGTCCGCTTAAGACATACTTGCTACTGTATTTTCCCTTGCCAGTGTTCACGGTCGACCTTATGTTTTTTCGCCTTTGGATTTCCGCTTGCACCATATCGTACATCTCTTTCGTGATAATCGCCGGGTGGCTGTTCTCCACATGGAAACTCGGTGACTGTCCTTCGTTCTTCAATCGGCTCTTGGATAGGACATCTGGCTTGTAGGTCATTCCAAGTATAGCGTTGCCTGTGTACTTGTAGTTTGTTAGGACGCCCTCGATGCTGTTTGGTTTCCATTCGTATCCGCGTTTCGTTTTTATACCGAGTTCATTCAGTTGGTCGGCTATCTGTCTTATCGTCTTACCGCTTAAGTATTCTCGGTATATCATTCGGACGATCTCCGCTTCGCTCTCTACGATGACATACTCTTCTTCCTTGTATCCTTTCTCATCGACATTCACTACCTTGTCATACCCAAGCGATTGCTTGAAGTTGATTAGGACTCGTCCGTCTTTGAACCGCTTTTGGAATGCCCATTTGATGTTCGTACTCATCGTTCGACTTTCCTGTTCAGCCATTGCCGCCAGTATGGTTATCAGCACATCGCCACCCGCTGTCATCGTGTCTATGTTCTGCGTTTCGAAGAAGACGCTAATGCCGAGCTCTCGCAGTTCCCTTATATATGTTAGGGTGTCCACCGTGTTCCGTCCGAATCTCGATATACTCTTCACAAGCACTCGGTTTATCTTGCCCGCTCGGCAGTCATCTATCATTCGCATGAACTCTTTTCGGCTCTCGGCTTTCGTTCCGCTTATACCCCAGTCGGCATATCCTTCGACATAGTTCCAATTCGGGTTTGAGTGGATCTTCTCTTCGAAGTGAGCCTTTTGTCTTTCGTATGAGTCTTCCTGTTCATCGTTTTGGGTACTTACACGAGCATAGTAGGTTACGTTCTCCTTGTGAATGCCGCTTGCCGTGTTTGTCGGTCTGTATATGACTGGTCTTTCTTGCACTATCCTTTGAGGTACGCTCATTGTTTGCCCTCCTTACTTAATCTATCCAATCGGCGGTCTAACCACCCCGCCGTATTGCCGCCGTGTCCGTTGGTATACTCCCTACTGATTGACATTCCGTTTATGAAGGTGAATGTTATCGTGTGGTTTAGTACGACCGCCTTTTCAAGGAATATCTCGACTTTGCTGTCATCGAATTCCTTTATCTCTACCAAGTCTTCCTTTCTCGCTCCCCGCATTTCGTGCAAGGCGATTTGTTTGTTGCACTCGGTTATTTGCTCTCTGACCTTTGCTATCTCCGCATTGTAGTCGGATATCTCTATCATTCGGTTGACTCGGAGTGCATTCAGTTCTCGCTCTTGTTCCAGTAACTTTCGTTGACTATCTCGCAGTTCCATTAATTCGTCCGTATTGCCGTTTTCCCTTACGAACTCGTTATAGCATTCCACGAATAGGTTTTTTAGGACTTCGTCCTTTATTCTCGTGTTTGTGCAATGCCCCGCTCCGTATGTGTTTTGCTTTGAGCATATCCATATTTCATTCCGCCAAGGCTTATTCGTATTATTGAACTTATGCGAGTAACCGCCGCCACAGCAGCCACATTCTATCTTCCTTGCGAATACATAATCACCGGGTTTCGCTCTCTTGCTCTTTCGAGCCCTTTCCTTTATCAGTTCTTGTACTCGCTCGAACTGCTCTGGTGTGATGATTGCCTCGTGGGTATTTTCCATATACCATTGCGGTGCAAGGTTATCATTCTTCTGTTTTATTCCGTGAACATATATGCCCTTTTGCGTAAGGGCGCACCCTTTGTACTTCTCGTTGGTTAGGATATATCGTATCGCTCCGACATCCCATTTGACCTCGCCGTATATGTTGGCTCGTTTTTCTTCTTCAAGTATGTGGGATATCGCTACCTGCCCAAGTCCTTCTTCGTATAGGTTGTAAATCCGCTTTACCGTTTCCGCTTCGGTCGGTTCTACTATCAAGGTGTTGTTTTCCTTATTCATCCTATATCCGAAGATTTGGCTGCCGATGCTTATCCACCCTTTTTTATATCGCTCTCGTATCGACCATGTCATATTCTCCGAATAAATCTTTAAGTCGTTTTCGGCTATGGATGCCGCAAGCGTCATATAAAGTTCCATATTCGGGTCGAATGTGTCTATCTGTTCCTTCTCGAAGAATATCCGTATGCCGTACTCTCGCAGTTTCCTTACTGTTGCTACGATTTCCTCGACATTTCGTCCGAATCGTGCGACTGACTTTGTGAATACCACATCGAACTTCTTTTGTTCCGCATCGGCTATTAGTCGTTGCAGTTGCGGACGTCTGTTAAGCGACCGACCGCTGATACCGAAGTCCGAGTAGATTCCAGCGAAGTCATACTGGTTGCTTGCCGCAATCGTATCGCGCCAGTACGACTCTTGGTATCCGAAACTGTGTAACTGTGCATCGCTCTTCGTTGACACACGGATATACGCGACTGCTCGTTTCCTGTCGTCCATTACTACCTCCTTGTCCGCTACACTCTTTTCATTTATGGACTTGAATGTAGGCTAAAAAATTTGTCCCGCCCGTTTGGGCAGGACAAACAATAGCGTATAATCTCACTTAAGTCCAGACGAAATCGCCGTAATTAAGAAAGAATTTTCAATTTATTTTTCTCTTTCATACGGTCCCTTTCTGTATCGTTGATTAAGCCCTTAAACCATAGTTTTTGGACTATGGCATCGGCTATTGCAAGGCGCAATGCTTTACTTTCCAGTTCCATCCGCATCGTCCTTTTTGCCGAGCTGCTTAATAATCTGATTAGTACCCGTAGCCGTCAGTCCGCTCGCACCGCCGATGACGATTGCCACCACGATGTTCGGTGCGGGGATGATACTCGGCAAAGCGTAAAAACAAATAACACCGCACACGATTCCGAGCGCCGTTGCAATAAGCGGAATACACCGCTTGAACTTTTCGTTCTCTCCGACTGCGTGTTTAATGACGTTGATTGTCCAGTACACGACCGCAGCAATCGCCGGGACGCTGATTAAATTCAAGTATTGTTCCATTTATCTTCCCCTCCTTATTTCTTGGAATTTTGTTCGAGCAAATATTCGTAGAGTTCATCCTTTACTTCCGCATAGGCTTTCATCGCCTCTTTCATCTCGCCGTTGGTTTTCCCGTCTCGAATGGCTACCGCATCCGCATACGTCAATTTCCCAACAGCATCTATACTTTTTAGTATCAGCATGTTCTCTTTGACTTTTGCTCTGTCTCGCTCTTCATCTATCTTTTGCTTTTTCTTGAAAAATCTTTGCAAGAAAAAGAGCACCATTCCGCTGATGATGCTCGCACATGTACTTATAATTATTGCTATCATATTACTCTATTCCCAACCTATCCTTAACTTCTCTCATTTGCTCCGCTTTTTGAACCGCCTCTGCGTCCAATGTGGCGATGTCTCTATCAAAGGTTATTTCCAATCTCTTGGATCTTTCATATTGACTTACCTGCATATCGTACCAATCGAACCAAGTGCTTAATTCGGAATAAAGAATCTCGTCTTCTTTTTTCTTTAATTCTTCATCCGTATAAGGAATGAAAACATAGATGTCCTCCGTTTCTTCGTAGGCATCGCGTCCCGGCACTCCTTTGACATCCACCACTTTTTCCACGTCCTTGCCGCCGTTTTCGTATTCTTTTACCACTTCATAATGAAATTGTTCCACCACTTCCTTTACTGCCTCATGATAAATCGTACGTTCATCGCGTTCAAGGCGTCCTTTTGAAAGGTCATAATCCGATATAATTTGTGTTTTTTCTTTGTTATAAACTTCCATTTTGTCCTCCTTAAGCCGTTCTTTTCCACATATACACTGCTAAATACGGAGGCAAATTGTTGTGTTCATTACCGCCACCCGTATTCTCAAGTGCAGCAAGCAACACACCATGCCCACCACTACCCGAAGAAGTTTTAAAGCCTGTTGTCTCATTAGAACAATAATGCACGATATAGTTCGTTCCATTTTTATAATCATTCGCAAAGTGAGAATGCGCAGGCATTTCCGTAGTCGTTAATTTATGTGCTTTTTCGCCGCCTGTACTCCCTATGGAATAGTCAGAACCTCCGCCCACGAGGAATCTGTCGTAGAGTCTTGTCCAAGTTCCTCCGAAGATTGACGCCGGGCTGATATATACCGTGGACATATAAATTGCTCCGACGGGATATGTTTTTTCAAGTAACCCCGTCAAAAGCGATACCGGGACTTCCGTGACAGGAATCGTAACGTTCTCGCTCCCGTCAAAACTTTTAGCCGTTGCAGTAACTCCCGACAAACCGATTGTCCTTGCGGTTTTTAGTTTTACCGACGTTTCGGCTTCCAACGGCAAATCGGTAAGAGTGCCGTTGGCATTCTTAATTTTCGGTCTGTAAGCCATTCACGATACCCCCTTATACTACCTTGAAGAAAAGTCCGCCCGTTGCAAGAGATGCGCTCGGAGTGGTCTGTCCGCTCGTACCGATTTCAATCATCTGTCCGCCTGCAACCGCAATGCCTTTGGCATTGACCTGAACTGCCGAGTAAGTGCCTGCGGTTACACCGCTATCACCCAAGGTAACCGAAACCGTCTTATTGGCAGAGCCGTCCACGCTCTGACTTCCCGATCCGCTGATGGCAGTCGAGCCGTCTTTCTTGACACCCGAATTGACGCTTACACCGATTGTTCTCGCCGTAGTCCACTTTCCTGCCGAAGTTGCGGTCGTAGCCGTATCAGCACTGGTCGCTTTATCCGCTTTCGTAGCTGCGCCGACTTTGGTCGTTCCGTTCTTGATATTGGCAATCTCGGTGTTATTGGCGTTTGCTTGACTCTTCGCCGCATCCGCAGTCGTTTTTACTTCGCTGATAGCACCGACCACAGTCTTTGCCGTAGTCGCAAGCGTGCTGTCGGTTTTCGTCTGATATGCGGTAAGGTCAACCTTTTGCGATTCAAGCGCGCTGATTTCAAAGTACCCGTAAGTACCCGTGTTGTTATCGAGAACCTTGCTCACCCAATAGTCGGGAGTGTCCAAAGCCTTGATAAAGATGTTATCTCCCACTTTGTAGTCGGTTTTGGCTGCCGCTTTCAATGCGGATGTCATTGCCGCCACAGTATCGAACGAAACAGCCTTCGCTCTGCCTTCCGCAAGTGCATATGCGCTGTTTGCTTTGTTCTGTGCGTTGGTTACGGCGGTGCGAATATCCGAGTGCGCCGTTCCGGACGTATTGTGAGTGTTCACTGCTCCGCTCGGTTCAGCGCCGATGTTTGCTGGGGTAAGGTTGACAGCGCCTTTTCTATAAGCGTTTTCTTTATCGCCCTTGACACCCGTTACAATACCGCCGCCCGTGATACCTTTGACCTGCTCGTAGACTTCATCGATTGCGCCCTGCACATTCTCCGCCGAAATACCCGCCGCCGTGCCGCTGTACTTGACAACTTCCGCCTCTGTTTCGGGATGGATTAAGATAGTATCTTCCGCGCTGACTTTCTGAATAATCTGAAACTTGTTTGTAGTTTGAGCCATATTATTTATCCTCCATTTTCTTGAATACAAAATCGCCGTCCGGAATGTCTTCGGTTATCTTATCAACCGCCTGTAATTTCCCTTTGGCAAGTTCTCCGAGTTTAATCTTATTCGTTTCGCCGTTTCCTCCAACGACAAGAATAAAGGAGTCGCGTTTATCGACTCCCAGTTTGATTTCCTCGTACTCCGTCACATCGTTCGACAATAGGTTCAGTTCACTCGCCGTCATTTTTCCGTCAAGCGGTTTCCCGTTGATGGACGGCTTGTTCTTTAACCGATTGTAATTATAGGTTACGGTAATTCCGGGCGTGACGTTTACTTGTCCCTGATTACCATAGTAGTCTTTATCCGCCATTTTCCACCCTCTCCAATACTTCTATTTTTTGACGATGCACGAGTGTGACCTCTTGCTCGTCTATCAAGGTGGCGATGATGTCGTATTTCAAAAAACCTGTTTTGAAGTCCTTTGTAACTTCACCCGGTATTCGAACGCGGAATTCATCCTCTTCTCTATCCGCCTCTTCTTCGATTCCAAGTTCCTTGCATGCGAACACCACCTTTTCTATCAGTTCAGGGTCGACATTTCCGAACGACAAACCGAACTCGAAAACATCGCCCTTCACCACTTGCAGCATAGCCGCTATTCTTCCACGAAAACGATAGAGGAAATCGTTGTCGTTGTTCCGCTTTTTACTTTCTTTTCTACCTTGCACGATATCTCTTTCAAGTGTTTTTCGTTCTCGGCAAGGTTGTTGAAGATGTCAGGCGTTACTTGGTCTTCTGCCTTATAATCGCTCTTTGGCTCTTTCCAATTTGCCATTCATACCCTCCTTATATCGTTCTTCCGCGCGTTTCTTGTTTCAGTCCACCGTCAAATGTAAACTTGTTATACTCGCACACAAGATCTTGACTGTCACCGAACCGATCCACTGACACATACTTCTCTCCGAGATTGAGTTCTGGGTTGCCTCGCCAAGTCGTAGTTACGACACCCTCTCCCGCGTGCATCTTTTCAAGCAAGAAATTTGCAATGTATTCCGCTTGGTCATGGCTTTGTACAAGGTCGCTCGATGGGTGCGAATACTCGGTTATGCCGTTGTTACGCACGCTTTCATCGTCCTGTTTGGTCAGAGCCTTTGTCGTTATCTCGATTGCCTTGCCCGTGACCGTCAGCACCGCCTTTTGCTTTTCGGCTGTCTTGTTCTTCGCAACGACCGAGCAAGCATTAACACCGCCTTGGAAGTCGGTCAATATCACATTTAAGTTATCTGTTTCGATTGCAGGATACGCAACTTCGGTATTGTAATCGAGCGTCAGTTCAAGCGATGCGTTCGGCTCTATATTGAGTTCGACCGATACCGCTTCGACCGTATCGTCCGACAGCGACACATCGCAATATTCCACAGAAATACGGTTCGCAAACTCGGTCAGAGAAACACTCGATGAGTACGAAAACATATTGCTTTTATCTATCCTTATCGCCGTTGTTGTCTTCGGCTCTTTCTCCGAGCGAACATTGATTTTATCTTCTCGGTCTACAAACACTTTGCATAGTCCCGCATTGGCGATTTCCTGCAATGCGTCCCAAGCCGTGCCCTTTGGCAAAAATGCCATCGGAACAACGACCGATTTCAAGTCCTTGGAGATGACGATTGTGTCTGCCGTTTCCCCTATCTTCAGGAGAATGTCGACAGCAATATCGTACAGCGATGCATTCTCCGTCAGCGGGAAGCCGACATAGGTCTTTTTCTGTAACCGCATCAACCTGTCTACCGCGCTACACTTTACCCATTGCGAGTCTTGATTTATCTGCCATTCGTCCGAATAGAATGTACCAAGCGGTTGGTATTTGACTACCCCGTTGGTTTCTATGCCTATACTCGGCATCAGTTTTCGGTCAAGTATCATGAGCGAACGGAGATAGCCCTTGTCGAACTTTCTGTCCTTGTTGAAGATGTTGACGGTCATCGTGTCGGATACTATGTTATAGTTTCCGTCCGCCGCACCCATCTCTTCAGACACTTCGAACATTTCAATGGCATCGCCCTCGTATCGCTCCATCATTCGGTCGTAGAACTTCAATATTTTCGCACAAGCATTCGGCTTGCTCCACTTGGTTATCGTCAGCCTGATGGATGTGATGTCTTCAAGCTGCGGAGTTAATCGAACTTGTATCTGCTTATTGACGGTCACACTGTCCGAGTGTACAATCACCCCCTCTCGCTTGTATTGCAAAATGAAGTCGACCGGGTATTCATTGCGCTTTTCATCGCCTAATACTACCCAAGATATTATCGGACGCTTAACAAACGATATTTCGATCCACGGCGCATTCGCAAACACACCATTACTACCAGACAGCGAGCCGCTCCACCAACCGAGAACGACCGAATCGTCCATCATCTGAAAGGAGCCGTCCATTGTTGCGTTGCCGTCCATCGTACAGCCTTTGACTGTCGGCACAAGGTATGCGCCGAACACCTCGTCCGGATGGCTGATAGCCGAGTTGCCGCTTTCCGTTGTTTGTATGTCCTTGCTGATTTCCGTGTCCGAGTAGATGACATCCACTCTGCCGAGTATTTTCCGTGGGTTATCCGTATATTTCATAGGTCATCTCTCCACAAACGCAATACTCACACTTGCCCACATTATCTTGCCTTTTACCCAATCGTATCGTGGCTGACAGGACAAGTCCTGCGGACGAGCGGTCATCGACGTCAACTTTCCTGTTTCGGGATCATTGTAGTCTATCGTCACGAACGAGCCACTTTTCGTTTCGGCAGTCAAGAGTCCCATATCTTCTTTCGAGAGATATTTCCACGCGACTTCGACCTTTCTCTTTCGTCCAATAATGTCAACGACCATTGTGCCGTCCATCGTCCTTTCCGACTTATCCAACACTTCGGTCGAGCAAGTGAGTTCGGTCGGTGCTTTTATCGTCTTACTGTTTATCTTAAAAAATACCGCCATCTTACACCTCCCTTAATGCAATGCCGTTTCGCTTGTATTCCTTGTTCAGTTTCGGCATGATAAGCCTTGCGAACTGTTGTCCGTCAATCTCCAAGACAATGTCCTTTTGCTCTTCGCTACTGCCGTTGTTGATTGCCGTTATTCCTTGTAGCATTCCGTTGACCATATCTCCATAGGGACTGCTTCCGCTACCGACCACCGCTCTATTTGCCGATGCGGTGATGTTCAGCGAAGATGCGACCTTCGCCGCCGCTTGCTCTAACATCGGTGTGTTGTCGTACATTCCGTCCGCCATCATATCCATTAGGTTCGGTATCCACTCGTCTGCCGTGTGTCCCGGACCTTTCTTTGTCGGAGAGCCGAAACCAAGGAAGTCTTTTATCGACTGTCCGATTGACTTTACCCCGTCTACGACTTTATTCCACGCATTCTTGATGCCGTCCGCTATGTTCTGTATCAGGTTCTTGCCCCAGTTGAATGCCTCTTTGAAAAGGTTCGAGAAGTAATCGCCGATGCTCGAAAACAAGCCTGTGATTTTATCCCATATCCAACCGCATACCGAGCAGATGCCGTTCCAAATGTTCGTGAAAAAGCCGCTGATTCCTTCCCAGATATTGCGGAAGATATCCAGCACATTCACACCGATACCTTGAAAGAAGTCTACGAACCCTTGTCCAAAGCCTTTAATAAACTCCCAAATACCGAGAAAGATATTCTTAATAGCGCTCCAAATACTCGTAGCAATGTTCTGCATATGCGTCCACGCATCCGACCAATCGCCTTTGAGTATCGCGCACACGAACTTGATTACTTCGATGATAGCGTTCGCCACATCCAAGACAGCGCTCAAAAACGGTCCGAGCGCAGCAATGATTCCGTTGACCACTCCGACTACCACTCCGTACAGCACTTCGATTACTTTGCCTATTAACTCAAACACGGGTTTTAGGAGTTGATATAGTTCAACTATGGTATCCCAAAGCGATGCAAAGAGTGACTTTATCTTCTCCCATAGCGGTTCGACATAGTTTAGGAATTTCAGCACCGCATTGCTTATAACGTCAAACGCACTTTTTATAATCGTCCAAAGACGGGTGAAAACGTCCGAGACGACTTTGAGTATCTGCTTGCCGTACTTCTGCCAAAAGGTCTTGATTCCATTGACTGTATCAAGTACGATTTTCTTTACGAGTGGCCATACTTTCTTGGCTATAGCAAGCACTTTCGAGAAGACCTCTTTCACGCATTTCCAAACCATCTTCAAGGCTTGCACGACTGCCGCTTTGATGCGTTCTCCGTTCTCGTCCCACCACGCTTTTATAGCGTTGGCTACGCTTATAATGACTGACTTAATCTTCTCCCATATGCGGATTACGGCATTACGGAAGTCTTCGTTCGTCTTCCATAGGTACACAAGTATTGCGACTACCGCCGCTATTGCTAAACCGATAAGTCCCGCTTTCGTGAATAGGACTTTTGCCACCTTAATGATTGTGCCGAGACTGCCGACAAGTTTCCCTATTACGACAAGCAATGGTCCAATTGCCGCCGCAAGCAGTGCTATGACTACGATTTGCTTTCTCGTTCCCATCGACAGTCCCATAATCTTTGCCGTCAGTGGCGAGATATACTTCGTTATAAACTGTCGAATGAGCGGAATCAGCACGTCTCCGAACGAGATCGCTATCTCTTCAAGCTCGGATTTCAGGATCTTCCATTGTCCTTGCAAAGTATCGAGCTGTGTTGCCGCCATGTCGGTCGCTTTGTTCGTTCCCGTAATGGCTTTGGTCATTCCCCTTACGGCATCACCGCCCGCCGACATCAAGGCAAGCATACCCGGACCGCCTCTTGCGCCGAAAATCTCCATTGCTTGCGCGGTGTCCAACCCAGCGTCTCGTAATCTATCAAGAATTGATGCGAAATCGTTGGTTGCCGGGTTTACGTCTTCTACGGCTATGCCGAGTTCTTCAAAGATTCCGAGTGCCGCCGTTGACGGGTTCATAAGAGATACAAATGCTTGTCGAAGCGAAGTTCCTGCCGTACTTCCGTCATAGCCTGCATCGTATAACACGGACAGTGCGCCGACCGTTTCTTCTATCGTATAGCCAAGGCTGTTTGCCACAGGACCGACATATCCCATTGAGTTTGCGAGTTTATCCATCGATGCCATAGAGTCACCGATTGCCGCCGCAAACACATTGGTCACTCGCTCCGCTTGGTTTGCTTCCAAGCCGAACTGGTTTAAGGTCGAAATAACAGTTTCGGTTGTGAATGCCAAGTCGCTCTGCGTTGCCGATGCAAGGTTAAGTGTCGCTTCGATAGAGTCCGCCATCTGGTCTACCTTGTAACCTGCCGACGCCATATAATACAAAGCGTCCGCCGCGTCCGATGCCGAGAAAACCGTCTTCGCGCCCATTTCACGGGCGATTGATGTCATTCTTGCGAGTTCTTCGCTTGTAGCGCCTGCGACAGATGCCGCGTTTGCCATCGACTGCTCGAACTGTTGCGACACCATGACCGACTTCGTTCCGAGTGCCACAAGCGGAGCCGTAACGGTTGCCGAGAGTTTCGTTCCCGCTTTCGTCAGGCTTGCTGACACCTTTTGTATCTTCTTTTGGGCATTATCTAACCCTTTCGAGAGCGAGGATATGTCCGCCGCTATCTTTACCACAAGGTTTCTTATAACCGCCAACTGTCCTCACCCCCCTATTTGATGATTATTCCTTGCTCTGCCGCCATTGCTTTGAGTACGGCATCACCCGCCGAGTTTGTTTTCTTCGGTTTCTTCCTTACGTCTTTCAGTATCTTTGAAAGAATCGGCAACTTCTTTTGCCTTGCAAAGGCTTCCGTATGCCACGCAAGAGTGATGTTATCCTCGAACAGTCGAGTTTCCCGCTCTCGCTTTTGCTTTGCAAGCAGCATCACTTCATACGGAGTGTAATTGCCGATCTGTATGGGGTCTATGTCAAAGAACACGACTGCCTTTTCGCAAAACTCGGAAAGGTCAAAAGCAGTCTCACTTATTCCCCCTGTTTACCTTCCGCCTTGCCGAATGCAAGCGTAAAGGCTTCACCGAGTTTTTCGGCGATCTCGGTGATGTTCGAATACTCGTCAATAAGGTCACCAACCTTTTCGAGTGTAAGGGTTTTGTCTTCGTGGCAAAGCCCCGCATACACGATAATGAGCAAGTCTTTGATGCCCACGTGCGAAAGGTCAAGGGCCGTAATGCTTTTGCCCGTAAGGTCTTCTACCTTGACGAGCGCATTGATGCCATATCTCAATGTTCTGGGTTTATCCAGATTGATGGTTACTCCGTTCTTCATTCTTACTCTCCTTTATGAAAACTCAATTCGCCCGTACCCGTGAGTTCAAGGCTGATGCTGACCACATCGTCCACCGGGTCTTCGATTGACAAGCTGCTGATGTATGCCGTTCCCTGATAGTAGTTCGTTCCGTCCACATACAGTTTTACGGTTACGGTCGTGCCTGCGAGATATGCATCTTGCAGTGCTGCCTGTCCTTGCGTGTCGGTCGGGACTGAATAATCGCCTTCCGAACTCGCCGTCCACTCTTTAAGACCCGTGATGTAGTTCTTCCAATCATCACCGAGTGCGGTCGTTTCCAAAGTTTCGAGCGACAGTTCAAGCGACCAGTTCTTGATTGCGGCTACCTTTTGATTTCCGCTCTCACCGATAATCACTCTTCCGTTTTTACCTGCTACCGCCATTTTCGTCCTCCTATTTTTCGTTGTAATAAAACTCGAACTCGATGCTCGACAGGTACTCTTCCGTATTGAACTTCAACGCGGTGTTCCCGTTGTACTCGTAGTCCGTTTTAATGAAAACGGCTTGGATTTCTAAGCCGCACATATTTCCATGAAAGTCTTGAAAGGCACGCTTTACCAATCTTGACAATTCTCTTGCTTTTTTGAATGTCCTGTCGTGACACACGAACTGTATCGTTTGCCTGACAAACCCCGTATCGCCTTGCAAAGCCGAATCGTAGTTGGCAAGCACGGGAGAATAAACGATTGCCGGGAGTGGCGCGTCTTCGGGGAGCATTATAGGGAATATTTTATTCCCCACACATTCTCTTATCTGTTCGTTTTCGTTTAAATACGCATATATTGCTTGGCAGATGTCCATCATAGTTTTCTCCCCACCGCGTTCGAGATTGCTTTCACGATCTCATCGTTTATCTTGTCGATGTTCCCATCCACGGCATTTCGCAGAAACGGATTGGCGGGTCTTCCCCTTGCACCGAGTTCCACGAATGTGCCGTATCGGAGCGACTTGTCATAGTCCACCGACACGGTCGCTTTCGTTTCCGTTGCTTTGCCTTCGTTGAGTTTCAGGCTTGCTTTCAGCGTTCCCGTATCCACCGGGCAATTCCGTCTTGCATCGTCAAGTGCAATCTTACCGCCTGCCTTTGCTCCCGTCATAAGCACCGATGATGCCGCATCTTCCATTGCTCGGATATCTTTCACGAGTTTGTCTGCGCCTTCTACTTTCGTTTTAACCTTGCGTTGCTTTGCGCTGTAGCCCATCGTTCACGATCTCCTTGCAATTGAGTATTGTGGCTTTATGCCCCGTTTTATCGTCCGATACTCCGATTATTTCGTATAACGAGTTCCCGTATCGGACTCGGTTTAGAATGGTCACATCGGTTGTATATCGGAGCGTTATCTTCACCACAGTTTCCGCTGAAACCTGTTGCGAAGTGAAATACTCCGTACCGCTCACAGGCTCGATTCTCGCCCATCTGATGCCCGTAGTCACCCACTTGCCTTCTTGCCCGCCGCAATCGTCTCTCTCCCACACAAAGGTCAGGATTTCCACCTTTCGGTTGAGCTTGCTAATGTCCATCAGAACCTCTCTTTCCTGTAGGCGAACAGCATTCGTCTGACAAGGTCAAGGGTTTCGGATATGTCGATACCCGTCTTATCCTTTGAGATTTGCCTTTCTTCGTAAAGTGTGGCCACAACTATAAGCATTGCTTGCCGCACAGTTTCGGGAAGAGGTTCAAGTTCCGCAAGCGGTCTTCGAAGCACATCTTCCGTCAATTCCTGTGCAGCCACAATCAGTGAGGCTATGAGATTTTCCTCATCATCGCCGTCAACTCTCAAAAACTCTTTGGCTTCTTGAAGAGTAATCATACTCATACCTCCCTAATGTATTTTGGTTTACGCGCCCCTCTTTGCAAGAGTGACGAACGGCGAAACAGTCGCACTTCCCTTGTAAGGAGTGAGCGGTTTCGTCCAGATCGGTTTGCCATCAACCCTGTAGATGAAACGGAACACGTTCTCATCGTAAAGGAATCTGACGTGAATGGAACTTGCCGACTTCACACCGCCTTTGTCGATGAGAAGGTACTGACCGATATCCGCAAGGATGATGTCACCGACTTCGCCTGCGGCACTGCACTGTTCGATAGGTACGACAGGTCTGCCGAAGAGCGTGCCGTAGGGTTTCTCCGAAAGACCGCCTGCCGGGATATACACGGGTTTATCTCCGATTTTGAGCGTGTAAAGGTAAGGTTCAAGTTCTTGGTTGATATACCACACCGCGTTCGCTCTGGAACGAGACCAAAGCCTGTTCCACATCTTGATGAGGTTCTCCACGGTAATGATATCCGTCTGGCTTGCTTCTTTCGCCACGGTCACGATTGCGCCGCTGTTCAAAATACCAAGCGGTTCGCCTTCGCCGCTACCCGAAAGGATGGCATCGTCAATCTTGAAGCCGAACTCTTCTGCGAATGCCTGACGAATAACGGCTTCGAGTGCCGCTGCGTCCTGCAAGAGTTCATCGGTCGCATAGCAAAGACCCGTGAGCTTCTTGAGCGAGAGTTCCATCTGTCTGAACTTGGGTTTGCTTGCGGTGATCTCATCCGCTTCGCCTTCCCAGTAGGTCTGCACACCGCCCCAACGAGAACCATTCGCACGGCTGTCTTCGTCAATGGCGTTGATTTTCATTCCATTTGCGTTGGTGCTGATAGGAATCTTCTTAACCTTGCTTGCGAGAATACCCGTCTCATAGGTTCTCTTCAAGAGTTCGGTCACAAAGTCCTGCTGAACAAGGAAACCGCCGTCCGAGGGAGTGCTTTCGTTAAGACCGCTTGCCGCTCTCGTGGTGAGTCTTTCGTCTACCTTGCCGCCCGGTGTTGCCGCTCTGTATGCCGCCATGAGCTGTTCACCGAAAGACGCGAATCTCTTTTCGTTGTCCTTGGCTGGAGTCGGTTTTACTTCGGGTTTCTCGGTCGAACGATCTTCGGGTTCGATAGCAAGAAGTTTCTCCGCTCTACCGATACTCTCGTCCCACGCACGGATTTCCTCTTCGTACTTGTCGATATCCTTCTGTTCATCTTCGGAGAGGAAACGGTCTTCGGCTTCAGCCTTATTAAGCACCGCCATTGCTTTGAGTCTTGCGTCCTCTCTCTTTGCCTTCATTTCGAGAATTTTCTTCATATTCATCTGTTTTCCTCCGATTAAATGATTTTGAATTCTGCTTGCAGGATCTTGAGTTTTTCCTGCTGTTTCGCCTTTTTAACTGCATTTTCGACATCTTCCGACATCTTTCGCTGTTCCGTCTTATACGCATCGTACTCTTGCATCGCACGAACACCGACATCGGTTGCCGTGTATGCTGGGAACGTTACGGGCGAGACGTCAAACAAGCGAACCTTTTTGAGTTCTCGTGTGTCGATTCCGTCTTTGGATGACCATTCATCGTCTTCCACCACGAAACCGATTGACATCTGCGAAATGTCCCCACGGCGGATGCTCGTGGTGATGTCCCTTGCCCAACTCGTATCTGGCGGAGTAATGCGGACACGGAGTCCTACATCGTCTTCTACGAGTTCAAGCGTTCCCGCTCTGTTTCTGCCGAGTACATAGTTTGGATCGTGATTGAACAGCGCACGGATATCGTCTCTGCCGATGCTCTCCTCAAACGCTCCCTTACGCACTTTTTCTTTGAACGGGAAAATGCCGCCCAAGGTTTCAGACCACGAATCGAAAACGGCGGCGTGTCCTTCGATACACGTTCCACCGTCACTTTCGTTTATTCTTATTTCCTTTAGCGGGAGCATTCGAAGTTCCTTTTTGTTCGTTTTCTTCTCCATCGCTACCTCCTTCGTCTGGATTGTTTTGTTTGTTCTGCTGTCCGACCTGTGCCGACATCATCGAGCCGTTGACGAGGTAATCGTCACCGCCCTGTTCCGCCGGGACAAGGCTCATATCTTCGAGCCGCCTTATATCGTTGATAGACAACCACCCGTTTTGCCGTCCTATGGAATAGCCTTCCATTCGGGACTTGTAGTCACCGCGTAGCAGTCCGTCCACATTGAACTTGGCAAAATACAAAAGCCGTTCTTTCTCATCAAGAAGTGAACGGCTTATCTCTTGCTCCCACCTTACAAGCCACGGCCGTATGGTGTGCTGAACAAACTCTATGGATTGATGTTCTATGTTGGAAAAGGTTGCCCTTTCAAGGTCACCGACAAGGTGCGGCGGAACACGGAAGATACGGCATATCTCGTTCACTTGGTACTTTCTCGTTTCCAAGAACTGCGCGTCTTCGGGTGCGATGCCTATGGTATGATACTTCATTCCTTCTTCAAGCACCGCTACCTTATGGCTGTTTCGTGTCCCCTGATACACTTGATTCCAAGACTGTCGGAGTTTTTCGGGATCTTTGAGCGTGCCGGGGTGTTCCAACACACCGCCCGGTCTTGCTCCATTGCCAAAGAACTTCGCTCCATACTCTTCCGTTGCCAAGGCGAGTCCAACCGCTTCTCTTGCCTGCGCTATGGGACTCAAGCCTTTCACTCCGTCTATGGACATTGCTTTGATGTGGAAGATTTGGTCTGGGCGATAGACATAGGTTTTGTTGGTTATTTCGTCCGAATAGGTGTACTTAATCTTGCCCGTGGTGCTGTCGCGTTCCACCACCATTTGGTTCGGCTTTAAGTACCACAGTTCGGTCGTATGACCTTGTTTTCGGATGATTCTTGCGTATGCGTTACCCCACAAAAGGAGCGATGTCATCATCGTTTCCCTGAACTCGAAACTCGTCATCTCTTCGTTCGGGAACTCATAAAGGCAAGAAAAAAGCGGATGTTGCTCCGCCATTTCATTCTTACCGCCTTTTCCTTTCTTAAATAGGTGTAGCGGTAAACTCGCTATTGTCTCCGCCAAGATCTTCACGCAAGCATAAACGGCGGAAGTTTGCATCGCCCGCATTTCGTCTACATTGATACCGCTGTTGCTGTTGCCGATAAAATCAACATCTACACCCCTGATGAACTCTTGCATTTCCTTTGTCGGTGCTGTTCGTTTCTCTTTTCTGGGAGCATCTCTGCTCCGTCCGAATATTCCCATTTTACCTCCATAAATGCCGAACACCGCCTTGTTTGGGCGGTGTCCTTGTGCTTTGTGTATCGTTTATTTATTCGCTTTGGCGGCTTTTTTGCCGAGTTCGTATGCTTCTTCAAGCATCGCCCTTATGCTCCACACACTCATTTCGATGAAGTCTTCGCTGTCGCTGTTTCGTGTTTCGAGGTCACCCCTTTCTTCGATGCTGTATGAGTTCCTTTTTGCGATTTCGATGAGTTGTTTGTTCATGGTTCTCTACTTCCTTATGCCACCGTGATGTATCCGTTTCCGTCCATCGTGTATCCGATTTTGATGCCGTTTCTTTTCGCGTAGTCGACAAGGTCTTCGATTGCCGTTCTGTAGTCTTCGACCGCATCCTTGTATTTCACTTTGTTGTAGTGGTTATGGTCTCTCACCAGTGCGTTGAGCTTGTTTTTGCAGTAGTTGCGGATTTCCTTTTTCGTTTCCATTTTATGCTCCTTTCGGCTGTTGCCCTTGCTTTGTTTTTGTACCTACAATATACCGTAAACAACCGAAAGAGCCCAGCGAAAACGCGCTAAAACACAAAGAATTAACAAAGAAAATCAAGCCTTTTAATCGTAGATTTCGACACCATCACGGATATGCTTGACCTGCACCGCCGGGCAGAGTTCCTTGTAGCGTCTGACTATGACATCGCAATACTTCGGTTCAAGTTCTATGGCACAGCACTTGCGGTTCAGTTGCTCCGCCGCCACCAAGGTCGAACCGCTACCGCCGAACGGTTCAAGCACGGTATCCCCTTCGTGGCTGCTGTTGTAGATGAGTTTGGCACAAAGGGTTATCGGCTTCATTGTCGGATGATCGGCGGACTTGGACGGCTTATTGTCGAGAATGACCGAAGTCGGTTGCTCGAACAGTTTATCGATAAAGTCCACAAGGTCGGCTTTGCTCATCTTTCTTACGTTCAATCTTATGTCCTCATAGACCGTTGAAAGCGTTCTGTCGTTGATGAAATAATGCCCCGCACCTTCTTTCCACCCGTACAAGATAGGCTCGTGTATCCACTGATAGTCCTGTCTACCAAGCGTAAAGTGGTTCTTGTACCACACAAGCGTTTGCGCGTATTTGAACCCCGCGTTCACCATCGCCTTGATGAAATTTACAGATTCTTTCGTGCTATGGAACACATATACGGGTGCGCCCTTTTTTAGGTTTGCTTCCGCCGCCTTGTAAAAACTCAAAAGGAACTGGTAGAAATCATCTTCGGAGAGATTGTCGTTGGCGATGTTTCTGTCTTTCCCGTTTATCGTTCCGCCGTAGTCCACGTTATACGGCGGATCGGTGACCATAACATCGGCATACTTATCTTCCAAGACTTTTGCCACATCTTCCTTTTGGGTGCAATCGCCACAAAGCAGTCGGTGCTGTCCGAGTATCCATAGATCGCCGCGTTTGGTCTTTGGTTCGGCAATCTCTTCGACGGCTGTTTCGGCATCGAAATCGTCTTCGTGAACGTTCTCTATACTGCCGCTTCCGAACAGTTCCTGTGCTTCGGCAAGGTCAAAACCCGTGAGAGTGATATCATAACCGCTCCCGTCAAGGTCTTTCAAAAGGTTTGCCAATAGGTCGTTATCCCACTCGCCGCTGATTTTGTTTAATGCGATGTTGAGTGCCTTTTCCTTCTTTTCGTCAAGGTCAACCACCACGCAATCGACTTCTTCGTAGCCGAGGTCTTTCATTACCTTCAACCTTTGGTGACCGCCGACAACCGTTCCCGTTCGCTTGTTCCATATAACTGGTTCGACATAACCGAACTCTTGAATACTTCGTTTGAGCTTCTCGTACTCGGCATCTCCCGGTCGCAAGTCCTTGCGAGGATTGTACTCGGCGGCTTTGAGTTCGTCCACCTTTCTTCTCTCTATTTCCATTTGTTCCTCCTGTTTTGGGTATGAAAAAACCGTTTGAATTGCTCCAAACGGTTCTTTCTTTTAGTTAGTCTTCATCGTCATCATCGCTGTCACCACGGCTATGCCAATACTCATCGTTATTGGGATTGCACTGGTTTGCGTGATTGTCTTGGTTTGCCCAGTAAGCAGAATTTTTAGGATTATGCTGATTGGCATAATCATCAAGTTGCCTTTGGCTGTGGGTATAACCAGATACTCCGCGTCCTTTGCTCATGTGTAGCACCTCCTTTTGAACCCATAATAAAAGCCACATACACTGCTGTGTGTAAGTGGCTTGGGTTCAAATCTATGGCACTACACACAACAAAACAAATCAATGCACCCACTTCCGCCGCTGTAAACATTACCGGCGGAAGTAGGAAGCCCTCTACAAGAAAATATCCTTTTCCGGCCTCAGATCCAATTGGTATTCCGGCTTCTTCAAGTGTCCGGATATCTCTGTAAACTGTCCTTAAGCTTATATTAAATCGCTGTGCAATTTCTTTGGCAGGAATTATTTTTTTTGATTGCAGCTGAATAAGAATAGAGGTTACTCTGTTAATCCTGTTCAAATTTTATTCCTCCTCTGTGACTTCCATAAAAAGTATATCCTATGCGTTCTTAAGCTAGCTGCTGTTATAGATCAGCGAGCGGAGTTTCCCAAAGTTAAAGATACCACATCAATCCCACGCGGACTTTTGCTCAACCGATACAGCCGGAGGGCTGGATAACAAGAAAAGGCGGTATG
>ENA-ORMN01000868-ORMN01000868.1-human-gut-metagenome-genome-assembly--contig:-NODE-868-length-32660-cov-8.226898_pt1 | contig 32660 bp, 22 predicted proteins | sample MGYA00242102_ERZ508993 | MGnify/ENA primary metagenome ERZ508993 (study PRJEB26280, sample SAMEA2338770) | human gut metagenome | biome: human gut; feature: human-associated habitat; material: faeces...
TGTCATCTTTCTGACAGCCTTCGCATTGACTGACTTCTTCCCTTGTCCCGAACAAATCAGCTACAACAGTCCGGCGTTCACCGCAGCTGTTCGGGATGACACCTTTAAGCCCGTCCATCTGCCAGACGTTCCATGAAATGATGTAAGCGATATAATTGATGGATTTCAACAAGGGTCGCTTGCCGAACTTTTGTTGATAGTATTCGACAAAGGAGACAAGCATGGATTCACGGGCAATCAGCAAATTGTCACCTTGCCATTCGTAGGCGTAAATGCTCTTATACGCTTCCTGTACCCATTCCAACCATTCGCCGGAAGTTTCCGTGTTTTCGCCAACTACCCGCAACTTGCGATCAAGCAGTCCGATGCGTTCCTCAATAGGAATGGTCTCTCCCGTTGTGGTGTCATAGCGACTGACGATATAAGGGGCTTCCCCGCAGGTTATCTCCAGCCGGTTGTCACGTACATAGTCTTTCCAAGTCTTACCTTCCGGGAATTGAATTTTCTCTGAGTTGGGTCTCCACCGATGACAACCCTGTTCGTCGGTGTACTCCGTATTGAACACATCCTTTATTCCAAACCATGCTTCATCGATCAGGTTGTTCTGCGCATTGCATATCCATGACGGAGTGAACACCTCTGCCATTTCTCGTGAACGTGCGGTTTGGGTGTCACGACTTTTGAGGATACGCGGCATGATGACATGCCCGTTATCTCCGGTAATAAGACAGGGAAGAATTGGCGAATCATATTGATACCCTTCGCCCAGATATTCATAATCCGAAGTAGCCCAAAAGATATTGCGCTGAATATCCTCCTTGCTCGTTGTATGGTCTTTGAGCAGGATATTCAACAGTTCGGGCGAAAGCCGAAAGATACTATCTTCCAATATATCAACTTCAACAGGCATTTTATATCGGGTTTATGAGTATCTCTTGATAAGAGAGCCATCCCGAAGAAATAAGCACTAATAATCAGTGTTGTAGGAGCCCGATTTGACGGATTTACAAAACAGATTCTCACAAAATGCCTTTCATATATCATTATAAATGAGGATTAAACACGGAATTTGAAATATTATGCGTACCTTTGCAAAATAAACTATATCTCTTATCAAGAGATTCGTCTTTTTGCTCAACACATTTCACCATAAATATCCGGTCAAAAATCTTTCAGGATAAGGCTGTTCGCCTTGTCCACCACGCTTGTGTCAAGCGATGCGAGATAGATGCGCGTAGTCTCTTCCGAATCATGTCCCATGCCCTCGCTGATGACAGAAAGAGGGATGTTCTTGCTCTTGGCAACGCTCGCCCAACAATGCCGGGCAACGTGCATGGTCAGCGGTATGTTCAATCCTGCCAGACCGGCGACTTCCTTCAACGCCACATTGATGCGGCAGATGGCGTTACGGTATTGTGTCCGTTCATCGGAACATGGGTTGGTGATTATCGGCAGGAGGTAGCGGGTGGCCGTATTCTCTCCATACTTGGAGAGGATGTCTTCCATGCACTTCTCCCATTTGACAGTGAGCTGCTGCCCGGTCTTTCTTCTGCGGTACGTGATTATTCCGTTCTTCAAATCCGATTTTTTCAGATAGGCCATATCAATGAATGACATGCCACGGGTATAAAAGGAGAAGAGAAACATATCCCTTGCATAGTCCAGATGTGGTTTCAGAGTCAAATCAAGTTCCTTAATGTGCTTGATGGACTTCAATGGGATGGCTCGTTTTACTGTCTTCCCGATACCCGTGTAAACGTGCTTGAAAGGATGTCTCTGTTCCGTCAGCTCCTTTTCCACGGCACGGTTGTAAACGGCACGGAGTATGCGCATATAAAAGGAAACCGTGTTGGGGCAGATGCCCTTGCCTTTGAGCCAGGCCTCGTAAAGCATCATGGTGTTGCCGTCTATCTCGCACAAGAGTATGTCCTGCCCCTCACGGAACTTCATAAAACTGGCCAATGCCGCCGTATAGGTTTCTGATGTGCGGACTTTGCCAAGCTGCTTCAACTGTCCTATGATGCCCTGCATGAAACGGAACAGCGATTGTTCGCCTGTTTGCCCGTTGAACTTCTCGACGATGCTGTCAGCGGAATAAATTCCTCCCTGCCTGTCGCATTGGACGACTATGGCTTTCAACCGTCTGGTGTCCCAGTTGATATGTTCCGTCACTTCTCGGAGATACCGTTTCCTGTTTTCCGATAGTTCCGGCAGGATTTTCACTGAAGAAGTTTTCTTGTCCCATTCCGTGTCAAATATGCGGTAGTCAGTTTTGATTTGGCGGACTATGCGCCCGTGGATTACCTGATAATAGATGCTGCCCTCCCTGCCGCTTGCGGTGGAAGGACGGTATTTTACTTTGATAGATGCCATTCACTTTATTTTTGTCGTTTGGATTGATTATCTTCTTCTCTCACTGTCTTGACCTGCCTGTTGAATATGACTAAAGTGGAATCCGCACCGACAACATCCACCAGTTTTTCGTATGCTCCGACGGTCACGGCCAGTTCCGGGTGCAACTCGTTAAGCATGATTGTAGTCACATGGTGTTTGTCTGCAACCGTTCTCAACCGCCTGTTTTCTTCCCGGTACTCATGCCATTGTACCCAACTGACGGCAAACAGGGCAAAGAATACGAGCATACAACCGATACCAGCCCATGCGTAAGGGTTCTTGTGCCAGCCATCGGGAACTTTGCTCCATAATCGTCTTGTTGTGTTTATCACCTTGTCCGGCCGGATTATCTGCCACAGTTCCGGTATGACACCTTGCTTTTGCCGCACCTGTTCCGAAGCCTGCTTGTCTTTCTCCACATGGGCAGTCAGCAGATCCAGTATCTTGTTGAGCTGCTCCTTGATGGTGAGAACACCATGCTTGCGCATATCCTTCTCGTTGGCTTCGGTGTATAACCGCAGACTTGCTACCGCTTCATCACCTATTGATTGCTTGTATTCCTCGATGGCTTCCTTGCTTCCGAAAATGGTATTGACATTTTCCGGTGCATTGCCATTGAAGAACCGTATAACAGGCTCCAGCTTCGCTTCCAGCCTTTTCAATGCCTCGTTCTTGTCCGGGCTATCCTTTGCGTCCAGTTTTTTCTTGACATCCTCAATGTCCACTGCCAATGCCCCGATAAGGTCGGTTAAGTTCTGCTTGTTGTCCTTCATCTTTTTCTCCTCCTTGGCTTATGTTTGTCCTTTTCGTTGTCATTGTCTCCCCAGCCGCTTTCGTTTCCTCCACCTCCGCCGCCGGATGACACCTTGGCTTGGTGGGGTTGCACGCACAACTCCATGAGTGTGCCGATGGTCACTTGAACGATGTTTGAACCGGGTTCTGCAGGGATGCTTCCGTTGCCGTCCGCTTCCGCTTTGGCCGGTGACGGCTCTCTTATAAAAGTATCAGCCGTATTGTTGTGGAATTCCACATCCTGCCGGGTCGGTTGCGGCTGTTCTTGCACACGGGGCTTCCATTCCATGCCCTCTGCGATTTGGTTCCCGAAGAGCCTGTTCAACTTATAAAAACTCATACTCCGGTCTATCCGTGAGCCGCTGAACGAGATTTCATTCTTCGTGAACGACACACCGATGATTTTACCTTTGTTCCTATTGTATTTGAAATTCACCCCGATGCCTTGCTTTGCCAGCTTGTCGCACAAATCCGACCAGCAGTTGCAATGGGGTAAGGCAGCTTTGACGGCATCATAGATTTGGTATTTCACCTTGTCCTTACCACGCAGGCGGTCACGCTTCACGTTCATCTTGCCCTTGGAGAAATGCAGTCCGTATTCCCTTGTGAGAGCTTTGCACACTTTTACATTACGCACATTATCGTTGCTGTCGCTGATGGTGTTCCCGTCATTGTCCACCCTGTTGGCCACGATGTGCAGATGCTGGTGTTCCCTGTCGGTATGGCGGCACACGATGTACTGGGTGTTCGTTATGCCCATGCGCCGCATATATTCACGGGCAATTTCGACCATCAAGGCATCTGTCAGCTTGGGTGCATCCTCGTGTGCGAAGTCCAGCGAGATATGGTACACCGGATTTTTCAGCTTGCGTCCCGGCTTGTCATCTGCCTGCCCCTGCATACTCATTGCTATTGTGGTGTTGTCATCAAGCCTTACGTCCTTGCTGTCGATGAGCCTTGCCTTCTTCGGGTTGTTCACGTAGTTCACCACTCTGGCGAAGCTCGCCCGTTTTTTCAAGTCGCCCATCATATTTTCCCGATGATTTTGTTGAACTCGTCCAGCAAGTCCATGATTTTGCCTTTCAAAAGAGAAAAGCCCTGCTGGTGCGCCATCTTCGCCAGTTGGTTCAGGTTGTTGCATCCTCCCTCCAGCATCCTTATCTGCCGCCTGTCCTCCTGTGTCCGTGCCGCCACGACCTTGCCATGCAGCAACAGTTCGCGCAGAAAGTGCGACGGTTTCTTGCCCGCATCGGTAATCCGTTTCATGACCGCTTTCCATTCGGCAAGCGTGAGCCGTGTGGATATGGTCTTTGTCCGCGCCTTGCCTTTCACCGCCTTGGGACGGCCTCCCTTGTTCCTGTTCTCCTGATATGTCATATCCGTTTTCTTTTATCCGTTAAACCGTTCTGTTTTTTAGGGCTGTAATCCGGGCTTGCCGTTTCCCGTGTGGTCGGGTCGCCATTGGTGGCGTAGTTTTCGTGGACGAAAACATTAACTTGCCAGCCCTAAAAAATATCCCTTCTAAAACGCTGTCGCTTGCCATTCCTGCCGTTTCATTCCTGTGGCTGTTTCCATTTCTGTGAGCCGGACAGCGTATTGCCATCCTCTAAAACAGGTGTGTTGTCGGCATCCACGATGGCATTTTCCGCAGTGCTTTCCACTTCGCTTTCGGTTGTTGCTGCCGTTTCGGTTTCCGCTGTTCCTGTACCTTCTATAATAGGATTGGAATGGGTCGGATTCATGGACGGTAAGCCATCCGTTCCCTCTGCCGTTTCTTCTGTCGGTTTTTCTTTCTTCTTCCTTGCCGAACTGCGGCGCAAGGTCTCTAATTGTTGCCCGTTGAAAAGGAAAATCCGTACCCCTTCGTATGCCTTGATTGTTTGGCGGTATGCCGGATTCTCGATGAGCCGCCCTGCTATCATCCACGACTTCACGCACACCATGTCTATGATGGAAGTCACGGGATTGGAATCAACACGGATTAGCCCGCGTTCCGAGAAATCCTCCAACAGGCGGGACACCGCCTTGCGCCCGATGCCCCATTCCTTGGCCAGTACCAGCATAGATCTATCCACCTGTCCGGGATGGACGGCATAGCCCAATCCCCGTTTGGTGTTTTGTACTTCCGAAACCGCCATCTTTGACAAAAGGGAAAGAAGATAGGTAAGGTTGCATATCCCGTCCGTGCTCCCGTGCAGGAAGTACCATGCCTCCACGGACATTGCCATCTCCAATTTGTAGCACGGCAAAACAAGCTGCTTCAAATTCTTCATAAGTCTTGATTTTTTGTTGTGCGTCTTGTAAATTATCCCTTGGAGTTCTTGTCAGCCTTCCTGTTGGTGGCTTTCAGGCTCTTGATACGGTCTATCTGTTCCTTGGGAAACAGGACACGCCGTCCTATCCGCTGTCCTTTGATGTGTCCTAACTTCTCATGCCGCCAGATGGTCGCTATGCTTACGCCCCATTTCTCCGCCAGTTGCCGGATGGTGTAATACTCCGATGTGTCCTGTGGTGCCTGTTCCTGCCGGTATTCCTCAAACGCGCACCTCACGCTTGCGCCGATAAGCTGTTGAAGCTCGTCGCGCGATACCAGTACCATTTCTGTCTTATCTGTCATAATTCACTGATTTTAAGTTCATGGCGGCAAAGGTATGGCAATAATAAAACCTGTGAATTTGTGGTATTCTGTGAAATGACACCGCATGAAAAAAGCCGTCAAACAACTGGTGCTTAACGGCTTGTGGAAGTCTGTGGGTTGTGGTGAATTGTAGCCACCTGTGGGTTATGTCACTATTTTATCATGGGAAGCAGCTCTTTGAGCTTCGCTATAAAGGTTTTCTCCACGTTATACTTGGCGAGGCTTTCGGGTGTCAGCCCCATGGAACGGGCTGCGGATGCCCTGTAACCTTTCCAGTCCTTGAAGTATGCTTTGGACAGCAGGATGGCGACACAGCGCATCTTGCCCTTCACGCAACTGCCGTATATCGTGGAATAGTCGGCACGCATGACGGCACAGAGGAAATCCCGGTCGGAAACGGCATTGGCGTCCAATAGCGGTTTGCCCTTGTCGGAGCCGCTCTGTACGGTGAAAGTGGTAAGGAAACGGTACAGCCTTAAAACGGGAACTTGCGCGGTCGTGCTGAACGTACCGCCTTGCATTGTATCTGTGGCGGTAAAACCGGATGACGCTTCTTCCGTACAAGATGGTATTGTTTGTGATGTTGCCGACTTGGACTCGTTCTCGTGCAGCACGTTCCTCTTGACATATCCCATCGTCATTGCGATATGGAACATCTTTATTCCTGCGGACTGCGCTTTCACATCATCATTTTGGGGCAGCATGGAAAGGTGGACGGCTTCTGCAAAATATTCCGTGAAGAGTTGTGCCAAATCCTTGTCGTTGGCATTGACAATATACTCCTTAACGGCTTGGATTTTCGCCTTGTCCACTTTGGCAAGTATGGCATACATTTCTTTCCCTCTGTTCCCGTCTGAATCCTTTGCACACTTCCGTATGGCGGCACGGATGGTGTCGATGCAGTCGGTGGCTTCGGTACGTGTCATTGGTTTGGGAGAAATATCAGAACCTTCCGGCGATACTTGCTCCTGTTCTTTTTCAGGAAAGAAGTATTGACTTATGACTTCCATGCTCAGGTAAGCCACCCCTGTACGGAAAGCCGCCTTGTTCAAGTCCGCATATTTGGAGCAGATGCCATGAAGCCTTTTCGTGTCATCGTGCAGCCCGACGAATTTCCGTGCCAGATCCTTATCCTCGTGTTCGGTGACATATTCCCTGATGCCGGCCAAAAGAAAAGGCAGGGGCTTCAGGCTGTATCTGATGTTCCGGCAAATATCCTTGCAATCCGTTTCGTCACTGCCGGAAGACTTGTCGGCAAGCGATTCCGCAAGTTTCAGGCTCCCACTGATTACGTTGGACAGCTTGAACAGGTCGCTAATGATGTCAAACCTTGATTTTTCCATAAGCACCTTCTTATATTTTGATGATACCCTTGAAGTCCTTTAATGCTATGACGGCCTTTTCCTCCGCGTCCAGTTTCAGGTAGCGGCGCAGTTGCGCCTCGCTGCTGTGTCCGGTGATGGCTTGGATGGAAGGCAGAGGGACGCCAGCCTTATACGCGTTGGTGGCGAAACTTCTCCGGGCTGTATGGGAAAGGAGCATATCGCAGAACCTCCTTCCCCGTTTGGGGTTGAGACGCTTCTCGTCAAAGCCGCAGTCATGTGTCCAGCCGAGCAACAGGCCGATGGTCTTCACCAGCTTGTTCATTTCATTGGGATGAACCGGGGGCAGCTTGCCGTCATACTTGGCAAGTATGGCTCTCACGCGCCTGTCAACGGGGATATAGACTTTCTTTTCCGTCTTCTGTTGGGTGATGAGTATGAACTCAGTGCCGCCGATTTCCGTTATCATGTCCTCGCATATCCTTGAATAGTCGGAAACACGCTGCCCGGTCAGGCAGCCCACGATGAAAATGTCCCTCACGTGCTCCAGTGTCCTGATATGGGTGATGCGGCATTTGGAAAGTTGTGCCAATTTCTCGTCCTCGCTGATGTCAAGTGATTCCAGTCTCTTTTTCACAGCTTCCTTGGTGGAAAGGTCGAGGTCGAGCATTTCCTGTATCTGTTCCGGCGTGAGGTAGATGTTGTCCACCTCCTCCTTTTTCGGAACGAAGTCGGAATGACGGAAATCATCGCATTTGGTCAGTTTGTCCTCGTAGGCCGCCTTTGCCACCGTGCGGACATCGGTCATGTACGAGTTGATGGCGTTGGGCATCAAGCCCCGTTCCTTCCAGTAACCGACAAGGCTGTTGCGTGTCTCCATCGTCATGTCATCCAGTCCGAGTTTGCGGTGGGTTTCCTTTTGGTAGTTGCGAATCTGTTTTTGGATAATGCGCAGACCTTTTATATAGGCAGGTGATACTTTCACGGTACGCCCTTTCTTGGTGCGCCGTCCGGTTTCCATGTCTTCTATATAAGAGGTAAGGAAATCCTCGAACAGCATCCTGCCTTTGGGCTTGACCTCCACAATCTGCATCATTCCGTTGAGCACGTCGTGTTTCACGCTCTCGATGATGTTCTTTGCCTCCTTGGGATTGAAGCCGTCAGCCTCAAATGCCGCCTTTATCCTCGCGAGGACTTGGGCGAACTGCCCGTACTTTATTCCGATGCTTGACATCAGGGCTGACGAGGTGTATTGCAGGCTGCGATACTTTTCCCATTCAAGCTGTTTGATGGTGAAGCCCGTCACGACTTTCATGTTCGCCTTTCCGGTGCGTACACGGGCATAGATGGAACCGTAGTCCTCCTTTCCTGCCTTGGATGATTTGATGAAGATGAAATCCATACGCGATATATCTTGGTTACTGTGATGCAAAGGTACAAAATATATCCCGAAATATGGTATCAAATAGTATCAATATTTTCTAAAACCGTGAAATTTCGTGAGTATTCAAACCAAATGAAAACATCTACAAATAACTGATATACAAAGATAACCTGTAAAACAGAATTTCACTGAATATATTTAGTGGATAGTGGGCGACGATGCCATCGTGATGACCGAGAACATCTACATCCGCATCGAACGCGGCATGACGCCCAAGGAGGCCGGCATCGAAGGCGCCAAGGAGATCTTCTTCGCCGTCATCTCGACGTCGGTCACGCTGATCGCCGTGTTCTTCCCGATCGTCTTCATGGAAGGCATGACCGGCCGCCTGTTCCGCGAATTCAGCATGGTGATCTCGGGCGCGGTGGTCATCTCGACCTTCGCTGCGCTGACCATCACCCCGATGCTGGCGACCAAACTGTTGGTGCGGCAGGAGCGCAAAAGCTGGTTTTACAGCAAGACCGAACCCTTCTTCGTGGGAATGAACAACTTTTACCAGCGCACGCTGGCCGGGTTCCTGCGGCGGCGCTGGCTGGCATTGCCGCTCATTGCCCTGATGATCGGACTGATCGGCTGGCTGTGGCGGGCCATCCCGGCGGAAATGGCGCCGCTCGAAGACCGCTCGCAGATTTCGATCAACACCCGCGGGTCGGAAGGCGCCACCTACGAATACCTGCGCGACTACACCGAGGATATCAACCGCCTGGTCGATTCGCTCGTACCCGAGGCCCAGTCGGTCACGGCGCGCGTATCGAGCGGCTCGGGTAACGTCCGGATCGCCCTGACCGACATCTCGACCCGCAAACGCTCGCAGATGGAGATCGCCGAGGAGCTTTCGGCGGCCGTACGTACCAAGACCAAGGCCCGCGCCTTCGTGCAGCAGCAGAGCACCTTCGGCGGCCGCCGCGGCAACATGCCCGTGCAGTACGTCCTGCAGGCCACCGGCATCGAACGGTTGCAGGAGGTGCTGCCCGAATTCATGCGCAAGGTCTACGAAAGCCCCGTGTTCCAGATGGCCGACGTCGACCTGAAATTCAGCAAGCCCGAGGCGCGCATCATCATCAACCGCGACAAGTCGAACCTGCTGGGCGTCTCGACGCGCGACATCGCCCAGACGCTCCAGTACGGGCTCAGCGGCCAGCGTATGGGTTACTTCTACATGAACGGCAAGCAGTACGAGATACTGGCCGAAATCAACCGCCAGCAACGCAACAAGCCCGCCGACCTGCGGTCGATCTACGTACGCAGCGACAAGGGCGAGATGATCCAGCTGGACAACCTGATCGCACTGGAAGAGAACGTCGCCCCGCCGCAATTGTACCACTACAACCGGTTCCTCTCGGCGACCGTATCAGCCGGGCTGGCAAAGGGCAAGACCATCGGGCAGGGGCTCGACGAGATGGATCGCATCGCCGCCGAAACGCTCGGCGACGATTTCCGCACGGCGCTTGCCGGCGACTCGAAGGAGTTCCGTGAAAGTTCGTCGAGCCTGATGTTCGCCTTCCTGCTGGCCATCCTGCTGATCTACCTGATCCTCGCGGCGCAGTTCGAGAGCTTCAAAGACCCGCTGGTCATCATGCTCACCGTGCCGCTGGCCATTGCGGGGGCACTGGTATTCATGGCCGCCAACGGGCAGACGATGAACATCTTCAGCCAGATCGGCATCATCATGCTCATCGGCCTGGTGGCCAAGAACGGCATCCTCATCGTGGAGTTCGCCAACCAGAAGCAGGAAGCGGGAATCGACAAACTGCACGCCATCGAGGAAGCCTCGCTGCAACGCCTGCGCCCGATCCTGATGACGAGCGCCTCGACCATACTCGGCCTGCTGCCGCTGACCGTCGCCACGGGCGAAGGTGCCAACGGGCGTATCGCCATGGGTATCGCCGTAGTGGGCGGTATGGTGGTATCCACCCTGCTGACGCTCTACATCGTCCCGGCAATATACAGCTACGTATCGACAGACCGGAGTAAGAAACAGAAATAAGGAAGCCCAATGAAACGAGTGATTTTATCGGCCCTGGCCGCGGGGATTTTCGCAACGGCGGCGGCACAGGAGGAGCTGACCCTCCGCAAGTGCCTGGAAATAGGGTTGGAAAACAACTACGACATACGCATCGTGCGCAATGAGGAGCGCATCAGCGACAACAATGCCACGGCGGCAAATGCCGGCATGGTGCCGACGATCGACTTCGAGGCGGGTTATTCGGGGGCGCTGGACAACGAGCGCACCACACCGCGCGAAGGGGACGCATGGTCGGACAACGGCATCTACGACCAGACGTTCAACGCAGGGATCAACCTCAACTGGACGATTTTCGACGGATTCCGCATCCGTACCAACTACAAAAAGCTCAAAGAGATGCAGGAGATGGGCACTGTCCGCACCCGCATCACGATCGAGGACTTCGTAGCCAGCCTGACGGCCGAATACTACAATTACGTCCAGCAAACGCTGCGCCTGCAGAATTTCCGCTATGCCGTGGCGCTTTCGCGCGAGCGGCTGCGCATCACCGAAGCGCGGGTCAGCGTCGGCAATTTCTCGCGCCTCGACCTGTTGCAGGCACGCGTGGACTTCAATGCCGACAGTTCGAAATATATGTCCCAGCAGGAGCTGGTTTCGGCTTCGCGCATCCGCATCAACGAACTGCTGGCCAACAAGGACGTCAACGAAATGCTCTGTATCCGCGACTCGGTGATCGAGGTCAACGGCGAGCTCAAATGGGAGGAGCTGCTGGCACAGACGCTCGACACGAATGCCTCTCTGCTGCTGGCAGGGCATGACAATGTGCTGGCCGAACTCGACCTGAAAACCGTGCAGGCGCGCAACTACCCCTATCTGAACCTGACGACGGGATACGGCTACACCTACAACCGTTTCGGGAACGGGACGACCCAGTCGCGCGGGACGCTGGGACTGAACGCCGGGGTGAAACTCGGCATCACGATCTTCGACGGCAACCGCCGCCGGGAGCAGCGCAACGCCCGCATCGACGTGGAAAATGCGCAGCTCACGCGCGAAAGGCTCGAGCAGTCGCTGCGTGCCAACCTGTCGAACTTCTGGCAGGCCTACCGCAATAATCTCGAGGTGATCCAATTGGAAAAAGAGAACCTGATCGCCGCCAAGGAGAACTACGAGATCGCCATGGAGCGTTACCTGCTGGGCGACCTGCCGGGCATCGAGATGCGCGAAGCGCAGAAGAGCCTGCTCGATGCCGAAGAGCGCATCCTCACGGCGAAATACAATACGAAGGTTTGCGAAATATCGTTGCAGCAGATCAGCGGCAACGTCATGACTTACATGGAATAAACCCGCGGTTCATTATTTCTCGCCTTGGGGCATCGGAGAACGGGCGGAGAGGAAATCGCAGAATGGCTGCCTGTAATTCCCGCAGACAGGGATATACTCCTTGCGAAGACGATGCGGTTGCGGCCGATCACGCGGATTCCGGCGGGCAAGTCCCCCTCGCAAAACAAGGGTGCCCGGCGTGCATTACGCCGGGCACCCTCTCCTACCCAACCTGTCCGGGCCCTGCCCGGACATCGTTACCCGTTACAAATCGATACGCTTGCAGGACGCACCCGCCACATCGAAGGGCTTGTCCACGCCGGGTAACGAAACCTTATGTTTTTTTTCATCCATATTGACAACGATATAGACCTTGCGGCCGTCCGGCTTCCGCCACTCGGCAGCCAGCACCGACGCGTCATCGCCGAACCCCGGAATCTTCACGATGGGGTTGTCGCCCGTCGGGGTGAGCTCGCGGATGAAGAGGCCGCCGTACACGACATCGTGCAGGCTGCGGCGGAAATCCATGAGCGTCTTCATGAAACGCGCCTCGCTGACGGCCTGTTCCGACATCAGCGGGATGGGGTCGACCCACCCGATCTGCGAACCCCACAACAACGCCTTCGCCAGTTCGTAACGGAAGTCGCCCAGCGACATCTTATCCGCCTCGCTCGGCGTATAGGTGAAGGCGCTGGTGACGGCACGGTCGGAATAGACCATCGGGAACACCGGCCGGATGATGCAGTTGTCCTCCTCATGGGGCGTATTGACGACCAGCAGCATGTCGAACAGGTCGATATAGCACTCGGCATTCTCCTCGCTGGTCAGGATCCTGTCCTCGAGCAGGTGGTGTGCGCGGATCTCGCCGATAAGCCTGCGGTAGCCGTCGTACCAGAAATCACCGCCCCCGACCGGATGGCCGTGCGCCTCGTTCCAACAGGGTTCGGGCGCCGCCGCAGCGATCTGGTCGATATAGATTCCGTTCACCCCGATCGCGTGTTGCAGGCTGTCCACCAGTCCGATGATCTTCCGGTGCCAGATATCCGTCGAGGGGCAGGTCACCGTATTGAGAACTTTCGACGTGGGGTAAATCTCGGTATAGAGCGAACCGTCGGGTTTACGGCACGACGCGTCGTAACCGCGGTCTCGCTTATAGCTGTCGGCCGCCGGATCCCAGAGCCGGCCGTTGATATAGGGCGTCACACGCGCCCCCAGAAGCTGGGCGTCACGCACCATCCCTGCGAAACGCTCCTGTGCGGGCAGGTAATCGGGATAGTGGGTATCGTAGGGGTAATGATGCCAGAAATACCAGTGCACACCCAGCCCTTGCCCGAAATACCGAGCGGCACGCCGGACGGCATCGTACGTCTGGTCGGTCACATGCTTGGCACGCACCCACGCGTCGGCATCGTAACACCACTGCGGGATATTGCGCGAGGCGAGCGGCTTGCTGCCCCATTCGGTCGTGAAGGTAAACGGACGGTACCACCTGACAACGGCATCTTCCCAACCCTTCGGCGTGAAACCCGTGACCGAGACCCACGGCAGGCGGAACGTCCCGTCCGCGATCCATCCGGCCGAAGCGGGAATGGCATCGCTCAATGCAACCGTCGTCGGCGTACACTGCGCCGAATAGGTCTTTCCGCAGCCGCGGCGGTCTTCCGTCCCGTAATAGAAGGCACCCTCGGCATTGTGTACCACGAGGAACTGCATGGCGGAGGCATGCGACGGGTAACGGGCTTCGAACGTAGCGATGTCGAGCGGCTTCTCGACGCCCCAGCCTTCGGTGGTGATGATCCTGCCGTCTTCGGGGCGTTCGATCACGACATTGGGGAATTTCAGATCCGTGACCAGCCACCCGGCGGGCAGGTCGGCCTCTATGTTCCATTGCAGCAGCTCGCCGCCGTCGGGAAGCGTCACGTACATCCGCACGGGATATTTCACCGGCGAGTAGTCCAACGTCAGCTCCCACGTGAACACCAAAGTTTTGGCCCGGGCGTCATCGCGGACTTGCACCCCGCGGTAAACGGCATGTTCGGGTTTCAACTCCGGATTTTCTCCCTGGGAACCTTTGTATATCAGGATCCACGGCGTTTCGTTCTTGCCTGCTCCGACGACCTGTTTCCCGTTGAGCACCAGTTTCTCGATGTCGAAGCTTCCGCTCCCGCTGAAAACGGCCTCGACCGCACCGTTCGACAGGGTGTAGTCTTCGCCGGTACGGCTTGCGGCCGTTTTATCCTGTGCGAATATTTGCGTGTGTAGCAGGAGGCCCGCCACCAGCATACAACAATTTCTAATCATCATTTATTCCGGGTATTTTATTGAATTTTCAACTCAGCGCAGTTCCATGCGGTGCGGCCGGCGTAGCCGGATGCGGGCATAAACGGCAAATATAATATACATAGGTATACCCTGTTAGCCGGTAAGCCCGAAAGTTTACAGGGCAAAAATAAGCAAAAATATTTTACTTACAAACCCAAAAACAGTAAAAAACTTTTCGAATCATTGAAGCGGCAAAAATCAGGGAAGACAACTATTTCCCGGCAGGAATGATTCGAGAAGAGATGAAACATAAAAATATAAGATATTGTATTACACAATTTTAACAGCTAAGACCATCTTAATCCGTTAGCCCAAAGCCAAGTAGCTGATAAAAAGGACATTACTTTTTCACAAATATTTCACAGCCCTAAAAACACCAACAATATATTGAAAATCAACATATTATACACACAAATCCAAGGACATGCAAATCGTACCGCACCCCTTTAAAGTAAAAAAACTTATCAAAAATAGTAATGATAATAATTTTATTGTTATATTTGTTACCGGATAATGAATACTTTTAACTGAATTTCACAGAAAAAAAAGTACCACACAGGCCGTATGTTGTCGTATATCAAGTTCTTTCGGCATTGACGGCCATATCGGCAGACGAATTATACAACCGACTAATTATTCACCATACCTAAAAACTAAAACGTGCCTATGGTAAAACAGACGAGACCCGAACTATTGACTTCCTGAAAAACACTAATCCAAAGTGCTTCTAGCCAAGCAAGGATCAATCCAACACGTACGGGCCCGCGGCGCCCGACCGACGCCCGAACCGTACAAATCTACATTAAGTAATTATAAATGAGGAAATATGACAATGACTATACAAAAGCTCTTTTGTAAAATAATGCTCCGGTCATTCGTGTTGATACTGGGGCTTATATCGGTTACGGAATTGAGCGCAAATCCCGAATTTGTGTATTCCGCAAGCAGCCTGGAATCGTCTGTTACCGCCCCGCAAGGGGGGGGGGAACGTCAAGATGACCGGACGCGTCCTGGACGAGACCAAGGCGGGTGTACCGGGAGCCACCGTGATCGTCAAGGGCAGTACCCGCGGTGTCATCACGGGTAATGACGGTACCTTCTCGATCGACGTAAAGCCGACCGATGTAATCGAGATTTCGTACCTGGGTTATGAAACCCAGAGCATTCCCGTCGGAACGAAGACCAACATCGTGACCGAGCTGGTGCGCAAGGTTTCCGAACTGGAGGCAGTAACCGTAGTCGCATACGGTAAACAGCGCAAGGAGAGTATCATCGGCGCCATCAACACCATCGACGCCGGCGAACTGGAAGTGGCAAGCGGCTCGCTCTCCTCGAACCTCGCCGGCAAACTGGCGGGTATCGTCGTGATGCAGCGTACGGGCGAACCCGGATCGAGCGCCGAGTTCTGGATCCGCGGACAGAGTACGTTCGGTGCCAAAACCACCCCGCTGGTGCTCGTCGACGGTATCGAGCGCGACATGGACTTTGTCGACGCGGACGACATCGCCACGTTCTCCATCCTGAAGGACGCAACGGCGACCGCCCTCTACGGTGTGCGCGGTGCGAACGGCATCATCCTGATCACCACCAAACGAGGCACCGAAATGACGGCGCCCCAGATCCGCGTCAAGGCCGAATTCGGCATTACGCAGCCTGTCCAACTGCCCGAGCTGGCGAACGCTTCGCAGTGGATCGACTACTACAACGAACTCTACCGCGACAGCGGCAGCACCGAGATGCCGATTTCGGACTACGCCCGCCAGATGTACCTGAGCGGCCGCGACCCCGACCTCTATCCGAACGTCGACTGGGTCAACACCATCTTCAAGGACTTGGCCATGACCGGCCGCGTACACGCGAGCGTCACGGGCGGCTCCCCGAAAATCCGTTACTACGTTTCGGCATCCTACTACACGGAAGGCGGTATGTTCAATGTCGCTGACAACGACCGTTACAATGCCCAGATGAACTTCAACAAGTACAGCTTCCGCTCGAACATCGACATCGACATTACCAAGTCGACGCAGCTGGGCCTTTCGCTCTCCACGCAGTATACGACCAAAAACGCTCCCTGCACGACCACGAACGACCTGTACGCCTACACGATGTACGTTACCCCCGTGGCTACGCCGACCGTATTTTCGAACGGCATGCTGGCAATCCCGCAGGAGTCGGGCTCGGTCAACCCCTACAACATGCTGAACAACACCGGATACCGGCGCTACAACACCATGGTGGCGCAGTCCCTGCTGTCGCTGACGCAGGATTTCTCGGACATCATCACCCCCGGCCTGAAAGCCAATGTAAAATTCGCATGGGATGCACAGAACGCAACCCTCCTGGAGCGCGCAATGTCCCCCGTGACCTACTATGCCACCGGGCGCGACGAAAACGGCGAACTGATGCTGACCGCTGCCAACCCCAACGGCAGCAACTACATGCGCCTCGCGACATCGGACTCGTCGGGTACGACGGCCATCAATTTCGAGGGCTCGCTTATCTATGAGCGCCTCTTCGCGGAAGACCACCGCGTAAGCGGCATGTTCCTCTACTCGGTACGCAGCAAATCCAAGAACAGGCCCGTCAATTACATCGACGCCTACCCGACAAAGAACATGGGTATCGCCGGGCGTTTCACCTACGCCTTCCGCGACAAGTATTTCGCCGAGTTCAACTTCGGTTACAACGGTTCAGAGAACTTCGCCCCCGGCAAGCGCTACGGCTTCTTCCCCTCGTACGCCGTAGGATACATGATCAGCAACGAAAAATTCTGGGAGCCGCTGCGCGACAAGGTCAACATCCTGAAAATCCGCGCCTCGTACGGTAAGATCGGTAACGACGAGATCGGCGGCAGCCGCCGTTTCGCCTACAATACGACCATGAACACCAATGCCGGCGGGTTCACTTTCGGCGACCTGGGACAGACCAACCTGCCCGGTTATTCGACCGGCGAGTACGGCAACCCGGACGTTGCCTGGGAAGAGGCGACGAAGGCCGACGTCGGTATCGAGCTGGGGCTGTTCAACAAGATCAAGATCCAGGCGGACTATTTCTATGAGAAACGCGAAGGCATCTTCATCCAGCGCGAATCCACCCCGTCGGTGGTCGGCACGAAAACGGCGCAGTGGGTCAACCTCGGCCGCATGAAGAACCAGGGTTTCGACATGTCGCTCGAATTCGACCACAGCTTCAACAAGGATTTCAGCATATCGGCACGCGGTAACTTCACCTACAACCGCAACAAGAAACTCTACGACGACAAACCCGACCAGATCTGGAAATACCAGAACCTCGCCGGCTTTGCCAACAACCAGCAGTTCGGCCTGATCGCCGAAGGCCTGTTCGAGTCGGAAGAGGACATCGCCAACTGGCCCAAGCAGGATTTCGGCACCGTGCGCCCGGGTGACATCAAGTACCGCGACGTCAACGGCGACGGCGTGGTCAACACCTTCGACAAGGTGGCCATCGGCTATACGCTCGTACCGGAGATCAACTACGGTTTCGGCGCCAGCGTCAAATGGAAAGGCATCGACGTATCGGTATTCTTCTCGGGCGTGGGCCACGTGACCCGCATCATCCAGGGCCAGAACCTCTTCGGCGCTTCGTCGACGATCCTCCGCATGGGACAGATCTTCGAAGATGTGGCCAAGAACCGCTGGACACTCGACAACCAGAATCCCAACGCCCCCTACCCCCGCCTGTCGCTCAACAAGGTGGACAACAACCAGCAACTTTCGACCTACTGGCAGCGCGACATGAGCTTCATGCGTCTGAAAGATGCGGAGATCGGCTATACGCTCCCCGAAAGCATGACCAAGAAATGGGGCCTGTCCAAGATCAGGTTCTATATCCAGGGAAAGAACCTGGTTACATTCAGCGATTTCAAACTCTGGGATCCCGAGGTAAATGCAAATTACGGTAATGTATACCCCCTCATACGTACCTTTGCAATCGGTGCAAATGTCAACTTCTAAAAAAGGATAAGCAATGAAAAAAATACGAATATTCGCAACCGCCCTGTTACTGGCCTTTACGCTGTCCTCCTGCGAGTCGTTCTTCGACGTGGAACTGGACGACCAGGCCAAGATCGAGGATATTTTCCGGCAGAAAACGGAAGTCCAGAAATACCTGAGCCACCTTTACTCCTACATTCCCCAGGAGGAAGAGGTCGTAGGCATGCACGGCTGGACGGTAGGACGTGCGGACGAGTCGTTGTTCTCGTGGTACCAGTGGGTCTACTACACCCAGTTCAGAACCGGCAACTACAGCAGCGCCACGACCAACTTCAATTACTGGCCGGATTACTACATCGGCATCAACCAGTGCTCCATCTTCCTGAAATATATCGACCTCGACAAGGAAGACACCCCGGCGACCCTCGCATACATGAAGGCCGAAGCCCGTTTCCTGCGCGCCTACTACTATTTCCTGCTGTTCCGCCAATACGGCCCGGTATTCATCTGGGGCGACCAGATCGCCGACGAGACGATCGACGGCAAGACCGTAGACCGCCACACCGTACAGCAGAACATCGACTTCATGGTCGGGGAGCTCGACGCGATCAAGAACGACCTGCCGGTACGCACCGACGACATCGGTATCGACGGCAAGCAGTGGGCCGGCCGTGTTACGCGCGGTGCAGCCCTGGCATTGAAATCGCGCATACTGCTTTATGCCGCATCGCCGTTATATAACGGGTGCGACCTTTACAAAGGCCAGATGCAGAACATACGCGGTGAATTCCTCTTCCCGCAGAGCAAGGACGAAACCAAATGGGAAGCAGCCGCACAGGCAGCCTGGGATGTCATCGAACTGGCAGAAACGGGCTTATACGATCTCTATAAGGACACGGAACAGACCGACGAATTCACGCGTTACATGTCCTCTTATCAGGGCGTAAGGCTGAAGCCCTGGAACAAGGAGACCATCTGGGGATGGTGGAGCCGCTCGGGCGGTTATTCGTGGCTGGGCGGCACGGGCGGTCTGCTGGCATGCGCCATGCCGGGCATGACGGGTGCTTCGGGCGCCGTTTACCAGGGTTACGGCGGTATCCAGCCTTCGCTGAAGCTGGTCGACAGCTATCCGATGTACACGACGGGACGCTATCCCGTGACAGGCTACCAGGGTGAGAACGACATGTCGAAACCCATCGTCGATCCGCAATCGGGTTATCAGGCGACCGGATTCACCGATGGGTACAAGCAGCCCGGTATCGACTGGGGCGACGGCATCAAGGCCCATAACAGCTGTATCAACCGCGATCCCCGTTATTATGCCTGCCTGGTGCCCAACGGCTTCTGGTGGCCCAACAAGACGGAGAACATCAAGTTCACCTGCTACAACAATGACGCCTGCACCAATAAGTGGAATGCAGGTGAAGGCGGCGGTATCACCCGCGTAGGTTATGTATGGCGCCGTCTTTACGAAACCAACAAATCGTTGCGCGAGGCTACCGACTATACCACGATGAAAACGGTTTACCCGGCGTTCCGCCTGGCGGAGATCTACCTCAACTATGCCGAGGCCTGCAACGAAAAGCCCCAGCGCGACGAAGCCGCAGCGCTCGAATACCTGAACAAGGTGCGCGAACGGGTGGGCCTGAATAAGATCCAGGAGGCCTATCCCGAGATCCGCGGCAACCAGGAGCTGCTCCGCTGGTGCATCCAGAAGGAGCGCATGGTAGAGTTCGGACTGGAAGCGATGCGCCACTACGACGCCTGCCGCTGGATGATCGCCAAGAAGGAATACCCGAGCGAGAACTGGACGCTGCACGTAAGCGCCACCACGTACGAAGAGTCTTACGAACGCGTGTCCAACGACTACGTCGGTTCGCCCGCCGTTTTCCGCGACAAGGATTACCTCCATCCTATCAATGCGACACAGATGGCCGAAATGACCAACATGACCCAGAATTACGGACATTAATAAATGCTCGAACCTATGAAAATAAATATGTGGAAACTGTTGCTTGCAGGACTGTTTGCTTCGGCCGCCCTGGCCGGCTGCGAGGACAATCGCAACAACTTCATGGTAGACGATACGATTTCATTTGTCAATGAGGAGCAATATGCCGGCGTATCGGTTTATAATGGAAAATATGAATTGGCAATATTGAAGAACGGCAAGGGACAACAGAGTGCCAAAGCGCTCCTCAGTGTTTCGGAAACTGCCCTGGCCGAATATAACACGGCCAACGGCACCAACTATGCGGTGCTGCCGGCAAACTGCTACAAACTCTCTTCTTCGACGGTCGGCTTTTCGGACGGCGACACCCGTAAATTCGTCGAGGTTACGTGGGACGACGCAGCCATCTTCGCCCTGGGCGAGAGTACGGAGTATGCGATTCCGCTCGAACTCACCGTCGCCAACGACGCGCTGGCCGTCGATGCAAACCGCAATGTGAAGATCATCAATCCCAAACGCGCCTCGATCGGCATGGAGAGGGAGCTGGCGGCATCGTTCCATCCCACCGCTACGCACGAGGTGATCACGTTCGACGGCAACATCGTACTCGACAATGCCATCTCGACAATGGATCTGACGGTGAACTACACGATCGACAACAGCCTCGTGGACGCCTACAACCAGGCCAACGGGACGAACTACCTGGCTGCGCCCGACGGGTTCGCCACGCTTGACGCCACCAGCTCGCAGATCGCTGCGGGCGAGACTGCGGCCAAGTTCTCGGGCAAGATCAATTCCGACAAGCTCTTTACGGGCAGCAACCTCGACATCGTGGGCGACCTGCTCGTGCCGGTACGAATCACCTCCACGTCGCTGGACGGGATCACCGTCACGACCGAGGTCATGTATGTCCCATTCACGATGGACAAGGAAGTCAAGGGCCCGTGGACTGTCCTGGAAGGCAACGGCATCGGTTATGCCTACGACCCGCTGCCCCCTGCATGGAGCGTGGCCATCTACACGGCCGAACGGTTGTTCGACGGCTCGTTCTCCGATGAGTGGATTCCTTTCTGGAATACCCCCAATACGTTCCCGATGGTATTCGTCGCAGACATGGGACAGCGGCAGGTATTTACCAAATTCCGTATCAGCGACAGCTACAACTACCAGGGGAATGCGCTGAACTATCAGATCTATACCGCCGAAGAGTACTCCGGCGCCGACACCCAATGGAACCTCGTGGCAAGCGGCAAGCGTGCCTATGAATGGGTGAACTGCGGTACCGACAAGACCGACCCGCGGTTGATCTACGATTACCCTGTCCAGAAGACAATTGCAGGCCGCTACCTGAAATTCGTGATCGTCAATGTCGAGCGTCTCGATGCGACGGGCGACTATATGAACGGGCGCTGCAAGCTGGGCGACGTACAGGGTCTGGGATTCTAACGATAGATGTTGAATAATTAATCCCGTTGTGAGTTCACTCCCTTTCACAACGGGATTAATTTTAATTTTACGAATTACGACTTACCGACTACGATGCTCAAATTCCTGAAAAATATCATTCCGTTCGCAACGGCCGCAGGATCCTTGCTTCTCGCGGGCGGTTGTTCCCGAACCATGTACCCGCAGGGGCAGCACCGCAGAAACCTGCAGCCCCCCACGGATGCCGTGTTATGTTACGGCGGCAGCCACCACCGCACCCCTTTCCTGTGGGACAAAGAACGGCTGGCGCCCTATGTCACCTATGTCGATAAAGAGGGCGGGGAGCACTGGCTCTTCGACGGGTTCATCTTCCTGGAATTCCAGGACACGAACCGTCCCGACGCAGAACTCTACGCCTTCGAGACGGGGCATCTGCGCGACAAGGGCGAATCGGCCGGCAAGGCGCAATGGCAGGAGCTGATCGACTATTACTTCACGGACGGCAACGGGGTCGAGGCCCTCGAAGAGGCCGTGAAGGAGGCCGCCGCGCGGTTGGGCAAAGCCCCGCAGAAGCGCAAGGTCATCATGGTACTTCCCGACCCGGTGATTCACCGGCACTATATCGACACGACGTCGAGTACGACCTATTGGGGAGCATTGGACGGGCGGCAACTGGATTTCAACAGGAATGAAGACCGCATAGCCGCCTGCAAATGGTATATCGACCGGGTACGGGAGCGGTTCGCCCGGGGCAACTACGAACATATCGAGCTGGCGGGATTCTACTGGCTGCGAGAGATCGTCACCCGGCCGGTGGACACACAGTACAGCTACCACCTGACCCGCTCGGACATCATGCTTCCGCATATCGCCGATTACCTCCACAAGCTGGATTATACGTTCAACTGGATACCCTATTACGGCTCGCGCGGGTACGACGTATGGCAGCAGTTCGGGTTCGACCAGGTCTACCTGCAACCCAACTATTACTGGAAGCCGCAGAACGACATGGATGAGGTTTGCAGACAGATCGACAGCCTGGGCATCGGCATGGAAATAGAGTTCGAGCCCACGCTGCTCAACGCACGCGAAGGCAGCGGAACATTCCGCAAGCGGCTGCGCGACTACATCGACTACGCCAAACGACGCAACATCTACGGCAAACGGCCGTTCGCATATTACCACGGCACCAACGGGTTCTACGACCTCCACGCTTCGGACGACGAGGCCGACCGGGAGTTGTTCGACGAACTTTGCCAGTTCATCATAAACAATCCGTTACGGGCACAACGACCGACAACGGACAGGAAATAACCCATAAACGGATATATTGACCCCGGACGGAAGAGACTGCTCCGGGGTCGGATAAAAACGACAAGACATGACTCGCAGACTTTTTACAGTAGCAATTGCAGTGGTAACAGCCTTGGTTTTCACGCTCCCGACCGGCACCGCAGGCCCGAAGGACAAGCTGTACCCGTGGGAGAAGAAACACAAGAGTCCGGCGACCACGACCGATGCCGTATTATGCTACGGTGCCAGCCATCACCGCAACCCCTTCCTGTGGGACAAAGGGCGCTTCGCCCCCTATGTCACCTACGTCGACCCCGACGGGAAGGAACAATGGCTATTCGACGGCTTCATCTTCCTGGAATCGCAGGATGTCGACCGCCCCGACAGCGGCGCCTACTCGTTTATGACGGGCGTGCTGCGCGACACGGGCGTATCGGCCGGCAAGGAGCAGTGGCAGGAGCTGATCGACTACTATTTCACAAAGGGCAACTGTGTCGACGCCCTGGAACAGGCCGTCGAGGAGGCCACCGCCCGGTTGGGCAAAGCGCCCTGCAAACGCCGCGTGATCATGATGATCCCCGATCCGATCATCCACCGACACTACATCGACACGACCACCACGACGACCTACTGGGGAGAACTCGGCGGGCGCCGGTTGGATTTCAACAGCAACGAAGACCGCGTAGCGGCCTGCAGGTGGTACATCGACCAGGTGCGGGCGCGGTTCGCCCAAGGCGATTACAAATACATCGACCTGGCCGGGTTCTACTGGATCCGCGAGATCGCCGCCCAGCCGCACGACACGGAGTACAGCTACCATCTGACCCGTTCGGACATCCTGCTCCCCGAGATCGCGGACTACCTCCACCGGCTCAACTACACGTTCAGCTGGATTCCGTTCTACGACGCCCGCGGCCATGACGACTGGCGCAAATTCGGCTTCGACCAGGTCTACATGCAGCCTAACCACTACTGGAAGCCGGAAAACGACCTGGATTCCGCCTGCATGAAGATCAACCGTGCCGGGACGAGCATCGAGTTCGAATTCGAGGCTTCGATCCTCAGCGCGGATCCGCACAGCGACATATACCGGGCACGGATGCGCAAATACATGGAATATGCAAAGAAACACGGCATCTACGGCACCCGCCCGCTGGCCTATTACCAGGGGAGCAACGCCCTCTACGACCTCTCGGTTTCCACGGACGAAACGGACAGGGAGTTCTTCCACGAATTCTGCCGTTTCGTCGTAAACAACCCGGTACGGACGCAACACACCGGGAAGGGAAACAAATAAAAAAACCTGACATCCCATGAGGAATTACCGAATTATTTTCACGCTTCTCTGCTGCCTGCCCTTTATCGGCTGCGGGGACGGGGACGACGAACCCTCCCGGGGCCCGAAACCGACCCTGAGCATGACGATCGCATCGTCGGGCGCCAACTCCGTGACGCTGAACATGAGGCGTACGAATGCCTCGTCCGTCAAAATCATACACAAGGCCACGGGGGTCATTACGTCCGAAACGGCTCAGAGCGTCGCCCAGAACGGCACGCAATACACCGGGACGACGGTCGAGATCGACGGTCTGACGGCGCAGACGACCTACACGGTCTTCGCCGTAGCCTGCAACGACTCGGGCGAATACAGCCAGATGCAGTATGTCCGGTTCACTACCGACGCCCCCGGCCCGCAGATGTACCCGTGGGAGCAAAGCCGCAGCGGGATACTCTCCTACACGGACATGGTGCTGTGCTACGGCGGCAGTCACCACCGCACCCCGTACCGCTGGGACAAGGAGCGTTTCGCCCCGAGCGTGAGCTACGTGGACGAACAGGGCAAGGAACATTGGCTGTTCGACAGCTTCCTGTTCATCGAATTCCAGGACAGCAGCCGTCCCGACGGCGGTTATTACGCCTACATGGTGGGGCTGATGAAGGACTACGGATTCTCGGCCGGCAAGACGCAATGGAAAGAGCTGATCGACTATTGGTTCGCCGGCGGCAGCGGCATGGATGCCCTCGAAGGGGCCGTGAAGGACGCTTCGGCACGCCTGGGCGCACCCCCGTCCAAACGCAAGGTCATCATGGTACTTCCCGATCCGATCATCTACAAGGTTTACGACGGCAAGGGCAATGGCAAGGGCGACCCCGGCTCCACGGTTTACTGGGGCGAGCTGAACGGCCGCAAAATGGACTTTTCGACGGCCGAAGACCGCATCGCGGCCTACAAGTGGTATGTCGACGAAGTACGCAGGCGTTTCGACCTGGGCAACTACCAGTTTATCGACCTGGCGGGGTTCTACATCATCTCCGAGGAACTCGTCACGCCGGGCGACGGCTGGAACCACGAATTGAAGAAATCGGACGAGATCATCCCTCCGCTTGCGGAATACCTGCATGCGATCAACCAATCCCTGAACTGGATCCCGTACAACCGCGCCGCAGGGTATAAGAAATGGCAGCAGCTGGGCGTAGACTACGCCTATATGCAGCCCAACTATTTCTGGGAGGGACAGAAACCGCTGTCGCAGTTCTTCTCCGACGTCAAGGCCAACGGCCTGGGCATGGAATTCGAGTTCGACGAGGCGCTCCTCGAGGGCAAGGCCGACTGCGACACCTACAAGAAGCGTTTCCGCGAATACATGTCCGGAGCCAGGCTGAACAATGTCTACGGCACAAAGCCGCTGAGCTACTACCACGGCACCAACGCCTTATACGACCTGTCGAAATCGACGGCAGCCAAAGACAGGGAGTTCTACCACGAATTCTGCCGCTTCGTACTCGACAACCCGATGCGCAAATAACGATTAACGATCCGTAAACAGATGAAAAAACTCAAGACCTTCGCATTTTGCACCCTCTTAGCGGCATTGGCCGCAAACCATACGCCCGCCACAGCGGCGAACGGCCCCACGGGCGACGCGGCCCCGGCAACCCGCGATTCCGAACCGAAAATGTACGCCTGGGAACAGGAACGCGACGCGATACCGTCCTATACCGACCTGGTGTTGTGCTACGGCGGCAGCCACCACCGCACCCCGTACCGCTGGGACAAGGAGCGTTTCACCCCGTTCGTGACCTATGTGGACGAGAGCGGCAGGGAGCACTGGCTCTTCGACGGGTTTCTCTGCCTCGAATTCCAGGACAGCAGCCGCCCCGACGGCGGTAAATACGCCTACATGGTAGGCGTGCTGCGGGGACAGGGCGTTTCGGCCGGCAAACAGCAGTGGAAGGAGCTGATCGACTACTGGTTCGACGGCGACAACGGCGTGAACGCCCTCGAAGCGGCCGTAAAGGAGGCTTCACAGCGGCTGGGCACACCCCCGGCCAAGCGCAAGGTAGTCATGGTAATGCCCGACCCGATCATCTACCGGAAGTACGACGACACGAACGAGTCGACGACCTACTGGGGTTCGCTCGGCGGGCGGCAGATGGATTTCGCCAAGGGCGCCGACCGCGTTGCGGCCTGCAAATGGTATATCGACCAGGTGCGCAGGCGCTTCGACGAAGGAAATTACCAGTATGTCGAACTGGCGGGGTTCTACCCCATCTCCGAAGAGATCGTGACGCCGGGCGACGGCTACTGCCACGAACTGAAAAAGTCGGAAGAGGTCATCCCCCAGGTTGCGGAATACCTGCATGCGATCAACCAGAGTTTCTGCTGGATACCCTACAACCGTGCCGCAGGCTACACCAAATGGAAGGAGATGGGCATCGACTACGCCTATATGCAGCCCAACCACTATTGGGACGACAAGGGCGTAAGGCCGCTGTCTCGCTATTTCTCCGACATCAAGGCCTACGACCTGGCGATGGAATTCGAATTCGACGAGAACATCCTCGAGGGGGAGCAGAACTCCGAGGTTTACAAAAAAAGATTCCGCGAGTATATGGAAGGTGCAAAAAAACACGGCGTATACGGACGTAAGCCGCTGAGCTATTACCACGGCACCAATCGTTTTTACGACTTGTGGGCGTCGACGGCGGCAAAGGACAAGGAACTGTTCCATGAATTCTGCCGGTTCGTGATCGACAACCCGCTGCGGCAAAGAACGGCCGCGTCCGGCAAACCCGCCGCCGAGCAGGGCTACCGGACGACCGAAATTCAGGATCTGGCCCTGATCTACCAGGGCGGCAGCCACCGGCTGGACTGGACGGTCGATGAATTCCGTCCCTATGTCGTACACCGGTTTGCCGACGGTTCGAAAGACTGGCTCTTCGACGGTTTCCTGTTCCTCGAGTTCAAGGACGGCTCGGGACGCAACTACACCGTGGGCTACGAGAAACTCAACGCCCGCAGGACAGAATGGGAGTGGCTGCTGGATCGGATTTTCGAGCAGGGCAAGTCGCTTTCGGCACTCGACCGGTGCATCAACGAAGAGATCGGCGAGCTGGGCAAGCCCGCATTCAGGCACCGGATCGTGCTGGGACTTCCCGAAGCGATCCGCGGCCAGAAGGACTGGGGCGAGATCGACGGCCGGGAGATGGATTTCTCGAAAGAGGAGGATCAGATCGCCGCGACCAAATGGTACATCGGGGAGCTGGTCGAACGTTTCAAGGCCGCCAAATACAAGCACCTGGAACTCTCGGGCTTCTACTGGGTCGCCGAGGACACCCACCACTGCGAGGAGCTCACCATTCCGCTGAGCGAATACATCCACTCCGAAGGCAAGCTTTTCTACTGGATTCCCTACTGGCAGGCCAAAGGCCATGAGGAGTGGAAACGCCTGGGCTTCGACGTGGCTTACCAGCAGCCCAACCACTTCTTCAACCACTCGATCCCCGACAGCCGCCTCGACGAGGCCTGCGCCACGGCCCGCCGCCACGGGATGGCCATGGAGTTCGAATTCGACGAGAAGGCCACGGCGGCGATCCCCAACTCGTCGCACGACCGGATGGCGGCTTATATCAACCACTTCGAAAAGAACGACGTCTTCAACTCTTCGGCCGTCGCCTACTACTGCGGAAACCGCGGCGTACTGACCCTCGACGAGTCGGACAACCCGAAAGACAAGGCCCTGATGGATCGCCTGGCCCGGATCATCCAGGCACGCCGCTACCTGAAATACGGCATCCCGATGAAGAACAAGACCCGCGTGGTCGCACACCGGGGCTTCTGGCACACCGACGGCTCGGCACAGAATTCGATCGCCTCGCTCCTCAAGGCCGACCAGCTGGGCGTGTACGGCGTGGAATTCGACGTATGGATGGCCTCGGACGGCGTTCCGGTGCTCAACCACGACGGCTGGCACGACGGATACGAGGTACAGAGCACCCCTTCGACCGTGCTGACGACGCTCAAGCTCGAAAACGGGGAGCCGATGCCCACGCTGGAGCAATACCTCGAGGCCGCTAAGGATACGAAGGTACACCTCGTTCTGGAACTCAAGCCGCACGCCACGCCCGAGGCGGAAACCGCAGCGGCCGAGGCCGTGGTGAAGATGGTCGGCCGGTACGGGCTTTCGAAACGCGTGACCTACATCTCGTTCTCGCTCCACATAATGAAAGAGCTGGCACGGCTGGCTCCCGCAAAGACGCAGCTGATGTACCTGGGAGGCGGCACGTTGCCCAAAGACCTGAAGGCGATGGGGCTGACGGGCTGCGATTTCAACTACGGCGTATACCTGAACAACCCGACGTGGCTCAACGACATCAAGGCGTTGAAGATGGCCTCGAACGTATGGACGGTAAACAACCCGGCCGACATGATGTGGGCCATCGAAAACCGGGTCGACTACATCACCACAGACCGTCCCGACCTCTTCCTGAAGCTCACCCGCAAGTAAACCGGACGGGCATCGGATGCCCCGGCATACAGGCGATGCACCCGGGATGCGCCCGGATGCATCGCTTTCCTACAAAAACGCAACGATGAAACATTTGAGAATCATGGCCTGCCTGCTGTTGCTGGGATGCATGGTGCCCGCAACGGCACTCTGTGCCGGGGAGCATGCCCCGAAGCGCAGCAGGGGGAAAGGACACGACCGCCCCTATTCCGAAGCGATGTATGTCAAACGCCAGGGCGGCGACCTCTATATTTCGGCCAAGCTGGACGAACGGACGGATATCACCTATTGGTTCAGGCGGTGCATGTTCAACGAGCTCTACACGTTCTACCGCGTAGGCATCACGCGCAACAGGGCGGCGCTTCCCTCCACGCAGCCCGAGGCCGAACCCGCCGTCCTGCTCAACTCGACGTACAGCGACAACATCGGGCCTTTCGCCATCCCCGGGTGCGGGTGGTGCGGGGGCAACCACAAATACAGGGAACGCACGGCGCGCACGGCACGCAGCGAGGGTTACACCCTGCTGGCCGACGGCAACCGCATCGAGGGCGACACGACGCTATGGGCAAATCGGGTGACGGTCGAGGCCGAAAACGTAATCCTCGACCCGACACGCCCTTACCGGAACGCCGCGGGCGGCGAAGAACTGCGCGACACCCTGTGCCGGGAATCGGTGACATACACTGTCCGCCGCAACAACATCGAGGTCACGGCCTCGCACCGGTTCTGCAACGCCGCGCCCGTGACCATCGCCATCTATTACGGGATGCAGTCGATGTTCGAAGGCGAGACGCACGTACTCACCCCGGGCGGGGCCTACACGGACTGGACGGAAGCGGCGAAGGCATCGACGTTCACCAAACAGGAATACCCCCTTTTCCGGCGCTACGTCGAAAAGAACAGACAGGGGTACCAATCGACCTGGCTGCTGCCCGACGGGCTGGGAGACCACGCGCTGCTGGACGGGCAGGACGACATCTTCATCTATGCGCCCTACGGCAAGAGCTACCACAAGCTCATCGGAAACAAACGGATGGAGAACGGCGACAAGACCTGCTGGCGGGGTGTCTACACCTGGTTCGAGACGCCCGTCGCCGACGATGCCGACCTGTTGTGCTACGAAGGCAGCGTCGGGGGACATACGGCCGTTTTCATCGACTGCAAGCGGGCTTGCAAGAGGACGCTGGCACTGCCCGGATACCTCGACCTGCGGCATTTCGGAACGGCCGAACAGAACGGCGGCATCCGCATTTCGGCCGCCGGGCGGAATAAACTGAAGATAAAGGCCGACGCACCGGGCAGCTGTGTATTGCTGCTCCGGGAATAAGGTCACGGGGCCAAAATAACGGAAGGCCGCTGCGATCTGCCTGCAAGAATAAGAGGGCCGGGGAAATAAGCATTCCCCGGCCCTCTTATAATTCTGCCCCTGCCGGCTATTAACGCCGCCGATACCGTTTCGGATTCTTCAGCACCGCGTCGACGACGGGCGGCAGAATCTTCTCCATCACGTCGTACCCCGCGGCCGTGGGATGGACTTCGTCGTAGGTATAGGCCGCGACCATGCCTCCGTCCGCTTCGGACATCGCCGCGTGGTAATCCACATAGGGGACATTCTCCCTGCGGGCGTACTCGCGGATCATGGCGTTCAGCTCGATGATCAGGGGCGCGGGTTCCAACTCCTTGCGCCAGCCGAATTCACGCGCGGGCAACAACGAACACAGCACGGGGGCGATGCCGTTGGCACGCGCCAGCTCGACCATCGACACGAGGTTGCCCAGGATATGCGGGAGCGATATATAACCGGTATTCCGGGCTATGTCGTTCGTCCCGCCGCAGATGACGACCACCTGCGGGTGCAAGTCCAGCACGTCGGCCCGGAAGCGCACGAGCATCTGCGAGGTGGTCTGCCCGCTGATGCCGCGGCTCACATAACCGCGGGCGGCGAAAAAGTCGGGATGCGTCTTGATCCACAGTTCGGTGATCGAGTTGCCCATGAGGACGACCTTCGGATTGCGCACCTGGCCGTTGGCCTGCTCGAAGCGGCCGAAGTTCGCCCAGTCCTGGGTTTGCGCAGCGGCGCAGAGCAAACCCGCAAGGGCAAGGACGGTAAAAAACAGTTTTTTCATCGTTTCAGTAGCTATTGAATGACCTCCATCGGCATCTCCCACCCCATGATCGTCGAGATGTAGGGGATGACCGCAGCGGCGAACTTCCGGTGTCCGCGGTGGTTGGGATGGTACCCGGCCCCCAGGTCGCCGTCCTGGTTGGTGATGCCCGTAAAATGCATGACGCAATGCAGGTCGTCGTCCTCCAGGCCGGCCATGACGGACTGCATATAGGGATAGAACGCCTCCGCACCGTCGGGGATGACGTAAAGGATCGGCACGGAGCCGTAATGTTCGCGCAGGGCGCCGTAAAGCTCGCGGAAAGCCTTGCCGAAGGCGGCCTCGGAGGGTGTAATGCCCGTGCTGCAATCGTTCGTGCCCAGTTTTATCACCACGATGTCGGGCTTGTAGCCCCGGAAATCCCACCGCGGCGAGTCGGTCATGTCGAACGTCCGCAGGATGCGCTGGCGCATGGTGACGTCCGACGTCTGCTTCACGTCGCCCCAGTTACGGACAACGCCCTGCCCCGAATGGGCCGTGAGCACGTAATCGGCATCGAAACAGCGCGCCACGATGCAGCCCCATGCCAGGTCGCAGTTCTCGGTCTCGGGGGTGAAAGGCTCCGAGGCGGTTTTCCCCTCGGTACCGTAGCCGCACGTGTGCGAGTCGCCGATGAACTCGATCAGCCGCGACGGGGCGGGCGGCAGGTCGAGCAGGGCACCGTCGGCCTCGATGCCGTAGAGCGTCGTGCGCCCCTGCTCGGCTTCGGTGCGTTTCTGCACCGTCACGGTATGCGGCCCCGGCGCAAGCCCTTCGGCGAGGGGCACGCACGACGAGGCTCCCTCGACGGTCGCCTTACCGTACAGGCGCCCGTCGACGAATACGTTGTAGTAGTTACGCCCGGTATCCGCAGCACGCATCGCACAGCGGCTGCCGTCGAAACGGAACGTGAAATGACAGCCGCTCCAGTCGAACGACAGGCTGCCGTCGCCGTTTTCGGCGGCGCGGCCGGTAAAGCGGATCTTGTCCGAACGGGCTTCATAGAAGCGCATGTCGCCGCCGGCCATGCAGGCCCCCGACGCCGCGCACAATGCCAGCGCAAAAAACAGACGTTTCATCCGGGCAGCTTATTTGACGTAGGGCCTGATCTTCTCGATCCACACGGCATAACCCGCCGCCTTGAGGTGGATGCCGTCGAACGTGTACTCTTCGGGCAGTTCCCCGTTGCGCTGCATAGCGCTCCAGATGTCGATGAAGGTCAGCCCGCGGCGTTCGGCCATCGCACGCAGCAGTGCGTTGAACTCGGCGAAACGGGCATTCTTGCCCTTCATGAAGGCTTCGTTATGCGCCTCGTTGAGCGGCAGCAGGCTCTGGATATAGACCCTCGTGCGGGGTGTCCCCCGGGCGATGATGTCAAGCAGGCGTTCGTACTGCTGCAGGAGTTTCTCGTTCGAAATCTTCGAGAAAAGCAGGTCGTTGGCACCGCCCATGATGAAAATGGCCTTCGGTCGTCCGTCGACGATCGGCTGCACGCGGTTGATCATGCCCGATATGCAGTCGCCGCCGATGCCGCGGTTGAGCACGCGTTTCCCCTGGAAATACTCCGCCCAGAAACCTCGTTCGGTAAGGCTGTTGCCCAGCATCACGATATTTTGCCCGGTGACCGGCACCAGTTCCTCGACATTGCGCTTGGAGAAATAATAGTCGTTGTCGAAAGTCAGCGTATCGCGCTGCGCCTGTGCGGCTGCGGTCGTCGCGACGGCAGAGGCCAGCAGCAGGAGGATGAGTTTCTTCATGGTTCGTTATTTTATCAGGTTTCCTTCGAAATCAATATCGCGGTCGAACGGATGCAGCGCTTCGTCCGTCATCCGCGCCGCTTCACGCCGCGTCAGGGGCTCCGTACCGTCGGCAGCGACGGCAGCGCCGGCCTTGCGGAGCATGGC
>ENA-ORMN01000888-ORMN01000888.1-human-gut-metagenome-genome-assembly--contig:-NODE-888-length-32293-cov-3.231683_pt1 | contig 32293 bp, 25 predicted proteins | sample MGYA00242102_ERZ508993 | MGnify/ENA primary metagenome ERZ508993 (study PRJEB26280, sample SAMEA2338770) | human gut metagenome | biome: human gut; feature: human-associated habitat; material: faeces...
AGGAACTGCACAGGTGTCTTGTAAAAGCTCTTATACAGCTGGTAAAGCTTTTTCTCCCGTAAAAATGTAAGCCCCTCAGGGGAACAGAAGAACCGGTACATCTCCTCGACGGAATGGAATACCATGTTATTCTTGATCGCATACTGGAGGCAGATCCCTGCTCTTACAAGGCCCTTGTTTCCATACATATATTCTCTTGGATAACGGATCTCCCCGTTTAGTACCTGCCTGTAGACTTTGATCACATATTTTGCAAAGTCATAAGGTACTTCTTTGGGATATATGAGGTATACGATATATTCTGTGTTGTCTTTTGTCAGCTCAGTTGGAAAATTTATATAATTTAAGAGCTGTGTCAATTTCATGGTCTCTATGACAGCCGGGGAAAAAAGCCGGTAAGCTTCCATGGGCGTCCATCTGAGAAGTTTTTCAATCGCATACCTGAATACGGACAAAGCCAGATGTTCGTTGGCTGACGGTTCATTCTGGAACAGGCGCGGCGGTATCTTTGGGAGATTCCCGATCAGGACCTGTTCGTATTCATTGATGACATCCATTTTGATCTCCTTTCTGATGATATTTCCTATAATATGCAGAATCCCAAACAGTCGAATTTTTTCCATTTTATCAAAACAGCAGAATGCTGAAAATATTGAAAGGAGGAAGCACCATGAGAGAAGTACAGGATCCTAAGAGGGATATGATGAACACCATGAATGTTATCGATGCATCCGCCAGGGCAGCAGGGGCGGTTGCCTCTGCGATCGGGTATTATATCGAGACAAGGGCCCTGCAGGATAACAATGCCAAAACCCTGTATAACTACATGAAAAAAGGTGGCCAGTTAAAGATGATGGAGTGTGAGGAAAAGGAAACCCTCCGCTCCCTTATGAAATCATGTGACAAGCTGGGGATCGCATACAAGGAGTGTGCCTTTGACCGGAATGGAAAGGAGTCCTATGGTGTCATTTTTGCAGATAAAAACGAAGATGCCATGAAACAGTTAAGGACGGATTACCTGGTTGCCAACCACAAGCTGTTCCAGGTTGACCAGGATACGATCCGCAGATTTAATGCCCAGCAGGAACCGGAAAAGATCTCCGGGCTTGATTTTGCCGAAATGAGTTACATGAAAGACCGGGCAGCAAAAAACTATATGCTCTTTGCCACGGAAAGGGAAAAGGATGGAAGGTATTCCATTTACCTCAGGACAGAAGACAAGCGGATCTTTGATTCGTTCCATGCCGGGGTGATGCAGGAAAGGAACGGTACGGGAAAAGCTGTGTATGACTACATGAACATACAGCGGAAAAACAAGGAGGATATCGTAAACCTTGTCCACGCTGCAAATGGCTCAAAGTTCTATATCTCGAATGCCAGTGGTTCCCATGTGATGATGATCAATGAGAACGGTGCCTATATGGAACGCATGGCTGGCAAAAACCCGGCTTTGGAATTCTGCGACCGCAGGGATCCGAGATTTGAACGGTTTATCTGTGAACAGGTAGACCGCATGAACCGTCCGCGGATGTTCCGTGACCAGAAGGCGGAGAACCTTGGAAAGGAACTGATTGACCGCATCAACCGCGGACAGAAGGAACCGATGACCATGCAGGAAGCCCAGGAGCTCTTAAAAGTAAAGGAACTGAAGGGACTCCGGAAAGAAGAACTTGCAAAAATGTTCAAGAAAGAGGATCTAAACGATCCGGAAAAAGCAGAGGCTTTTTATAAGATCCAGAGGTCCATCGACATCATGCACACCAAACAGGAAGGTGTCAACATGGCACAGCCGAAAGAGTCGGAGAAAGTTGCCTTTGATGCAGAGCATGAAGCAAGGATGAGCGTGGAGATGGCAGTCGGGAACTGTGTCAGGAGTTCTTCACAGGAACTCAGGTCATTTGCTTCCCAGTATATGGACGGAAGCATCACAAGGGACCAGGTCGTGCAGTTTTCCGAACAGTTCAATTCCGACATACGTGCCACTATGGACTGGCGTGAACCATTTGACATCCCGGATTATCTTGACCAGAACGGAGACAATATTCTGGATGAATTCCAGGATCTGGATAAAGACAAGAGCCCGGATCTGGAACCGGAAAGGGATTAGGCTGCATATCCTGAATAGGAGGGAGTCAGCCGGTGCAGCCCCGGCTGCAGTTAAATGACAAAAAAAGATGACATGATGCCTGTTTACCTTGTGCTGGGAGGAGTGATGTTTATCCTGGTCCTCCTTCTTGCCGGAAACCTGGCATTTTACCAGATGTATGGTCTGGATGGTATACAGAGGGCTTTTGATGACATGATGAGGTTTAGATTCCACATCGGGTTTGACAGTGTCTATCTGAAATATTACGGGGCAGGCGCTTCCCTGTATGTGATCGCTGCCCTGCTCATATATGGGGATAACCAGAAATTCCGGCATGATGCAGCAGGTATCGAAGGCGGTTCTGCAAAATGGACTTCCAGCTACAGTGATTATAACCGGAAGCATGCGGATCCGATCGGGAAAAAGACCTGTAATGGGCCGATGAATATGATCCATTCGGAGCATGTGCGCCTGTCCCTGGAGGATAAGAAAACAAGGCTCAATAATAATGTGCTGATCGTCGGTGGTGCCGGTACCGGTAAATCCAGATTCGTTATGAAGCCGAACCTTCTGCAGGAAAACTGCAGCTTTGTTATCACCGACCCTTCAGGGGAACTTTTGGGAAGTCTTGGAAAAGAGATGAAGAACCAGGGGTATGATGTCCGGGTGTTCAACCTTGTAAACATGGGATTCTCAAACTGTTATAATCCGTTCTGTTATATCAGGGATGATGCAGGTGTCGGCATCCTTGTTGACACGCTGATCACGAATACCACGCCCCCGGAGAAGAGTGGCGGGGAGCCGTTCTGGGAAAACTCCGAAAAGGCGCTTTTAAACGCCTGTATCTTTTATCTGAGAGATTTTGCCGACAAGGGTGACCAAAACTTCCCCATGGTCTTAAAGATGATCCAGATGGCACAGATGGATGAAAACCCGGGTGCAAAGGGTCCGTCCAGTGTGGACGATACAAACCTGGGCAAGCTGTTTACCGGAAAGGCTTATCTGGAAAATGGGGAGTTAAAAGAATATGCCAATACGAAAGAGTCTGAACTCAGGGCAAAAGAGATAAAAAAATCACAGGCATGGAAGAATTATGAGACGTTCTCCCTTGGCGGAGTAAAGACGTTAAAGTCCATCCTTATCTCCGCAGCGGTACGCCTTAACCCGTTCAATATCCCGGAGATCGCAAACCTGACCGGGAGGGACAATATAGATCTTGGCACTATCGGAGACCATAAGACGATCCTGTTTGTCATCATCCCTCAGGCGTATTCTACTTATAACTTTATTGTAAGCATGATGTATTCCCAGCTTTTTGATACTTTGTATTATAAAGCAGAGCATACAAAGCCTACCGAGGAAAATCCGGATGTAGAATTCCTCCGTCTGAAATACCACGTACGTTTCATGATGGACGAGTTTGCTAACATCGGAAAAATACCGGAGTTTCCTACTAAAATATCTACCATGCGTAAATATAACATTTCCTGTACAGTCGTGCTTCAATCCCTTGCCCAGATCAAGGCTATGTACAAGGATGACTATGAAACCATCATAGGTAACTGTGATACAAACATCCTTCTGGGAACCCAGGAGCAGACAACTGCGGATTATTATTCCAAGCAGCTTGGATGTGCCACAATACGTAAAAGAGGGGAGAGTGTCAGCACAGGGAAAAAGGGCAGCGGTGGCATGAATTTTGGACCGCAGAAGAGGGAACTCATGACCATGGATGAAATCCGTACCATGCCCCCGGAATGCTGTCTGGTATTCGTCAAGAACGTAAATCCTTTTTATGATAAGAAATATCCGCTGGAGAAGCATCCCCGTTATAAATATACCGGCGATGTGGACAGCAAGAATATGTTCGATATCACAAAAGAGAAAGATGAGAACGGTAAGATCATCTTCTTAAATTCTGTTTCAGATACTTATGCGGATATGTCCGTTGCCCCTCCGGATGAGGGTGAGGAAACCCTTAAGGCTATTTCCATGCCAAAGAACATCGAAGATACGGAACTGGGAAATAAAGAGGAACCGGACGATCCGAAAGTAAAACTGGCACACATCATGGATCTGGATTCCAGACAGGAAGGAAGACAGTATAAGATCGCCCAGTTTAATGAGGTCACTAAGAAACTTAACATAGAAGTTGCTACTCAGAAAAAAAGCGGAAAGAAGGAACCTTCGATCTGTATCTATGTCCCACAGGTGGATTTTAATGATATCCCCATGTTTACCAGGATGGCATTTAAAAAGTATAACGCACCTGTTCTGATCTTCACAAATGATCTGACAGTGTCCCTGTATACGAGCCTGATCGGATATTATATCGATAAAAACGGCATCCTGAAAAACGTCCTTTCTTCTTCAGTAAAAGGAAAAGAAGCATATCTTTACAGTGAAGATGAGGAGTTCAGTATCTACTGTATCAAGGATGTCGGACTTGAGTCTTACGAATCCATCCTCCAAAGCCTGCGGATGAAAGACAATGGCGCAGGGGCAGCTGCGGAGCTTGAAGATTTTCTTAATGAACTTGGAATGTAAAGAGAGAAATCTGTTTAAAAATACCGTCTGTCGGTTGTACCGGCAGGCGGTTTTTTCGTACCACAAAAAAATAACTATTCTTCATTTTATCCTTCAGATAAACGTCGTAAAAGGAGGCTTTTTTTATGGAGATACCGGAAAAGGATTATGACGAGTTTGAAGGACGATTAAAGAAACTGTCCTATGCAACTGATTATATCCCTTCATCAGAAGATTTGGTCTGTGTCATGGAAGACGGGAAACTGCCGGACAGGTTTGTGTCGTTTTTCATGTGGCTGGACATGCATCATCCGGAGCCGATCGATGAGGAAGAGAAAAAAATGCTGAAACGCATCAGGAAGATCCTTTATACAAGTGTGGAGATTACGGAGGAAACAGATGGAGCTTTATAATAAGGAAAAAAAGAAAGCGGAAGTTTCCATGCGAAAGAAAGGCTGGAAGGACAATGAGGATTCCAGTCTGGAAAAATATATGGAAATACAGAAAGCAAATAAGAGAGTCCGAAAGGATATGGATGCGTTGATATCCGTATCCAGGATGTTCAAGTATGATATGAAGGTCATGGTCGGCAAGGCAGTCTATATGTTCAAGATCTTTGAGGACTGGATCAAAAGAGACAACGCAGCATCCTATATATCGGAAAAAGCAAGGGATGATGATGGCAGGGTGGTCATTCAGGCTGTAGGGATCGAAACGACAGATCCTGTCATTGCCTTCCCATGCATGATGCCGACATTCATGCTTTACAAAGAGTCCGGAAAAGGGAAAGTGTACCAGTATGTCTGGGTATTAAAGTTTCCTGTGTGCCATAAAATGGAGTCCAGCTGTCATCTGCTGGAGAAAGCAATCGCATATCTGTGCCCGGGTGCAAAGCCGATTTATAAGACAAAAGGGATCATGGTGCCTGGTATTAAGGACGTACGCACATTGAAAGGAAAAACAGAGCTGCTTTACAATATGGAAACAAAATACTCCCTGTCAGAGATATGGGAGGAAGTTGGCAAAAGGTTCCCTGTAAGAGGACGTGCCCTGAAAGTATATATCAACAATGACATGCTGTATCGGGAAGGCCTTTCCACCACAAAACAGTTCATAGCGATCCGCAGACTAAATTCCCTCCGCAGGATGATCCGGGAGAAGAAAGATCTCAAGGAGCTTGAATGGAAGCAGATGAAAAAGATCCTGTACTGGTTCTGGTGTTTTGCCATGGACGTAGGGTATGAAGACGACGAGATCGTATTTCTGATCGACCAGACATTCCGCAGACAGGGGATCATCATGCCTCAGGCGTATATAAAAGAAACTAAGGCGGATTCCACTTATAAGATCAAAAATGAAACACTGAATGATGTCTTTGGTCTTCAAAGCGACGAATATTTCCATGTGCCAAAGAAAAAAATGCCGAAAGAAGAATACGTAAAACAAATGGATGACAAGAAGACTGCAATGACAAAGGCAGTTACAAGCCTGTTTTATAAAGGATTGACTGTTGCGCAGATTGCAGAAGAGCTGCATATATCCAAGCGTACGGTAATCAGCAGGAAAAACGATGCAAAGAAGTTCGGATGGATTCCGTTCAGAGGAAAATTCTTTGAGAAGTCACTCTGCTGGACTGCCTGATACGAAGAAATGTAATTGAAAATTAGCCGCCGCATTCTCGTGACTTCAGTCATGAGTTAGGCGGTTTTTTTATCTCCCCCCATGCCTGCTGTTTTCTCGTGTCAGTTTTCATGAGTCCATTTTTTGTCATAATAAGGACAGTCAGATTAACGAAGGAGGTGTGGGCATGGCCAACGCAAACAAGAAGATCATCAGTAAGGGCAAAGCTACTGAGGAGAAGGAGAAGAAGCCTTCCAAATCCCCTGTTACAGTGGAGGTAGTAGACGGGGTATTCGTATTCCATGGGGGAAAGGGCGGACACAATATCACAGAGCGCAAGAATAAGGCACTGGAGCCTTATGGCAAATGCATCTACAACTACGGCCTGCTCCTGGAACTGATCCCCGGGGATCAGACCTCCCGCATCAACCAGAACATCGGCAACAGCCGGTATGTCCATAACAATTATCTGGCTGAACGGATCAAATATTATGACGAACACAGGGAAACCCTTTCCATAGACCAGTATAAAAAGGAGTTCCTACCAAAGCTGAAGGAAGAGAAGGAATTCCTGAAACGGACTGACAAGTTTGTCTACCAGAATGCCTGCCAGAACGTGGACACTGCCTACCAGAACTTTTTCAGCGGGAAGGCAGGCTTCCCAAACTTTGCTTCCTCCAGGAAGCCGAACGGGAACAGCTTTACCACGAACTATACAAACAACAACATCGAATTAAAGATGATAGACGGGCTGCCATACCTGAAGCTGCCCAAGATCGGCAATGTCCGGTTCGTACTCCCGAAGGGGAAGACACTTGCAGACCTGCAGCCTCAGGGGGTATCCATAAAATCTGCCACCGTGACCAGGACGAACAGCCGGTATCGGGTATCCCTGCAGATGGAAACGGTGATCGACCGTCCGGTGTTCCCGACGGTCATCCATGCAGACGAGGTCTTTTCTGTTGATCTCGGGCTCAAAGTGTTCGGGATGTTCGGAAATGCTAAAGAGACCTTTACTGTTCCCAACCCAAGATGGATCAAAGTCCACGCAAGGCGCCTGCGCAGGTTCCAGCAGAGTCTATCCAGAAAGCAGTACGACCACAACACCCACAAGGGTTCGAAGAACTGGGAGAAGGCACGTGCGAAGGTGGCAAAGGAGCAGCGTAAGACTGCTGACCAGAGACGGGATTTCCATCATAAGCTGGCAAGGGCCATTGCAGATAATTACACCGCTTTCATCTGCGAAGACCTGGCGGTGAAGAACATGATGAAGAACCGGCATCTTTCCAAGGCCATCGCTTCGGTGGGCTGGTCACAGTTCCTGACCATTGTAAAGTATAAGATGGAGAAGGCAGGGAAATACTTCCGCAAGGTGAGCCGGTGGTTCCCTTCCTCCCAGACATGCAGGTGCTGCGGGTATAAGAACACAAAGGTCAAGGACCTGAAGGTCAGGGAATGGACCTGCCCGCAGTGCGGGACCTGGCATGACCGGGATGAGAACGCCCAGAAGAACATCCATGCAGAGGGGCTTTCCATCCTGAAGAGCGAGGGGATACAGATCATCATGTAAACCGGAAACGGAGATAACCATAGACAAAAGCAGCGGGTAAAACCGGTCACATAGAAACCAGCCATCCGGAAACGGAAGCAGCCAGATGACCATGTAACGGTACCTCGGGGGAGCGTGGGAGCCGTGGTGAAAGTCCACTTATAAAGCCTGCACCGCAGTAGGACTGGCATCACAAGGGTGCATGTCAGAGAGCCTGGGTAAGACACGACCGAAAGGTAATGCGCCGGGCAGATGAAGCAGGAAATCTGATAGAGACGGACGTAATCCTATCCATAAAGGTTTTGTTCTCTGTTGGGAGCTCACGACTTTAGTCGTGAGTTCTTCACTACTATTTTAGAAGACCTTAAACACAAAGGTCTTATTTGCGTGTCCAAAAGCAGTAATTTGCAACAGGATTTGTATGTTATTATGAATTTATTTGTTTCAACCTGCCTTTCTTTCGGCAGTAATACGATTTTAATGATATCCAATGGTCTGTCCGGCCAATAAATCCCCTTTATTCTCATAACATAATTAAAAAAAGAAGTCTGAAAATAATAGAGAAACAGTAATAGTTGTCAGAAGAAAGCAAAGCCGGAACATGTTTGTTATTTTTAGTTTCTTAAGCTTTAAAAGCCTGACGGGACGTTATGGTATTACGATACATAGTTTATATGGACTCGGGATATCAAAGAAGCTGCTGTCAGTATGGAAGCCTAAGACAGGAGAATCAGGCGGGCTGGCAGCGATGCTGAACTGTCAGAAATCAACGTGAGAAGCCAGAATTGCCAGACGAACGCAACTACAGAACATGTTTGTTATTTTTAGTATCTTGAGCTTTAAAAGAACTCCAGGGACGTCTATGTACTACAACTATTAGAATGCAGAGACAGACAACAGGAGAAGTTCTGTCATTGTCAGATGAATGTAAGACAGGGATAGAGTCAACTGGCTATAACCCGTAAATCAGGATCCATCCGGATATGGCAAGTCCCAGGTTAAACGATAAGCACCGGGGGCAGACTTCTTGAGCAGCAGTGGTTTCCGTTCGGGTAATTCTAGTTATCCGAAGCAAAACTCCACAGATGAATCATCCGCGGGAACAACAGAAGAGCCTAAGGAGCATAGATGTACAGAGCATCATGTAATATACTGTACTACAATAGCGCATACCATGGGACAGTCGTAACCAATTGCCAATGGTTCATCGTAACAACAGAGGCTTTACATTATCGAACTGGACAAATGACAGGCATGGGATTCTGTTCTATCAATCTCATGTACGTAATCTCCGGTATCGTTAAAGTTCTGGCTGTGTCAGTCAGCTTAAAAAGGCAGATCCCCACAAGACCAAGGCTGCTATGTTCTTCCTATCCATCAGGAACAGCTACGGACAGGGTTGGATACTTTGGTACGGTCCTCAATGTCAGAGTGTTATACCTCTTCGAGATCCCAGAGGAGTATGCTCCAAAGTGGGAGTTCTTGGCAAAGTTTTACGCTACTGGCTACGGAAGTCAGTGCGATCCTTAAAACCGGCAACGAGAGGTATTGGCCGTACGTGAGATTTTGGCTGCAGATAGGGTTCAGCATTCCTGTCAGCAAAAGCTTTGGTGCTGTTCTCAAAGTCAGGAGTGCTATCCCGTTTTGAGATTCCGACAGATGATGTTCCAGAGGGGGCAGTATATGACAGGGTTTAACGTTACTGGCTGCGGAAGTTAGTGAGGTCCTTAAAGTCACCAACGAGAGGTATAGGCTGTACGTAAGATTCCGGCTGCGGATATTGATAAGGAATTCGATGGTCAGCAGGATAGCCAGAGGAGTTGACTTTTGATAATATACTTTGAAATACAAAAAAGTGAATTCGAATTCACTTTTTTATTTTGTTTCACCGTTCTTCATTTTCTTTCCGTATCAAAAACGAAAGGAGAATGTAAAAATGAATGATACTATCTACAGAGGAATGAGAGACCTTGTCTATGTAGCTCTCGGAAAAACAGCTTACAGTAACAGTTCCGAGTACCTGGAACTGAAAAAGCATTTCAGATACCCTGGTGAGGTACTGGAGCGTATGGAACAGTACGGGTATTCATCCAATGACGATTATATCTCTGCCATGGAGGTCGTACTGTGGATGAAGGAGACTCTGTCAGCAAAGCAGATGGAAGAGATGTTCGTCGGAACCCAGTTGGAAGACTTTGTAAAAAGGACAAAGGAAAAAGCAGGAGATAACCTGTATCTGCTGTACGAGCTTTATCTTTATGAAAAGAGTAGCAGAGAACAGATCCTGACATCTGTCAGTAAAACTCCGCTGGAAACAACCGCCGGATTCCTTGACTGGATGACATCCAACAGGCTTTTTGGAGCTGCGGACTATTCCCTTGCAAAGGATATCGTCCTTTCCATGGATGGAGAATTAAAGGCACTGAACAGACTGGATGCCGTAAAAGATGCCGATCTGTTTATCCATCTGATCAAATTTGCTTTCAGGCTGGTATGCCATGATTCCAGGTTTAAATCTGACGAGGATTATAAACGGTTGGGTTTGACCGGACTGCTTGTTGCCTTAAAAGATCTTTATTCAGAACCAGTAGGCAGATCTTCCAAAAAAGTCCTGGAACAGATGGGATTTTCCGAAATGGATATCCTTAATCTGAACTGCGGGATCTGGCTTATTAAGGATCAAACTCCGTATACCTATAATTCCATAATCAAATGGTGGAGATTAAAGAAACGCTGGTTCCAGTCTTTGTTTGTACAGAAAGAAGAGATCACGATCAAGCCAGTTATTGAAAAAATGATTGAGAAGGAAATGCCCAGAAAGATCGATGGGGAAAATCTTACAAGGGAATTCTATCTGGAAGGATTTTCAGCAGAGATCCCTGTTATCCAAAATTCCTACCTTTTGTTTGATCTGTTAACCAGACGATTGGATGGAAGCGGAAATGCTTCCCATAACAGCATGGGTAATGTCCTCAAATGGAGGAACATCTGTAAAAACCATGATCTTTCGGTTATGGGGGATGTGCTTTGGCTGAAAGGCCTGATGGCGTATCTGAATCCCCAGGGGGTCTCCTTTAACATATATATCTCAACAGGAGCTGACCGGAACAAACAGATCTATGCAGAAGTGATCAAGGACTGTGAAAACCTGGAAGAAAAGCAGGAAGTATTAAAGGAAATCTTCCAGAAAGATGTAAAGGAATTTATTTACCAGCATCCAGGTTTCTTCAGAACAGGATTTCTTGACCCGCTGTTTATTTCCGGCTTTCTGGACATGGACAGATATTACAAAGAGAACAGCTGTGATGCTGCAAAGTATTTAAGAAACATGGAATATCCTTTCCAGCTTGCTTTTCTGCAGAGGTTCTGCGAGGACAGAAACTGGCAGTTTACTTCCGAGGAAGCTGAATTTTTAAAAACAGCTGTCAAGGACAGCTGGATGGTAAGTCTGGCTTATGCAAATAAGTCGACCGACACCTGCTTCCAGCGTTTTTCTACAGAAGAAAAGAAACTTCTCCTTGGGCTTGTGTGTGAACTCTGTGTCCGTATTCCTTACATCTGCCGGCTTGACCTTTTGATGGCAGGATTGATTGCAAATACGGAAACAAGATTCATACTCGGGGAAAAAACCGCCCAGGAATGGTACCGGATCTTAAAACAGCGTGATTTTGGATATCAGGATTCCCTTGACCGGGATTTCCTTTCCGCTGAGGCTTATAAAAAAATCCAGAAACAAAAAGAAGAACAGAAGGAGAAAGAAAGACAGGACCGGGAGGCGAGAGAAGTAGAAATACGGAAAGCGTCGCTGGAAGTAAAACTTCAGGGACTCACCATCAAGGAAGCGGCTAAAGTTTTCGCAGGCAAAGTTCCGTCTTTTGTTTTTTTAGATAGAGAGCGGACTCTTGCTTTATTGGAAGTGTATAAGGAGCACTTTGAGGACAAAGAGATTTTTACCGATAAAAAAGTGATCTGTAAATTGATGAAGTTCTTTCTGGACTGCTATGAAAACAATTATATTACGAAACCAGTCCTGATGAATAAACTGGGGCTGCTTAAGGAGGATTAAGGATGAATTACTTAGAAAACATGGGAGAAAATTTGGAACTGTTAGATCTTGTAAAAAAATGCAATGTTACGACATATTCGTTAAGAAGTATACGCGACAAAAATACTGCCATTAAAAACCTTAAGGGGCTCCGAGTGGAGCTTCTCAGAGTTTCTCCGTCTTATATGAGAGAGAATCCATGTGAGCTCGTTAAGACTGAGGTATTGAACCATGCGGAAGCCGTGGAAACCATCAATCTACTTGGTGAAGAGGATACCCTGAATCTTGAGGAAATGATATTATTAGGTTCTTTTTTTTCGGAGCATATCCCATACGATCCTAAACTACTGGCTGACTGTGTGAAAGCAGTAGGAGTACGGGAAAAAAGCAAATACATGCGAATATACTATGATCTGCTGGCAAATGGAAAAAAAAATCTGTTTAACAGTGTATTAAGATTCCCCAGGCTGGCAGCGGCAATCTTACAGGAATGCGATTCCAGTAATGAAGGCGGATTTGAACGCAATCTGGAACAGTTCTATATCCTGGATGACCTTGCGGATTCCTGGGATGTGAACAGGGAATCTGAAAGGATTCAGACATTCATTAAGATTCTTAACTGCCCCGGAGCAATGGAGATCTATGTCCAGGCCGGAAAATATGCAAAGAGTGTGTTTCTGCCTGAGTCCAGGGATTATTCAACTGCTGCGGAGATTGTTGGGAAAACCATGGCTCTGCTTGTAGAAAAGCTGTCAAAACTGGATCCGAATGTAATGATACAAAGTGATGTTTATAAAAGGTATTTTGAAAACGCTTCGTATATTAAATTCGACCAGAAGCTTCTTTCTGGTTACCTGAAAAACCTGACTGACATGGAGCCTTATGATGCAGGGAAGTCCGTGTTCTGGAGGGCTGGATTTCTTGGCGTCTGCACTGGGAACCGGTATACAAAACTTGTCTATCAGATGGCTGGAAAAGCCAATGAAGAGAATCTGATGGAATTGGTCTACGAAGCTATTGTTGACCATAAGAAAAGTTTCCTGCGGCTGATGGAAGATGCTCTGGATCTCTTTTTGCAGGTTCCTTATGAGTCGATCCTTTTTGTTAAAGATTTCCGTAAGCTTCTCAACCTGAACACGCTTCAGAAAAAAGATATCCTGACATTGTTAAAGAAAGACAATGAAGGCAGTTGGCTCTATACGTATAATACCATGGAGTTTCATGGACTTAGTGGGACTTATACTTTTCAGGAACTTCTGGCCGTCTGCGTACAACCGGAATGGATCAGAAAAACATATGCAAAACTGGATATGCGTGTGGATGAAAAACTCCGCCGTATCCGCCAGATCTTTCGTTTTGGTTCCCTGAAAGAAAACAGGGATCCTGCAGCTATAGCAGCGGCTCTGTCCAACGAATCCTTTGAGGATTATTGTACCCGCAAAGGTATCAAGGATGCCTCGAAATCAGATCTGTTCCAATTGATGGAGCTGGAACAGGCAGATGAAAAGGTGTCTTCTGTTGCCAATGCAGCAAGGACAGAGCAGGATGTAAGAACGATCCTGCGTAACCGGAAGCCGGAACTGTTTGAGATGGGACTGGATGCGTTTAAAAAAGCGTTCACCGATCTGGATACGGACAGCAGCTGGCTGAAAGAACAGATCGAGATCCCGAAAGAACACCTGGATGCCTTTACTTCCTTTTGTCTGGACGGAAATGCTTCCATTGTTCATGATTACTATGAAAGCAACTACGGACAGCAGGTGGAAAACGTCCTGCTCATTGCAAAAGCAACGATCTACGGGCTTCTGGACGAGGTGAAGTATAAGGATCTCCACAAAGAGATTGGATACGCGATAACACCGGAGCAGGAAAACACCTGGAAAGAAAACATCACGCTTGTGGACGGTAAGGTAAAAACAGGAGAGTATACGGATTTTGTCAGCTGCATGAACATCGGCGTATTGCCCGAAAGAACCTGTATGAACTACAGGGATGGAGCTTACAATGAGTGTCTTCTTTCTACGTTCGATGCAAATAAAAAAGTCATCTATGTTACGGAAGAGGATGAGATCATCGGAAGGGCTATCCTGAGGCTTACCAAGCTGTCAGATGAAGGAGACAAGAATTTGCATTTTGAGGATGTAGCAGAAGATACTCCTGATAATAAAGAGAATCTGGTTGTGTTCCTGGAAAGATGTTACAAAAACGGATTTTCTGGTAAAAAAGCAGCCATGATCTACCGAAAACTTTATGATCTTGCCAAAAGGAAAGCCGAACTCCTTGGAGCCGGACTCGTCCTGGCTGATGATTATAAGACTGTTGCCGAGCTGAACGGTTTGGCAAAGAAATGTTCGTATATCTATGTTTCTGAAAGTAAAAATGGAAAACAGTATCTCGATTCCCTTGGAGGCAACTGCGAGAGCGGCGGATATTATGTCCGCGGAAATTTCTTTTTTGCCTCATAATATTACCCGGGGTATCTGCCCCGGATTACTGTAGGTGTTCTTCCCCCGGATCTTTTCCGGGGTTTTTTGCATTCGAAAAAGGTTGAGTTTGATCAAAGTATTTGCAACTTACACCAGAACTGGTTTAAAATAAGGGCAATCATAGATTAGCGAAAGTCCGCCAAAATGTTTCCTGATGCATTGGTGTCTTTCGCAGAAAGGCGGATTATGAAAAACCTGTCCATATTTTCTACCGTTTTGATGGCGGTATATACGATTTTTCTGATACTCGCAGATCTGCGTCTTTTCTCCGTCTCCGCGGCTTTTGGCCACATGTCAAAAAGCGTAACCGGATGGATAATAGACGGGGCAGATCTAAGCGTAATCGCAGGCACACTCAGTGTTAGTGTTTCTGTCCTGATCCTTATATTTGCAGTCGTCTTTCTTTTTTTCTGCATTGCCTGTGTGATACTGACTGTGCTCTCTTATTGGCTTATCCGCAGAAAAAAATACAAAGCCGATGCCTGGATGAAAATTGTCGTTTTCGGTTTTGCATTGGCGGGGTGTCTTAAACTCGTTTCGTTCTGGATTTCCATTCTTCTTATACTGCCGGTTGTACTTTCAGTAATTGTCGTTTTTGGAAAAAAATAATTTTGGGCTCTTGTTGTTTATTCGAAAACAAAAGCCCGGCCATATAGCCGGGCTTTAAAATATATTGGCCGGTTTTGACAGCCTGCTTAATTTAAGACCATTCTTGCTGTCAGTTTGTGCGCGGATGGAGGCAGCTCAAACAGGATATGGACATGGTCCGCCTCCCCGTTGAACTCTGTCAGATTTCCCCTGAAACGCTCCTCTATCAGATATTTCGCATGAACCTTAAAAAATCCATGATCCCGGGACTGATGACCTTCCTCCTGTATTTGACTACAAAAACGGCATGGTATGTAAGACAGCATACAGAGTGTGCCCTCCTGCTATAAACAGTTTTCTTTTCTGACATAATATCCCTCCTGAAATTTTTCCTGATAAGCCTTGTTGCAAACACATGTTTGTGTTATAATGATATTAACATATAATAAAAGCGTTTTTAATATGACCGATTATGGAAAGCGGGGGATATAAATGGATATCATAAGGACAGTAAATGCAGACAGGCGTTATTATCTCGACGAAGATAAGATCTACAATGCAGACTCCCTGGTCGATACGATCCGGAGGTTTAATGACATAAAGATCCAGATGTATAACCATCTGTATGACCTGAGATACGATAATACCGGTGTCTTTTCAGATATGACTTATTCCCAATGGTGCACGGATACCTTCGGGATCAATGCTTATTATGCCTGTGCCATTTACTCCGCTGCTTCCGGGGCACTCGCATCCCAGAGCGAGCTGAACAAGATATATATCCGTTCCAAAGAGGAGGATCTGAAAGCACGTGACACAAAGATCAGTTCCGTAAAGGAACAGCTTGAGAGGAAACAGGCTGTCAAAAAGTCTCTGGACCTTTACCGTACCACCAAAAAATGGAAGACGCCTTATACCGGTTGCCAGCTTGCAATAGACAATGGGACGGTACATCTTTCCGGAAAAAAGACAATGGACACGGGGTCCTTTGAACGGATGGTCGAACAGAACATCCGTGACCTGAAGCACCGCCTGAAGATGCTCATCTCCTCCCGGGAACGTGCCGGCAAGAAACTGGAGGACCTGAAGAGATTCCCTCCGAAACGCATCCTGTTCGGGACAAAGAAACTGTATTCCCGGAAAGATGCCGTAGATAAGGAAGGGAACCCCGCTGTGGATCGGGAGGAATGGAAACAGGAACTCAATGATAAACGGCATGCCTCCATCAGCCTTCCGGGGCGCCATACCTCAAGGGACTGCAACTTCCTGGTAAGAAGGGCCTCTGTCAAAGACCTGAAGGAAAAGAAATACCTGAAAGGGGACAAAGACGCCCTGATCATCCGGTGTATGGACGGTACGGAAGCAGTCCTTTACGGTTTCCACCCGGCACAGCTGGGAGAAGAATGGCTGAAGGCCCTTTTTACGGCACCCGTCAGCCGGAAACCGGTATGCTACAGCATCCAGTTAAAGCGTGACCCGGATGGCAGGCTGTACCTGATCCCTTCCGTCACCCTCCTCTTAGAGAACCACCATTGCAATGAGTCCCTGGAGGACGGCTGTGTATCCATCGACCTGAACTATGACCACGTGGCACTGACGGACATCGATAAGGACGGAAGGTATATTTCCGGCGAGATCCTGAAGTTCGATCCGGAAAATAAGACCTCCGGGCAGATCTCGGATGAGATCGGGCGTGTCATGTCCAAAGTCGGAAAGTTCTGTGCAGACAGAAAGAAACCGCTCATCATGGAGGATATCGACACGGTCATCTCCAGGGGCGGCATGCGCTACGGGAATGCAAAGGGCAACCGCCATGCATCCGTTTTTGCCTACCGCAAGATGACTTCCTGCCTGGAGAACCAGGCTTACGAAAGGAGCTTCGGCCTCATAAAGATCGACCCTGCGTATACAAGCCAGATGGGGAAATTCCTGTTCATGCGGAAGATGGGTATCTCCATCCACGCCGCAGCCTCCTATGCCATCGGGCTGAAAGGAATGGGACTCCTAGAACTGCTTCTCCCGGATAAGGAGATGACGGAGAGGCTTTCCCCTTCCATCCGCGAAAAGATGCTGCAAGGGAAGGACATGCCCAGTCTTATGGCCGCCTGGAGGGAGATCACAAAGAAATTCAGCGGTGTATATACCCACAGCTTCTACCGTAAGATCCCCTATGCCCATAAAGAAGAACGGACAAAGACCGGGAAGCTGAAAAAGCCAAAATCCCTGGGTGCCATCGCAAGGGAGATGAAAGGCTGGACGGTCCGTTACTGCTGATCACCTGTAACTTAAGACAATGTTTCTTTTACATAGATTGTAACCATTTCTTATGGTTTTTGTAACTGTCAACCTCTCCGGGTATCTTACCAGGGATTCTGTACGTTCCAATTGTATGGGGCGGCAGGTACCTGGATGGACGGGATATCCGGAGCACCCGTCCGGTATGCTGCCCTTTCCTTCGGGTTTCGGGGGGCATATCGGATAACTGTAAGCTGGACTAAATCAGTATTTTGTGGGCTTCGGCCCACAGAATCCCCATCCGACGTCAGTCGTTTGGGGTAGTTCAAAACACTGTCCCGGTCACGAATCATAAAAGTAAAGACCATGTCCCAGAGACATTCAAAATAGCAGCCAAAATATATACATACAATTTTATATTTTGTACTTGCTAATTAATAAATTGTCGTAATACATCGCCTATTTGTATAAAGTTTTCAGACGTTGCACCAGCCTGAACATGTTGATTATTTTTAAGTTCTTCCTTGGCGAAAGTCCTAACGTTCGTCGTCCCCCATCGGGGCATTGCCGCGGAGCACGTTCATTCGCCCACCAGGTTAAGCTCTCTGAGTTGTAGTGTAGCTTAAAATTCCAGTTGCCGATGTCCTGAAAGCTGACGAGGCAGGGCTGTTGGTTTGAGTGTCAGATTTCGGCTGCGGAAGGTTATGCTGCGAACGAAAGACTGTCTCCCGGGATTCTGCGTTACTGGCCGCTGAAGTCTGTGAGACGTCCTTAAAGTCAAAAACGGGACTCTGTCGTCTGTGTGATACTCTTTGGCTGCGGATATGCCTTGGAGATACTGCGGATGCTTCAAGTAACATGAACTGCCTGTATTCAATTCCGCGGATATAGAGAGACACTTCATTGTACTCTTAAAAATAAATAGTAGTAGCATATATAGTTGTTTCGATATTGGTGATATGTCTGTTTGAACTGAGAACGACATGATTTCCGTTGGTTCCTTACAGTGAAGGGGATTTCAACTGGGGTTTCGCTGCGTATGGAAGAGGTGGAGTATCTTAAGGGTATTGGCTTTAAGATGGATTCTGGGTGCGTAGATGTTTAACGGTCAGTAATTGGATGATCGGTGGCTGCTGCCTGTCAGATAATTGTGGTTGCATACGATCTACGGATGGGAATGATTTTAAACCAAGATGAAGACAATGAAAACCATGTGTCGTACAAAAAAGTGAATTCGAATTCACTTTTTTCAGAGACGGAGAAGGACTGTCGACTATTCTGTAATCCTTGATGTGAGCTGCAAAGGAGGGGGGGATTTCCTCTCCGCGGATGGAGAGTGACTTGAGGTGCTTCATGCATCCAATGACATACTGCGGAACAACTTCCTGGTAAGGAGTCCCTCTGCCAGAGACCTGAAAAAAAAGAATTATCTGCAAAGACAAAGACGCCCTGATCGTCTGGCGTATGGACGATACAGAAACGGTCCTTAACGGTTTCGTCTGGCACACATGGAGGAAGAATGACTGGAGGCTCTTTTGGCGGCACCCTACAGCCGGAGGTCGGTATGTTACATTTTCCTTCGGGTTTCGGGGAGCATATCGAATAACTGTAAATTGAGCTGAATCAGGGCTTTGTGGGATTCGACGCACAGAATCCCAATCCGACGTCAGATTTCCGAAAAAGCTCGTTTTTCTTATAAAAATATTTCAGTAAAATTTCCATTAATCGCCTTCCTAATGGTATAAGAAAAGCACCTTGGGAGAGATGCTTTCGCTTAATGTCTGAATGATTCCCTTAAAAACGCAACGCAAATAAGGGAAATCAAGTCCAATAATAGTGGCAATCGCGCCATCAATCTTTTCTGCAGATTTCTCTTTGTCGGCCTTAATATTTCCGACCAGGTATGCGTCGTTCCTTGTAAGAGTAGAAATGGTGTCATATCTTTCTATGGACTTCCCATAGAGGTATTTGACACCATTCCTGAAAGTGCCTTGAAACTCTTGATTTACTGGCGTTTTCAGAATTTGTAATTTCCAGCACATTTGACGATTTTTTTTAAATGTCGTCATTCTTTGACACCAAATCAGAGAGTTTTCTCCTTGTGCATCTAAGATAATTTCTGCTCAGATACAGGGAGGTTCTCTGGGTATCCGCGGATACGGTCAGATAAAGTGTAGAAATCTGATCCATCCGTATGATCAGTTCGACAATATTACAAAGACAGGCGTAATCCTCTGATCCCGTACATCCCCAAAAAAATTGCAGGTGCCCTGGAAACTGCCTGCTTTGTTTTTAATACAGACCATGTTCTTCATACTTAAGTTGTATCAAAAAAAACGAAGGGAGAATTGATTATGAAGATCAAAAAACGAAGCGGAGAGTTTAGAGGAAAGAACTGGTGTGCAGCTGCCAGAGAATGGGATGAACTGAAACTGGAAAGCCCAAAGAACACCTTTTACGATAATGCAATCATCGTAAAGGAGATCATCAAAGGGTTCTTTCAAGGAAAGTATGAGATCTCGGACTTCTCTGACCTGGTAAGCCAGGGAGTGGAGGATGACTACGTTACAGAGAAAACAGGCGAGCTGAGAAGACATCAGCTTGTCAGATGTCTGGAGCGTTATTGTAAATGTGAATTCCGTCATCCTTATATTCCATCTGGACAGAAAGAACTGGAGATAGGAGATTATCTGGTCTCAGTAAAACCGGATGCTATCTTTGATGACGGATGCTCACTGGAAGTCGTCCTGTACCGAGCGGGAAAACCAACGATAACCCAGAATGGAAAGAAAAGGGATGGTTCCGCAGCGAAATGTCTGGAACTGTATTTTCTCTTGCAGTATGGCAGATCCCTGTTAAAGGACGGGGAGACAAAAACCGTCAAAGCCAGTTACTATTTCCTGCGGAAAAGTACGGACCGGTCATCAATGACCAACGCCTACTGGGATCCGGTTTATTTCGGAGAGACTGGTGGAAACGTGGTCAGCATTGAAGACCTCTATACCGGCGGGAAAAATACAGTAACCGGCCTTGATGCCGAGTATCTGAAACTTTTGGAAGAGTATACGGTCGGACAGGAGTGTACGGAGGAGGATTGTGAAAAGTGCCAATGGAATGCTTCCTGTCATTACGTGGAACTTCCCAAACGTTATGAGCTTAAGACGGGTTCAGGCAAAAAGGGGAAGATCATCCCGACAGATGCCCAGCAGAAAGTCATTGATTTCCGCAGAGGTGTGTGCAGGGTCAATGCAACTGCCGGTTCCGGAAAGACCGAGTGTATGACGGAACGCGGGACAAGGATGTTCGAGGAAGGGATAAAACCTTCCGAGGTATTGTTTATTACCTTCACGGATGCCGGAGCTAATGAGATGAAAGCCAGGATCGCTAAAAAATGCGAGACGCGCGGACTCCATGTCAGCGGCAATGACATCCAGGCGATGACGTTCAATACTTTTGCGTACCGCATCGTGAAGGATAACTTTGAGGACTGTGGTTTTACCACAAAACCGATGGTGGTGGATGATATCCGTAATTCAGTGATCATCACCCAGCTGCTGGATGAAAATCCGGTGGCAGGACTGGATTACCTGAATTATGACGTAAACTCCCCGAACTGTTTAGGGGCACTGGCGTGTGCTAAAAAAACTTTTGAGACGATCAAGGAAACCCAGTATTATGATCTGGACCTGCTTAAAGATGCAGCCTCCGAAAAAGGGTTTTTCCGTTTCGTCGGTTCCACAGGGCTTTCAGCTCTGCTGTCCCTGTATGAGGACTACGATAAGCGTCTGAAGGAAGAAAATCTTTTACAGTTTGCAGATCAGGAACCCCTGATGCTTGGTTTTCTGGATGGACATCCGGATTATCTTGATGAGCTGGGATACCGGCATATCATCGTCGACGAGTTCCAGGATTCCAACGATACGCAGCTGGAGATCATCCGCAGACTGATATCCACAAAGTGTTTCGAGTCCCTGATGGTTGTCGGGGATGACAGCCAGAGCATTTACGGATTCCGAAATACCACGCCGGAAAACATCCTTCATTTCTTTGAGAAGATCGGGAAAGTAGGAGAGGACCTGTACCTGACGGAAAACCGACGTTCCACACCGGAGATCCTGGAGCTAGCCAATAAGATCAATGCATTAAATAAAGATCGTGTGGACAAGGATATGATACCGGTAAGGGAATCCGGGAAAAAACCAGTGGTAAGGGGCTTCCATGACAAGAAGACGGAGTACCGCTATATCTCGGAACGGATCAAGGATCTGATCGATTCAGGGTATCAGCCGGAAGACATCGCCTTCATTGCCTTTAAGAAAACGGAGCTTGTTGCCCTGGGTGCCGAGCTTACACAGGCAGGGATCCCATGGGTCATGATGAGCCCGCTCCCGTATATGGAGAATGCAAATGTCAAAGCAGCATTAAGTCTTGCCGAAGCGTTCTACCAGCCGGAATCAGACCTGCTGTACTTCAACTACCTGGTAGCGAAGTACCACGGCGACATCTTCCATAAGAAGAGCATGACCGAGCTGCGTCTGGAAGTGGATGAGATGAAGAAAACCTTCATGAGCATTGACCAGCTGGAGATCCCATACCAGAGGGTATTGTTCCACAAATTCCTGGATGCCTTAAAAGAGGAGGATGAGATCTATCAGGCTTTTCTGGACCTTGTTTATGCCAATGAGGACCTGCAGTCCGAGCTGGAATACATCCGTAATTTTTCCATTTATGGGAAAAACGCCGGAAAGAAGATGGAACAGAAGTACCAGGGTGTAGTTTTGACGACCGCACATTCTTCTAAGGGCCTGGAATGGAAAGCAGTGTTTAACAGTATCAGCGGTTATGATTCTGCGTCATTGCATACCTCAGGACCTAAACATCAGAAAAAGGTGGAAGAAGCCCGTCGTCTGTTATTCGTGTCCATGACACGTGCAAGGGACCTGCTTTACATTACCGGACAGTATGTGGCATACGGTCCGAAAGATGACCGCACATACAACCAGTTCCTCAGGGAAGTGTTTGAGGCGGAAGATATCCCGTACTGCCCAGTCGATCCGAACGAAGGGCTGAAGGCACAGGAAAGGAAAAAACGTGCCGCAGCAAGGAGGAGTTCCCGTGAGGCAGGCTCCCATGAGATGACGGATGCCCAGAAAGCGGAATACAACCGCCAGGTTAAGGGGGCTTCCCAGTTATCCATCTTTGATGCTCTCAACTCGTATTTGGAAAAACAGGCTGCCCATGACTGATCTCATGGGCTTCACAGGTTGTACCTTTGCAGGTACAGCCTTTTTTTCATATTAAATGGTAAGGCCGGGGTTCATCCCTGCCATCCAAAAAAGTGAATTCGAATTCACTTTTTTCGACTAAAAGGAGGGTTTTATATGTTTGACAGAACAGACGACTATGAAGAGAAGATCAAACCGATCTTAAAAGAGCTGAACCGGATGTGCGTGATCTGCGGTATCCCTTATTTTGCTGCATTCTGCGTAAAGGATATGGATGGGAAGACATCCTACAGGAATGTTCTTTACAGTGCCAGCAATATGTCTACAGTATTGTCTGATGACCAGCTATGTAAACACATCAATGTTGCAAACGGGTTCGATACCGTCCTGCATCAGCCGGAATTGGATTTCAGCGTATTTGACGACCTGGACGATCCGGAGCTGGAGATAGATAAATGAATATCTATATCATGGACAGCATGTACTTTGACAGCGTGGAAAAGCTTCTTCCTGCAGAATTTGCCAAAGGGTACAAAATACTGTTGTTTTATGAAAAAGGCAGGAAACTTCCGGACATTGTGTTTGAGTATATCAGTAAAGGCTGGATCATCTTAAGGATGCTCCCGAAAAAAATGGCTGACTGTATCCCTCTGATCACGTTCGAGATCGGAGTGCAACACTCCGTCAACCCAAAAGATAAGTTTATCCTCTGGGGGGACGCTTCTCTCACCGGTGTTTTTAAGGATTTTCTTTTATATGATGACTCTGCTTCCTCCTATATGGGTATCCGTAATATCCTCAGGGATCAGACAGAGGTAAAGGAGAAGTTCCCGGAAGAACCAAAAACAGGTGGAAAGAAAGCTCCTGGAGGGAAAAAAGAAGCAGCCAAAAAGCCTGAACCGAAAAACAGCGAGTCTCCCAGAAAGAAAGGAAAGCGTCCGGATAAAGCAACTGCCCCCATAACTGCGGACATGGATACGTTCTCGGACATGGCCATGGATATGCTGAACATGTTGGAAGTGGAAGATGGTGCAGTGCTTGACAAACCGGCAGTCCCGCCAAAGGAAAAAACGCCCAAAAAAGGATCAGACCGTCCTGTTGACAAAAGAAGGCCTGTCTCTTCAGAAAGCAAGGTGAAGCCGGAGCCATCAAAGCCAGACAAAAAACAGGATAAGGCAGAGGGAAAGCCTAAAAATACCAATGACAAGTTGAGTATGGAAAACAAAAAATCCGCGGGCAAAGAGGAGAAAACAAAAGGACAGCCTGACAGCCATAACAAAAACACAGAGGATAAAAAGAAAGAGCCCGAAAAGCAGCTGCCTGCCACAGAAAAAGGAAAGACAAAAAAAGCAGACTCTGCCGGCAGTGATCTGGAAGGAGTATTGGGGGAGTTTCTGCGGAAGGAGTGTTTTAAAAACTTCAAAGTAACGGATGATGAAGTGCGCAGCGTGATCCTGTCCCTTCTTGTTTCCGTAGATGCATCCAGTATCCGGTCTGGGATGCATCTATATAAAGAACAGTTAGAACAGTTTTTATCTGAAAACCGGGCAAGGGTACTTTATGATAAAACTGTTCCTTCATTTAAAACTTTCGTGGATTACTTTGGACCAAAGAAAGATGCTTAGTATTACTCTGGAGAAAGAGGTGGTCTTTACCGCCTCTTTTTTGTACCTTTTTGTCATATTACGTACGGACAGTTAAAGCGCTGTCCGTTCTAAAACTTTTTTCCTTTCGTTTTAAGGCATCCGCGGAGAGTAAAACAGACCGTGGATGTCCTTTATTATGCGTCTTATCAGGCTTATCATTGTGTTTCTTCCCCTTATACACTACTTAACATCGTACAAAAAAGTGAATTCGAATTCACTTTTTTCAGGTGCTTCTATTATCTGGACTTCTGAGTCTCAGTGTCTTTTAACCCCTTTTTTCGTTTTTTTCATTTTTTTTCATTTTACAAGTGCTCAACAGATATCGGGATGCCGGTGTGGGCAAGAACCGGTATCCCTTCCTGTTGAAATATTTTGAAAGGAGAATTTTTAGAAATGAATTTTTTATCTTCAATGAAGGCTTCCGCGGAACTCACCTGCGGAAAATTAGTGCTCAAGAAAAATGAGATGGAAGAGAAAAGAAGAAAAACCATGCTTGTCTGCGGAAAGGCGATCAGCATCATGACCATGGCATGTATGTTCATCATGATGTCAGGAATGATGACCTTTGCAGCCGGAAGTAGCAGTTCAGCTTCCAGTTTGATCAGCAATATTGTTGCCATCATCCTTGCCATGTTCAGATGGGTGGGCGTTGTCCTCTTAGTATGGGGCGTTGCACAGTTCATTATGGCTATCAAGAGGACAGATGCTGAATCCAAATCTGATGCTATTCAGACTATTATTTGTGCTATCGTGCTGATCTCCCTGAAAACTGTTATCGAAAGTCTCAAAATCGACGGACTTGAAGTTAAGGATGCAAATATTTAACAGGAGGACCAGTAATTGCTAGTAACACTATTAAGTTGGATCGTTGAAATATACAATGGACTGTTTACTTCTACTAGCGTTCTTAAGACTTTCACAACATATGATGAACTCTTCTCAAAAATCATGAAGGATAGCCGGTTTACAAATATCGTTGCAGTTGTCACGACCGTCGGCGTTTCCGTCATGATCCTTTACTTCCTTATCGATATGGCAGATAAGGCTTCCAGTAAAAATATCAATTATGAATATTTTATCAAGACTTTTATAAAACTTGCGCTTGCATACATGCTGATCACAAACAGCATGACCATCATCCAGTACATGGTAAGTGCGGGCTCGGCCCTTGCGAAGGAACTGAGTGCCACGGAGGGTGGAAACTCTTTCTTTGCGGATCCCGCTAAGGTTTCCATGCTGAAAAAAGGATTAAAGAAAGTTGGCATCATCGACTCTGTCGGTTACCTGCTCAAGATCCTCATTTCGTATCTGGTAGTAATGGTCTCAAACATTTCGGTCATGTTTATCGCTATCTCAAGGATCGTGGAGCTCTCCGTCAGGGCAATGTTTGCCCCGGTGGGAGTTGCTGATCTCTTTGGTGATGGAAACCATGCGGCAGGGATCCGTTATTTGAAAAAGATCTTTGCTCTTGCCCTTCAATTCGCATTGGCTGTCATCATCACAGACTGTGTTGCCCTTCTGATCCAGTGGAAGGTCGGGCCGGATGCAGTTAAGACAATAAGCGACCTGAAGGCAGCAACCGGAAACTCGTTTTCCAAAAAGGAAACGATCGCTTTTCTGGATGCGATCACCGGTTCTGGTAAGTTTGGCTCCACATGGCTGACCTGTCTTGGACTGACTGTCACAAAGATTGGTCTCTTGTTCAAGTCCATGAGTATCGCCAACGACGTTGCCGGTGTTTAAGGAAATCAAAGGCATGAGGGATCTTTAGATCCCGGCAGCCTTTCTATATGCAAGGAGGAATGTTCCATGATAGAAGTCCCTATCCCAAAAGATATTACAAAGGTGAAAACAACCCTCATCGGCCCATTCTCTACAAGGATGGTGGTGTGCGGCCTGATCGCGGCAGCAGTTGATTTTGCGGCGCTGACGCTCGTAAATGCCATCATGCCGGGACTGTCTTTAAATACAAAGATTGGGATCGGAGTAATACTGGCAGTGCCCATTATGGCATTTGCGGTCGTAACCCCATACGATATGCCGCTGGAAAAATTTTTAAAGAACGCTTTTGTTCTTAACTATATCGCTCCAAAGGTAAGGACATACCAGATCGAGAATTTTTATAACAGCCAGGAAGAGGAAGCAGAGAAAGCAAAAACAGAAAAAAATTTTAAACAGAAAGTCTTCAGTGCATCCGTATTGAGGAAACATCCTGATTACGTGATGTACCAGTAGGAGGTTATATGGGTATTCTTAATACAATAACAAAAGCCTTAGGGTTGGACAATACGAAGAAAACTCCTAAAGAACCTACAAGGATCCCAAAGACTGTGCAGGATTCCATCCCATACCTTGGAGCGTATGAGAACGGGATCATACAGGTTTCTGCGAGAGGGTATTCTAGGATGTATGCCCTCTCTGATATTAACTTCTCCATTGAATCCATGGATGAGCAGAGAGCGATCTTTGGTAAATATTCGGAGTTTATTGGAAGCTTTGGACCTGAAGTACAGATGCAGGTCGTTGTCCATAATAAAAGCATCAGCAGTTCGGAGTTTGAGCAGAATGTGCTGATCGGAATGAAAAATGATTCCCTGAATGAATACAGGGAAGAAATGAACAATATGCTGATCGACAAGATGGCTGTTGCAAGGAACAATATCATACATAATAAGTATCTGGTTGTATATATAGAGGCAGACGATATCGAGGCAGCAAAGAACACGTTTTCCCGATTGGATTCTTCTATCGCATCAGGATTAAAGAAACTGATAGGTACAGACGTGGCTCCATGTTCCATCAGGGAACGTCTTTCAAACCTTTACGATATCTACCATGTGGATTCCGATATCCCGTTTTATCAGAAATTAAAGATGAGGGATGGACGGATCTCTGAGACCTTTAATCTTAAAGAACTTAAAAAACGGGGCCTTACCACGAAGGATGCAATCGCTCCCATGAGCATGATCTTTGAACATGACTATATCCGGATCGATGATAAATATGCAAGGTCTTTAACACTGAGGAACCTTCCGTCCTATCTCAGAGGAGATATCCTGGCGGAGATGTCCAACCAGCCGTTTAATATGCTCACATCCATAATCTACCGCTCTCTGGCGCAGGGGGATGCCCTTAAACTGGTAAAAAATAAGACGGTGGATATCAACCAGAACGTGGTAGAACAGCAGAAAAAAGCAAGCAAGAACGGTTACTCCTCGGATCTGATCTCCCCGGAGATCAGAAACTCCCAGCGTGAAGTGGAACAGATCATGGAGGATCTTACGCAGGATAACCAGAAACTATTCATGACCACGATCACCATGACTGTTTTTGCAGACACTAAAGAGCAGCTGGATAAGTATACGGAGATCGTCAAGGCTACCGCGGAACGGTTTGTCTGCCAGGCAGATGTTTTATCAGAACAGCAGGAGCTGGGTTTTGATACCTGTCTGCCATTATGCTACAACAGGGTCAGGATGGAGCGCATGTTAAATACTACGGGTGCGGCGATCTTCCTTCCGTTCTCCGTAAAAGAACTGATGCAGAAAGGCGGTCTGTACTATGGCCTGAACGCAGTATCCCATCAGCTGATCCTGTATGACAGAAAGAGTGCAAAGAACGGTAATGGCGTTATCCTTGGAACCTCAGGTTCAGGTAAATCCTTCAGTGCAAAAAGGGAAATGATTTCGGTGCTTTTGAACACCGACGATGATATCATCGTTATCGACCCTGAGAATGAGTACAGCCCGTTAGCAGTGCTGTTCCATGGTTCCGTCATCCGTATTGCCCCGGGTTCCAACGTATACTTAAACCCGATGGATATGAGTTTGGATTATGCGGAAAAGGATGATCCGATCACGCTGAAAGCAGACTTCATTGCTTCCATTTGTGAGGCAGCGCTTGGTTCCAGGTACGAGCTTTCCCCAACTCAGCGTTCCGTTATCGACCGCTGTACTAAGAACGTTTATATGGAATACGTGGAAGGTTTACGTGCAAGGGGACTTAATTACGATGCGGATACCGTACCGACACTGAGGGATCTGTATGATGAGCTGAAACAGCAGCCGCAGCCGGAAGCCCAGAACCTTGCGCTTGCGCTGGAACGTTTTGCGGTAGGTACCCAGGACACCTTTGCACACAAGACCAATGTAAACATCATCAACCGTTTTACGGTCTACAATATTAAGGATATCGGTTCCGGACTTAAGAACATGGGCCTTCAGATCTGTCTTGACAATGTATGGAACCGTATGATCGAGAACCACAAGAAAGGAAAGTACACCTGGCTTTTCTGTGACGAGTTCCATCTGCTTACGCAGACAGAGACTTCTGCCAAATATACCAAGCAGATCTGGAAACGTGCACGTAAGTGGAATGGTATCCCGACCGGTATCACACAGCAGGCAGAGGATATGTTAAAGTCCTCCGAGGCAAGGGCGATCATCAATAACTCGGATTTCATGATGATGTTAAACCTTGATCCTTACGGACGTATGCAGCTCCAGCAGATGTTCGGTATCAGCAACACAGAGATTGAATATGTCACAAGCGCCGATTCCGGCCAAGGACTGATCTACAATGGTTCGGACATCATTCCGTTCAAGGATGAGTTCCCGACGGATACCAAACTCTACAAGGCGATGACCACGAAACCTGATGAAGTAGACCTTGAAAATGCAGGGTGATTGGAAAAACAGGACTTTGTTCCTGTTTTTCTTCATATTAACGAAAAAAGGAGGTATAGTTGATGCATTATGATGATGAACTTTTTGATGAAGAAAAAGAGATCTCTATAGATGAACTGGTAGAAGCTTTATCCGGAGAAGACGAAGACGGGGATCCGAAGAGCGTTGTGGAGTGCAGTCTGTATAAGGTTGAGACCACAGAGGATGGAACCCTGGAAAAAATCAACGAGATGACAAGCTTTACGGCTGCCCCCGGTGTTTTTGTAAACAGGATCAGCTTTACGGGACCGTTTGTCATGGTGGAGCTTGATTTCCAGCATGAACAGAACATGTGGCTTAGAAGGATCATGGAAGTCCTTGATGAGTTCCATTCACATGCAGACAAGGGGAATATGCTGTTCACCCTTACGATCACAAATATCGAATGCGCAGTGGATTATTACCTGACACTCAGCAATCCGGCAGCTTATTTAAAAGGCCTTTCAAAAGACAACCGTCCGGTCATCGTCCAGCTGGTATTTGCAGCAGACCTTGTAAATGCGGTTGCGTGTGATTTCGACCTGGAAGAGATCAAGGCGGAAGCACTCCGTGAGATGGAATCTGATGAAAAATCCCAGCTTGAAGATGAAGCTATGAATGAGAGCGTCATGGCCATGATCAATGAAGGCACTCCTATGGATGAGAATTATTTCCTGAACCAGAATCATGTGGAAGAGCCGTCGAATAAACACCGTATCCGTTCTACAGAACATACAGATCTTTCCAACGTGCGCCGTTCCGAGCTGGATCTTGATAAAACAGGCATCCGCGGAAAAGAATAGGAGGCATTTATGAAAAGACTATCTGTTTTTCTGATGGCTGCCACATTAGGCGTCAGTTCCCTCAGCTGTCCGGCATCCGTTTTTGCCAGAAACCCCGTAGTCCAGAACGGGGTGGGGGCAGATAACTTTACTATAAAAACAACCTTCAGTGACGGGCTGGATGCAGGTTCCCTGGACGTGTACCGGATCTTCTTCCGGCTTCTGGATGAGGACAGCCGTATGGGACACATCGATGTGGATGCCAACGACACGAAGCTTTCCGCAAGGGTTGTCCCGGGGGATTATCAGGTCATCCGTATCAAATATATCGGCAGCAGCAAGGAACTGAAAAAAGAGCCTGCCGCAACAAAGACATTCTTTCGTGTGTATAACGACCAGGTCACGACCGTTCCGCTCGCCATCGGACAGGAAGCAGTGGATAAACTAACGGACAAGATCGGGGTAGGGGAGCTTTATAAGGAAGTGGACGTAAACAGTACCATAGAGGATACGTCAAATGAAAATGATGTGACCTTAAATTCCCCTTATGTGGACAAAGGCGTATTCGATGATGACACCGTCCGGGAATCTTATCTGCAGGATCTTACAAACAACGGGTATCTCGATGCAGACGGAAACCTTACCGACAGTGGAAAAAGGATCCAGGATGCCCTTGAGCAAAAAGGGATGAAATATGAAACCGCCCGTCAGGAGGCGATCCTCAACGGAATGTCTCTGGAAGAATATTTAGGCCTTACAGACAAAGACAGTAAGGAATCTAAAAAGGGTGAAAGGGAAGACAGCTCTTCGGGAAGCACCCAGGCAGAAGCATCCGCAAGCGATGCAGAGGAAACCCGGTTTGACGAGGAAAGCAATAAGCCTAAGGAAAAGACAGCAAAAGACCGTTTTGTCAGCAGTCTGGTGTCTATCTGTATTCTTGGAGTTCTTGCGTTCGGGGTATTTATCTACCTCAAAAAAAGATACTAGATTTTTTTTAAATCTCGTGTATAATAAGGATAGGCAGTGCATCCGGGATACACTCCTTTCGTATACGTGTCAATTCCCGGATGTCTGTTTTGGCGGATAGTTTTTCCGCAATTTCATACGCACCGGATTAACAATCCAATCGGAAACATCTGCGGCCTTTTGATCATCACCGCGGATGTTTCTTTTTTGTCCCGTATGGATTGCCAGAAAATATACGGGAGTTGCACAAGATCAGGATTTTTTGTCATATTAAGAATGGACGAATAAGTCCACGCCACACCTCGCTTTAACCCCCTGCAGTTTCATATAGATCCTGCAGGGGGTATTTTTTTGCTCAAAAAAAGGGAGGATAAACCTCCGCTTTTCTTATGCCATTTTCTTAAGTTTCTTAAGTGTTGCATTGTTGTAATGGGCATCGTCGCCTAAGAACCCGCCGTTGCTTCCGGTAAGGCAGTTTTCGATAGATATGTATTTCACATAGCTGCTTTTGTAATACCGTATATGGAAGCATGGCAATTGTCAGACCAGCCCTGCCAAGATCTTTTTTGATCTTCTTAGCATAATATTTCCTTGAAATTTTTCTGATAATGTGCAGAATTTAACAAATTATGAAAATCGTTTTTTTTGCATATTGTGGGAAAAAGAAAGGAGGAAGATAATGGGAAGTCTGAAGGTGCGGGAAAAGAAGAAATTCCCGGTCTTTACATTATTTTTTTTGATCCTGCTGTGTGCGGCAGGGTTTATGTTTTATATGGCATTTAAGGAACAGGTGCCATACTGGATCTCGGATTACAAGAGTAAACAGGTACAGGAAGGGTACACGGATTTTGCGGACTCCGCGGATGGAACCCTTCCCTACGATTTTACGGACAGGAAAACGGTAGCAAAAGCTTCCGATAAGAAAAAATCATCGGAAAAGAAGTCCCAAAATATCCCACAGGACTGGAACGGGGTTGACTGGAACGGACTTAAAAAGATGAACCCGGATATCATTGGCTGGATCCGTATCCCAGACCTTGCTGTAAACTATGCGGTTTTGAAGGGTACCGCGGATAATTATTATCTGTATCATCACATGGACGGTTCCTACAATATCCTCGGGTCCATCTTTGCGGAAAAGGGGACGAGTGAAGATTTGGATGATGCGCATATCATCCTGTACGGACACAACATGGCAAGCGGGCAGATGTTTGGACAGTTATCCAATTATACGGATACGGGCTTTTGGAAGAAGCATTCCTATATGTATATCTATACCCCTGAGGAGACAAGAACGTATGCAATATATGATGTTTATAACTGTCTTGATAATGACAGAACGTACACCATCGGTTTTACCATTGGCTCAAAGGATTTCCGGAAATGGGTAAAGTATTCTATCAAAAAAGGCTATTATTCCACAGAGTTTAAGCCTACGGGGGATGAACAGGTCATCACGTTATCTACCTGTGCAGACTCCGGTGTGATCAACAACCGTTTTATAGCCAACTGTATGCTGATCGATACTCAATTAAAAGAGGATTATGTTGCGCCGACACCAACGGCAAAACAGGAAAAATAACCTTTCACGGTGAGTGGAAGCAGATGTTGATTTTCATTAAATGAAAAATTTCCCTGCTGCAGAGTGTACGTTCATCCGGCATAATGCAGGATTGGTTTTTATTTGATATTTGAAACAGTTATATTACATTTTCCAGGCGCATCCGTATCTCACGACTAAAGTCACGAGTCTTGGATGCGCATATTAATAAAAGATCCTGTTTTCGCAGGAAAAACGTCCTTGTATATTTTGTCCAGTCACGGGAAAGTGATGAG